>JACCDQ010902761.1_pt1 | contig 11704 bp, 17 predicted proteins | sample 7446031 | NCBI WGS metagenome assembly JACCDQ01 (sample SAMN15323442, study PRJNA562643) | freshwater metagenome | isolation source: river surface water | place: USA:Blue River Watershed | collected 2017-08-17
CAAACCCTGTGTCTCCGGACACGTTGAAAGGAAACATCCCATGAAATCCAGTCTCGTCTACGTCATCATCGTCCTGCTCGCCCTCGGTTTCGGCCTCTTCGCCATGAAGTCGCAGTCCGGCGCAGTCAACAAGACGGCCACCAACATCAAGGCCAACATGGCTGACCGTCAGAAGCTGCTCGACCAGCTCTGAGCTCACTCTCTCTCTCACAACACCGCCTTCGCGCGGTGTTTTTCATTGGGGGTCTGAGTTGCTCAGCTCTTGGCCGAGCAGCTCGGCGACAACGGTGGGGGGAAAGTAGTCCATCAAGCGCTGAATTGCGTTGGCCCTCAACGCCGCGAGCTCTTCAGGGCTGGGAGCCAACTGAGTCTTCTGCATGCGAAAGGCAATAGCCTGCTGCAGTCCACCTTCAAAACCGTGCTGCAGCAGACTGAAGCGCCTCTTGATTTGGCGCTTTTCATCACTCCAGGCGGCGCACCAAGCCGTTCGACCGGCGGGTGTTCGCCCTTTGCCACTCGAGATGACGAATCGAACCCCAGTCAGCCCGCTGGTGTTGCGGGCATTGACCGGCTGCCAGCCCAGCTGCAACGGGAGCTCTTCTTCGGCAAACAGCTGGTCGCGGGCAGCCTTGGCCGCGTCGTACGCGGCTTCCATAGACCCGTACTTCGCTCGGGAAAAGAACTGGGTCGGCAGTGACCGCGGAAACCAGGTGGGAATCCTGAACTCCCACCCGTGAACGGCGTCGAAGTCGAACCGAATTAGGTGGATGAGGTCTTTGTTGCGAGCGGGGCCGGGCACGAAGGGAACTCCTTGGCGCCCTATGTTGCCAGAACGCTCAGTGGCTTACCGCGGCCTTCCGCTTGGCTGCCCACGAGCTGGGCTTCGATGGCGCCGTGCGAGCCGCCTGCAGGGCCTCCTCACCGCGCCAGGTCAGCACGAGGTAAGCGGGCCGACCGCGACCGTCGCGCTCCCAATCGACCAGCGACTGCATCTCCAGTGGGAGCAGGTGAGTCTTCAGGTCTTCGCGCAGGTTCTTGGGCAGTTTGCTCTGTGGCAGCCCGCCTTCGCCAGCGAGCGCGACCAGCAGGAAGATTTGCACCGCTTCCGGCGACAACCCATAGGCCGCGGCGCAGCCGTCGTTGCTGGTGAGAATCCCTGAGCTGTCCAGCATGCCCTCTTCGAGCAACGAGACCTTCAGCCCTTCTTGGTGACGCATGTGAGCTCCTTACTGCGCAGTGGGCTCGGCCGGGGGCGCCGAGCAGGTTCCAGAAACGGACCGGGCTACGGAGTTGCTCTCCACTCCCGGCAGCGTGAACTGAGCCAGGACGGCTCGGGCCTGGTCCTGGAGATAGACGTCGTGGAACTGCGCCACGCTGTCAACGAGGCGGTCCCCGGCGTAGAAGCCCTGGGTCAGCGGTAGCAAGCCGAACTGATAGTTCAAGTGGAGCCCTTCGGCAGGCATCGTCTCCCCAGACAGATGGGTCAACTGCACCGCGGCCTGCGCCCCCGGGTGACAACCCACCGCCAGGCGGTATTGCCCGTCGGCGGACATCGCCCAGGCCACGTAGCCCTTCTCAGTGTTCGACACGTACCAGCGGCCCGGAACGGCGCCCGCAAGCTCCGCAGGCAGCGCACCTTGACCGGCACCTGAGACATGGTCCTTGCTGGACTTCGCAGGGAGGTAGGCCTCAAGTTGAGGAAACAGCTCCCCAATCGAGTCAGACCAGAAGAATACCAAGGGCACGATGGCCAGGATGAAGATGAAGGGCCACATGGCGTTCCAGTCAAAGAAAACGCGCGCGAGCACAAAGGCCCGACGCGCATGTGAGGCGATACAGCAGTCCAGCAGAGCAAAGAAGAGGCAATGCGTGCATATCAGGAAAGTTCCTTGAGCACAGTATAGGAGACGCTTCAGCATGGTGGACACAACAGTCGCTATATGCTATACCATGAACAGGATTCACACTTGTTTGGAGGTATATGATGGACACTGAAGTACTAAAGGGCGAGCGCGCACGATTTGCCAAAGTGGTGGCAGCGCGTAAGACCAACCGAGAGCTGCTGGAGCTCTTCGAGAAGCTCGACACGAGCGACAAGTTCAACGTCGAGGCGAAGCCGCATCTCTTTGCGGACCTCATCGACGCCTGCGTCCGTCGCGTTTCGGCGCGTCAGACGATGGAGTTGCTCGAGGTGATGGAGCAGTCGGGTGCTGCCCGTCTCGTGCGGGCCGTCAACTCCGCTCCGGAAGCGGACGACTTACTGAAGAGCGTGGTGAAGAAGGCGTTCACCAGCGTGCCGAAGGAAACGTCATCCCTGATGGAAGCCTTCGTTCGGCTGGAGCGCTCCGGGGTCTCCCAGGACCGGGGACACTCCCTGGACCTGGCCTGGAAGGCGGGAATGGCGCTCGAAGAACTCGACCCCCTCTGCGACCTCACGTTCGAGGCCTACTACCCAAGCTTTGCGCGCAAACATGACGCTGTCACCGCCTGAGCCAGTCGCCTGCGAATGCAGGGCTTGCCTGCGAGCAGGCGATTCGCACGTTGAAGTTCTCGGAATTAAAATGCCCGTCGAAGTGACGCGCATGATTCTTTGCCCCGAGTGCGGCAACAAGCGTTGTCCGCGCGCCAATGACCATCGGAACCTCTGTACTGGTAGCAACGCTCCTGGGCAACCAGGGTCTGCGTACCCGTGAGGTCATGCTGCTCTAAAGCCCACCATCCTCTGGTGGGCTTTTTTTTCGTCAGGCGAATCTGTGCGACGCTTCGCCGCCGCGCCAAGGCGCGGTCTGCGGTTCCCATTGCCAACGCTGACAGCGTGCGGGAGGACCTATGCCACTGCAGTGGATGCTTCGAGATGACGGCGGCGCACCCCCCGACGTGTTCTCTCACTCCGTGTTCGACGGACAAGCGAGGTTCTTCCTCCGTGCGGGCGGGATGACCCCCTTGGACGTCGCAGACGAGTTCTTGGCCGAGCGCCTGAGACAGGCCGGTGGCATGCCTGGTAGGCCGCTCTTGCTGGAGGTGTCTGATGAGCGTGGGAACGTCCTGGGCGTGTACTGCGGCTGCCCGGGAGAGTCTGCCAAGCTGCTCAGCCCGCCCCAGCTGTCCACAGATTCTGTGGAGAAGTCTGTGGATAAGCGAATCGCTCGCCACGGCGCGCAGGCCTCGCCGGAGACGCTTAAAAATGTGGCGTCCGACGGGCTCGGGGTCGCTGTGGATGGCCGGGGTCAGTCGGCTCGAACGTAGTCGCGGGCCTTGAAAGATTGGCCCAGCTTCTCGATGAACACGGCCATTTCGGCATCCGGGGTCATGTTCAAAGGCCAGGTCGTGCCGGTCAGGATGCGGGCCAGCGCATCCAGCACATCGCCGCGCGGCAGCGTGTCCAGCCCGCCGGTACGACTTTCCTCGCACTCGTCGACTGTCTCCTGCAGGTCGCTGTCCTGAAGGGCTTGCTTGCACTCGACCCAGAGGCTGGCTGCTTGCGCTTCGGTGAGCTGGCGGAACAACTTGGTCCGCATCAGCTGCTCGACCACGGCACGGCCACCGCTCAAGGATGCTGAAGTCGTCATGGGTATGTCTCCGAGGGGGTTGGCTTTTTCTTGAGCAGCCGCCTGGCCAAGAAAAAGCCCCCAACCTTGCGGTTGAGGGCTCGAGAGGAGCTTAGGCAGCCTGCTCCAGCACGTCCTTCAGCAGGTCCACGGTCTCAGCCGGGACGTTGCCGATGGCGGCCAGACGCATCACGTCGTTCGCATCCTGCGCCACACCGGCGGACACGAGGTCCTCGGCGGCGGTGACCAGGGCGTCATCGCTGACCGCAACAGCAGCCGCCAGCATGACCGAGGTCATCTTGGCAGCGACCATGTCGCGGGTATCCAGCGCCAGGTACTTCATCGCTTCGTGAGCACGCAGAGCGGTCACGAGGTCGATGATGTTGGCCTCGTCCACGATGGCAGCAGAAGCCGTGACCAGCGCAGCGAAGCAACCCGGCTTGTCTTCCGGAGCGAACTTCGTACTGGTGGCCAGCGCCTCGAACAGCGTGATGACACCGGCGACGCCGTTGACGTCACGACGCTTGCGCATCACTTCGCGGAAGCGACCCACCGCTTCGCTCTCGCTGGCCGGCGGTGCCGGGGCGGGAGTCGGCTCGGCAGCGTCGGCAACAGCAGGAGCCGCAGCTTCCACCGGAGCAGGGGCCGAAGCCGGAGCAGTCGCTTCGACCGCGGTGTCCGGCGCCGAAGCGGCCGACGCACTCGCGTGCTCGTCGACAGCCGGGGCAGGAGCCGCAGCTTCCACCGGAGCGGGAGCCGGAGCCGGAGCCGGAGTCGGAGTCGGGGCCGGGGCTTGCGCCTCGACCTTGACGTCCTGCTTGGCGTCGGCCTTGCCCGGCTTGCGACCCTTGGCGCCCTTGGCACCCTCCTTCTCCGCGCCGAACTCGTCGGCGTAGACGCCCAGGCCGTAGCCCGAGTTGAAGGCGATGCACTTGGTCAGCGCGCGCATGACGGTCTTGTTCCAGTCGAACACCGTCGCCTTGTCGGCACCCAGCGGGTTGAAGGCGGCATCCATCACCGGCAGCGACAGGCGCTGGCGCTTGCCGTGGTAGACCGTGTCCACGTCGACCATCAGGCCACCCAGCACCTCGCGGTAGGGCAGCTCACGGCCGTCGGCTTGCGTCCACAGCACCACTTCCCAGAAGAACGTGGGGTCGGTGATGCGGCAGGCGGCCAGACCGATGCCCCACTCGATGTAGGGAGCGCCACCTTCCTTCAGGGTCGCGACGACGGGCGTCACTTCCTGCAGGTCGGTTTCCGGGTTCACGCCGAGCAGCTTGGCGGCCTTGGGGCCGTCGCCGTCGCAGCCCAGGTACAGGGACATGCCGTCGCCGTACACGGAAGCGATGGCCTTGACCAGGCAGCGTTGGCGGCTGTTGTTGATGTCCGTGGCCACCATGTCCTTGAGGGCCATGGTCATGTTGTCACGGTCCATCACGGGCAGCCACATGCGCTGCACGTTGTCGGTGCCGGGGACGGTCAGGTCCACAGCGACGACGGCGCCGCCCAGCATGGCCAGGTGGGGCTCGTTGCCGTTGAACTCGACGAACTGGACCGCCGGACGGCCAGCCAGACGCATCGCGGTCGCGGCTGCCAGGTACGACAGCCCGCCCTTCTTGGCGACTTCAGCCTCGTTGATGGTGGCAACGAACGCGCTGTAGAAGTTGGTTTGTTCCATGGTGAATTTTTCCTCGTGGTTTGCAGTGGGCGACATGCCCCAAGTCGAACTTGTGAGACTGCTTAAGGTATAGCGCATTATAGCACCAAACGACAGATTGTGCATTTGGCACACGATTTGTTGGGATGTGAATCATAGCACGTTCTGTGGTAAACTAGCCATCCACAAGGAGGTGTATGACCCAGCCGTACCAAGAAGAGCGAGCCCGATTTGCCCAGGTCATGGCTGCGCGCAAGAGTGCCACCGAGCTCATTTCCCTGTTCGACAAGCTCTGCGAGAGCGAGAAGTTCAGCATCTGGGCGAAGCCCTACTGCTTCGCCGACCTTCTGGAAACCTGTGCCGCGCGTGTTCCGGCGTCTGCCTTGGATGCCCTCTTGGAGGCCGTCATCTTGAGCTGGGCCGGGGACGTTCTGTGGCGGGTCTATCCCGAAGATGTCGCGGGCCAGAAGGCTTGGCCGCTGGTTCGCAAGGCCATCGAGGCCTCGAAGGGCCCTGGGGTGCTCGAGCGACGACTACGGGCGCTGCGCTCGGGCGGCGTTCTGCGCAACTTGGGGCAGGCGGTCGCCCTGGCAGAGCGCGAGGCCTATCCGCCTGACCTGCTCGCGGCCTTGCGAGCCCAGGTGGGCCGATTCGAGGCGCAGCCATCGCCAGCGCAGGAGTGTCCGTTCTAGATTGGCCTATACCGGGAAGGTACACAACGGGCGAATGCCTAGAATCAAGGTCAACCATGAACGAACACATGCTCAAGAGAATCCAGTCGGGCGCGCCGGGCAGCATCTATGCCACCGTGCTGAAGGAGGAGAAGGTCTGCCTCGTTCGCGTCGGCAGCTACGACGAGGTGCGGGGGCGCTACAACCAGATGGCGTGCCTCATCGGGGCAATCTCGATGAGAGCCCTGCAAGAAAAGCACCCCAAGGCGCTGCACTCGACAGCCGCGCTACCGGGGACCTGGGTCGACCGGTTTGGCGAGGGGCGCCCCATCAGCAGCCCGGCTGAGCTGTTTGATGCCGCAGGTCAACCGCCTTCGTCGTTCGGCGACTCGGTTGGCTTTCTGGCCTATCACGCTGACTGGCCCCACAACGCGGAGCGTCTGTTGTCCGGCATGCAGAACGCGTGCAAGGCCATGTCCAACCTTGCTGACGTCTTCTATCAGCCCACGTTCCGGTCCTCCGTGACGGTCGGGGGCAGTATGGAGGTGTCCGCGGTTCGGCGGGTCCAGGAAGCATTGAAGGTAGCGAAGAAAGAGGGGCGTCCGGTCTTCGAGGAAGAAAAGCTTCTCGAATTCATGGACTTGGTGGTCAACGCCAAGTTCTTGCACCTCTTCCACGAAGTGGCCTCCAGCCACTGACCTCAAACGGCGCCACCCGGCGCCGTTTTTCCGTCGCTACCGAAAGGGGCTGACGGCCAGGTCGCCCAGCTCATCGCCGGAGTCTGCGGCCCACAGGCTCGGGGTTCCGGCATCGGACGGTAGCACCAGCTTGCACCACCAGGATTGGACGCAGTTGGCCACGAGGCGTCGCCCTCGAAGCACCTCCTCGATGCCCTGAAGAACGAACTCATCGCCGCGGAGCGCGGTCAGGCGCACCTCGTCCAGCGGAGGTAGGGCTTCTTCCAGCTTGGATGTCACGTCGAGCAGCAGCGCCAGCATCACAGAGTCTTGCCGGCGGCTGCGTGACCTCCTCGATACCACAGAGAGGTGTCCGCGCACAGCGGTGGTAGCTTTCAGCGTCTCTGAGGGGAGGCGCGCGCCTTCTCGGCGCATGCGGATGACGTCGACCAGCATGCCGGCAGTCTAAGCCGGCCGAGGAGGTTAGGGGCGCCAGTCAACCAGCGGGCGGTGGTAGCCCAGCGTCAGGGGATGCAAGGGGTCGCCAGATGCGGCCAGGCCGAACACCTTCACCGGCTTTCCATTGCTGCGCAAGCGCTCCGCCAGGTCGTCCAGCACGCCGTGCAGCTGGCGCGGCAGCTTGTTTCGGCTCCCCCAGCATGGCACGAGGATGTCGGCGTCCTGCACAATGCCGTCGATGTAGTCGGCGTTCAAGGGCCCCACAGGGTCGGCCGCATTGGCTAACGCGCGAACATCCGTGGCTCGGAAGGCAAACGGATTGCCGGCGATGTAGGCTCGGCCGCCGTTGCGCAGCGTGAACCCCCGCCACTTCCGCGTTGTCTGGTCTTCCAGTGAAGCGTCCGCCGTCGACGGGTTGACCCCGAAGTAGGCGATGACCAGTCCACTGTCCTGGACCCAGCGCTCCAAGCGGTAGCGATAGATGCCGCAGGGGCTCAAGTCTGCGTGGAACGGCAGGTGGCTCAGGGGCATGGCAGAAATTTCATCACTACGCGCTCAGACTGGAACCCACTGCTCGGCATCAAGCGAGGGCGCCTTCCACGCGGCAATACGACCGTCCCCGCCAATGTTGAAGATGATGTAGTCGCCGAAGCCGCTGCTGCCGACACAGAGCAACCCGTCCGGAACATAGTAATCCTTCCACTTGGCAATGCGCTCCTGGTCTGCGTCGAGCAACCAATAATCTCCGTCGTCGCAGACCTTGTAGTGGATGGCAGCTTCAACCCCAGACGGCCAATTCAGCACCCGGCCCGAGGCCAGCTCGATGACGGGGGTCCAGCGGTCGTCGCTTCGCAGTGGAATAAGGCCCTCAGTGTCCGGCTCGCCGTCAAGCGTGGCGTCCTCCCAGTAGCGAACGCCCGCGCTGACCTCGAGAAAAAATGCAGTCACCGTCGGGTCCACCAAGTGCTAACACGTGAAAACAGCCCACCAAGGTGGGCTGCGTGAGGTGCGGTTAGGCCGCCTTCTGCTCCGGCTGCGTGGCAGCTTGTGCCCGGCGGAAGAGGGCTTCCATGTACTCCATCGTCGGCTTCTGGACGAAGCGCGTGCCCTTCGGCGGATGGCCGGTGTGGGTGGCGGCGCCGGCGGTAAGGACCATGTTGTGGTTCACGTACAGACCGGTGTCCGCGACCTTGCGGCCCGCCTTCTTGTTCTTCTCGATGGCCGGGTCCACGGCTTCCACGGTCAGGTCGAAAACCTGGCCGGGTTGCAGGCGCATCTCCAGCAGTGCGTTCATGAACTTCTGGCACAGCTCACCAGCGGCCTCGAAGCGCACCACGACATCGTCACCGTCCGCGTCCTTGGCGTGCACCAGGAGCTTGGGCTTCTGGCCTGGCTTGGCCGTCCAGTTGATGTAGTCGAACACCAGGCCCTTGAGGCTGGAGGTCAAGGCAACGCTGTAGTCACTGAAGACTTCCTTGAGCTCGCCGACTTCCTTGGTGTTGTGGATGGAGACGTTGTTCTGAATCGCCGCCATCTTGCGGACCATGTAGTCCTGCACGTACTGCAGCGGAACGAACACCGTGCCATCGACGACCTTCGGGAAGAAGGCTGACTTTTCGGCTTCCAGGTCGAAGGCTTCATCGGCCTCGGCCTCGCGTTTCTCCAGCCACGCCAGGCGACGCGACCAGCCTGCATCGACGAGGCGGTTGGCCTCTTCGAGCATCTTCTTCTCCTGGCGGTCCTTCGTCTCGACCTGCAACTCGATGAGCTGCTGGGCGTTTGCGAAGGCGCCGAAGACCTTCAGGTAGTTGAACAGTTTCATCTCTTTCCTCTCAGGGTAAAGGGTTCACAAGGAAGAATTTCCATGCAAAGCGGTATAGCGCAATGGCGCCTCACCGCCAAATCAGAACTCGGGCTCGTCCTTGGTGCTGGCGCGAACAACGCCAACCAACACCGCGGCGGCGACGAAGATTGCCGCCGCGCCTCCCGCCGTCAACCACTCCACCACGGCGGGGCGTCGGATGGAGGTATCCAGCGAGGCTGCCGCAGCCTTCAAGCTGGAAACATCGGCCATCCCCAGCTCCCACAAGACCTTCGGGTCCAGCAGTCCCAACACCGGCAGCGTCAGCGCCACGCCAACCCCGACCATGACCGCAAAGCGCTTGCGCGAGGCGGTCGGTTGGATTGCAGGACGAGAGCTTGTGGGCGTGAGGCAAGAGTCGATTTGCGGGGCCAGAAAGACGGGCTTAGTGGTCATCGTGTGCTTCCTCGTTAACAAGACGCTAGTATAACAGACAAAGCTCAACTGTGCACAAAAATCCGCAACTTTTTTAGAGTCTAAAGCGGCTAAGTGCTTGATTGCATGAGTGATTGTCCGGCCGGGGCGACCTGACAACGCATGAGCGCCTGACGGTCTTTGCTGTGCTCGAATTGTACTGTGTCCGTGCTTGTTAAAGCGTTAGTTTACAAAGAAGGTGGCAATTGTTCATGTTTGCGTCTTTTGTGCTATAATCCAAACGATATGAACCATGACATCAAAACTCCTTTGCTGGAGGAGCTTCAGTGGCGGGGCCTTGTGCACCAGTGCAGCGACTTAGCGGCGCTCGATGAGCGGCTCCAATCGGGACCCATTACGCTGTATTGCGGCTTCGACCCGACAGCTGATAGTCTCCATGTCGGCAGTCTCATTCCCTTGCTTGCCCTGCGTCGCTTTCAACTGGCGGGGCATCGTGTGCTGGCGCTGGTTGGTGGGGCAACTGGCCTCATCGGCGACCCGAGCGGCAAGAGCGCAGAACGTGTGCTGCAGTCTGCCGATGATGTTGCGGTGCGCGTGAAAGGCCTCCGCGCCCAGGTGGCTCAATTCTTGGACCTGGAGAACCCGGAGCGGGGCCTGGTCGTGAACAACCTGGCCTGGACAGCAGGGGTGGGGGTTCTCGACTTCTTGCGTGAGGTCGGCAAGCACTTCTCTGTCAACGCGATGGTGGCGCGAGACTCGGTCCGCAGCCGGCTGGACCGCGAAGGGGAGGGCATCTCGTTCACCGAGTTCAGCTACATGCTGCTGCAGGCGTTCGACTTCCTGCGCCTGAACGAACTCGAGAACTGCACGCTGCAAATCGGCGGGTCAGACCAGTGGGGCAACATGTGCTCCGGGACCGACCTCATTCGCCGCAAGCACGGTGGCGCCAGCTTCGCGCTGACGTTCCCCCTGCTGACGACGGCCGATGGTCAGAAGTTCGGCAAGACCGTCAAAGGCGCTGTATGGCTCGATGCAGCGAAGACCTCGCCCTGGGAGTTCTTCCAGTTCTGGCTGAACGTCGATGACCAGGATGTGGTTCGCTTTCTCAAGCTGTTCACCTTCCTCTCCCGGGAGAACATTGAGCAACTGGCGCGCGACACAACCGAGCGTCCGCAGGAGCGCCGCGCACAGCGCCGGCTGGCGGTGGAGCTGACCGCGCTGGTGCACGGGGATGCCGCGGCGCAGGACGCGGTGGCCACGGCCGGGGTGCTCTTCGGCAAAGACGACCCGCGCACGCTTACGGCCTCCGCCCTGGTTGCCCTGGCATCCGCGCTTCCGGTCGTCAAGGTCGACCCTGCAAATGAGCCGCCGCTGCTGACCTCGTTGTTGGTGGCGCTGGGCCTGGAGACTTCGATGACTCGCGCCAGTGAAGCGGTGAAGTCGGGCGCCGCCGCGGTCAATGGGGTTAAGGTCACAGACCCGAAGACCCGCATCTCCTGGGCCGATTCGCTGGAGGGTGAGTTCTTCCTTCTGCGAAAGGGCAAGAAGTCCTTCGGCATGGTTCGGCTCATGGCACAGCCGAACGCCGGCGACCAGGCGTCTTCCTGACGAAGCCCCGGCTGGCTGCGGAAGACACACTGCGGGCTGCGTTGGAGCGCGAGGGCTGGCGGCCCATGGCCTCGGCTCCCAAAGAGAGCTCCATGATTCTGGTCTGCGCGCGGGTCCCCGGCTGGGGCCAAGGTCAAGTGCACCCCGCCTGCTACAGGCGGTCCAACGGAGACCCGAGGATGGAAGGGTTCAGGGTGCCGGGCCCACCAGCCGCTGGCTCCTCCACCTGATGGAGCAGTACCCGAACAAGGTGGGTTCGCGGGGGTTGACGAAGTCTCGCAATGACCCCGCTGCGCTGGAAGTCGTTCCCAGTCCCTGAGACCCTGGCGGCCCGAAGGGAAACCAGGGTCAGCTTCATCGCCGCAAGGGCAGCAAGAATCTCGCTTGAACGCTCAGTGGCGGACCGCTGGCCTGGCGGACCTGGGGCCATGCGACCTTCCTCAACAAACGCTCGGCACAAAGAAAAACGACCCAAGCAGAAGCTTGAGTCGTTTTGAGGGGCAAGCCGTTGAGGGCTTAGATGTCGCTGTCGGCGCCGGCGGCTTCACGCTTGGTCGGGGCCTCGGCCTTGACCAGCTGGTTCTTGAAGCGCACGTTGAAGGTGCCGTTCAGCTGGTCGGCGTTGTCCTTGCGGGGGCTCACGACCAGGTCACCGCTGACCTTGACGTAGTCGCCCTTGGCCGGGACGTCACCGTCGAACTTGTCGTCCAGGAAGACCGTCACCGATTCCTTGAAGACCTTCTGGCCGTCCTTGTTCTGGTAGCTGCCCGTGCCCACGATGAGGCGCTTGTCGGCGACCAGGTTCACGAAGCCGTTGACGGTGGTGTTGCCGATGGTGATGCGTGCCA
>JACCDQ011232238.1_pt1 | contig 11703 bp, 4 predicted proteins | sample 7446031 | NCBI WGS metagenome assembly JACCDQ01 (sample SAMN15323442, study PRJNA562643) | freshwater metagenome | isolation source: river surface water | place: USA:Blue River Watershed | collected 2017-08-17
ATGAAACAACAGGTATATATCAAGCTTCTAAATCTCCTGTAATTATCTTTGACGACTTTACAACGGCTAATAAATGGGTTGATTTTGATTTCAAAGCGAAGTCATCGGCAATGAAGATGATTACTTCTAAGGATGAATCTCTGCTTTTGCTGAAATTTCTATATTACTGGTTAAATACACAACCAAGTGAATTAGTGGATGGTGACCATAAACGTCATTGGATAAGTAATTATTCAAATAAATTAATCCCCATCCCTCCCCTCGAAATTCAACAAAAAATAGTTGCTATTCTCGATAAGTTCACCGAGCTTACAGCAGAGCTTACAGCAGAGCTTACAGCAGAGCTTACAGCACGTAAACAACAATATGAGTATTATCGCAATAAGCTATTGAATTTCAATGAATTAAATGGGGGGGGGTATAAGTACTTGACTATGAATGAATTAGGTGTTTTTGTGCGAGGTGGTGGATTACAGAAAAAAGATTTCACTGAAAAAGGTGTTGGCTGTATTCACTATGGTCAAATTTATTCTTACTATGGAACATATACTAACAAAACAAAAACATTTGTTTCTCTAGAATTTGCAAAAAAGGCACGAATGGCTAAACATGGCGATTTGATTATTGCAACAACAAGTGAGAATGATAAAGATTTATGTAAAGCAGTTGCCTGGTTGGGGAATGACGATGTAGCGGTGAGTAGTGATGCTTGTTATTATTCTCACAAATTAAATCCAAAATACGTTGCTTATTTTTTTCAAACTGAACAATTTCAAAAACAAAAGAGACCATTTATAACAGGTACGAAAGTCCGGCGTATAAATGCAGATGATTTAGCAAAAATAAAAATTCCCGTTCCTTCAACAGAAGAACAAACCCGAATAGTTTCAATCCTCGATAAATTCGACACACTTGCAACTTCCATTAGTGAAGGCTTACCCAAAGAAATAGAATTGCGCAAACAGCAATATGAGTATTACAGGGATATGTTACTGTCATTCCCAAAAAAAGAAACCGCATGAGCACGTATAAAACCATAGCAGAATCAAACAACTTTATTGTACTTGATAAATACACAAAGTATTTAGAAGCAAATGAACCTGCTGCTATCTATCAATCAGAATCAGCCTTGGAGCGTGAGTTCATTGAAGACCTAAAAAACCAAGGTTACGATTATCTTCCTCAGCTGAATAGCATTGAAGCCATGTTTGCCAATGTTCGTGTCCAATTGCAAGAACTCAACAACATGCAGTTTACTGATGGAGAATGGATGCGTTTTCGAGAAGAATATTTAGATAAACCGAGCGATAATATTGTAGAAAAAACACGTAAAATCCACGAAAACCACATCCACGATTTTGTTTTTGATGATGGTCGCATTCAAAACATCTATTTAGTTGATAAGAAGAACATAACACGCAACAAAGTTCAAGTAATCTCGCAATTCGAACAAAAAGGATCTCATGCTAACCGATATGATGTAACTATCCTTGTCAACGGCTTACCTTTGGTACAAGTTGAATTGAAAAAACGTGGCGTTGCCATTCGTGAAGCTTTCAACCAGGTGCACCGCTATTCGAAAGAAAGCTTTAACAGTGACAATTCCCTTTACAAATACCTTCAAATCTTTGTAATCTCCAACGGTACCGATAGCCGTTATTTTGCCAATACCGTAAAACGCGACAAAAACAGTTTCGATTTCACTATGAACTGGGCAAAAGCGGACAACACCCTTATAAAAGACCTCAAAGATTTTACAGCTACGTTTTTCCAAAAACATACCTTGCTCAATGTATTGCTTACCTATTCTGTATTTGATACAAGTGACACCTTGCTTATCATGCGTCCTTATCAAATTGCAGCAACCGAGAGAATGCTTTGGAAAATAAACAGTTCTTTTCAAGCTAAGATTTGGTCTAAAAATGAAAGCGGCGGATATATTTGGCACACCACAGGTTCCGGTAAAACACTAACAAGTTTCAAAGCTGCTCGTTTGGCCACAAACCTTAATTTCATTGATAAAGTATTCTTTGTTGTCGATCGTAAAGATTTAGACTACCAAACCATGAAAGAATACCAACGCTTTTCGCCGGATAGCGTAAATGGTTCAGACAGCACAGCAGGTCTTAAAAGAAACATCGAAAAAGACGACAACAAAATCATCGTTACCACCATTCAAAAGCTGAATAATCTCATGAAAATAGAAGGGGATTTAGCAATTTATCAAAAACAAGTAGTTTTTATCTTTGATGAAGCCCACCGTTCGCAATTTGGTGAAGCACAAAAAAACTTAAAGAAGAAATTCAAGAAATTCTACCAATTTGGATTTACCGGTACTCCAATATTCCCTCAAAATGCTTTAGGTGCAGAAACCACTGCTAGCGTTTTCGGCCGTGAGTTACATTCGTATGTCATAACCGATGCCATTCGTGATGAAAAAGTGCTCAAATTCAAAGTAGATTACAACGATGTTCGCCCGCAATTTAAGAAGATAGAAACAGAGCAAGATGAAGTAAAATTGAGCGCGGCTGAAATGCAAAAAGCATTTTTACACCCAACGCGTATCAAAGAGATTTCACAATATATACTGAACAACTTTAGATTAAAAACACACCGCAATCAAGGAGGAAACAGAGGATTTAATGCCATGTTTGCAGTGAGTAGTGTTGATGCTGCCAAATGCTACTACGAAGAGTTAAACCGTTTACAAATAGATAGTGCAAGACCCCTTAAAATAGCAACCATTTTCTCTTTTGCAGCTAACGAAGAACAAAGTGCAATTGGTGAAATATCAGAGGAGAGTTTTGAAACCACAGTATTAGATACAAGCGCAAAAGAATTTTTAACCAAAGCAATTAATGATTACAATACCATGTTCAAAATGAACTTTAGTATTGACAGCAATGGTTTTCAAGACTATTACCGTGATCTAGCAAAAAGAGTAAAAGGGAAAGACAACAAAAAGATATTACCTCCAGAAGAAACTGTTGATTTAATCATTGTTGTGGGTATGTTTCTAACAGGCTTTGATGCTCCAACACTTAACACTCTGTTTGTAGATAAAAACTTGCGTTATCATGGATTAATACAAGCATTTTCTAGAACAAATCGAATTTATGATTCAACTAAGACTTTTGGCAATATCATTACATTCAGAGATTTAGAATTAGCCACAATTGATGCAATCACTTTATTTGGTGACAAAAACACCAAAAACGTTGTCCTGGAAAAAAGCTATAAAGAATACTTAGAAGGATTTACAGATATTGCCACTGGAGAAGCACGAAGAGGATTTACAGACGTTGTCCAAGAATTGAAAGACAAGTTCCCAAGACCTGACGAAATAGAAAAAGAAAAGGACAAAAAGGACTTTGCTAAATTGTTTGGCGAGTATTTGAAAGTTGAAAATATTCTTCAGAATTACGATGAATTTACAAATCTTAAAGCGCTTCAAACAATAGATATAAATGATTCAGAAGCAATAGAAAATTTTAAAGAAACCTATTTTGTCACAGATGAGGACATCGAGGTAATGAGAGGAATCAGTTTATTGCCAGAGCGTACAATCCAAGATTACCGTTCAACTTACAACGACATTAGAGATTGGTTAAGACGTGAAAAAAACGGAAAACATGCAGAAGAATCTACAATTGATTGGGATGATGTAATATTTGAAGTTGACCTCTTAAAATCACAAGAAATCAACCTCGATTACATCTTAGAATTAATCTTTGACAACAAAAAGAAAAACAAAGACAAAGCCACATTAATAGAGGAAATTAGAAGAGTGATTCGTTCGAGTATTGGTAATAGGGCAAAAGAAAGTTTAGTTGTTGACTTTATCAATGAAACAGATCTGGAAAAAATCCAAGACAAAGCAAACGTTATAGATACATTCTTTAAATATGCCCAAGAAAAACAAAGAGAAGAGGTTACTGACCTTATTACAGATGAAAACCTTAATGAGGAAGCAGCTAAACGCTACATCAAGGCATCCTTAAAACGAGAATATGCGAACGAAAACGGCACCGAACTCAACGCCATTCTTCCTAAAATGAGCCCTTTAAATCCTCAGTATTTGACAAAAAAGCAAATGGTTTTTCAAAAGATTTCAGCTTTCGTAGAAAAATTTAAAGGCGTAGGAGGAGAGATATGAAATTCGGATTCCGCATACCTTCCATAAAAAAACGAATTGCAGCGCGCACATCATTGAAAAGAGTTGTTCGTCACAATTTAGGTTTCAAAGCACCTAAAGGTTTTGGTTGGATTACTGATCCCAAAAAAGCCATGTACAATAAAGTGTACAATAAAACTTCAAGAGGTTGTCTTGTATAATACTCCCCAAAAATAAAACCAAAGTGATAGTTAAAAAAAATCTTTTAATTTACACTTATGAAACAAAAAAACACCAAACTACAGGTCTAAAACCTAATGATGCGTATCTGTCTTTTAACACCAAAAATCTTGCCTCTTAAATCAATAAATATTAACTTAGCTTAACAAGCTCTTTGGTTGAATATTGGGGAGTATTATAAGATGAGATTTTAGATGCAATTATTTAAGATTTAATATACTTTTGTACGGTGCGCTTTATGAAAAAAATAGTTATTTATTTATTTATCGCTGGGGTAATCTTACCTAGTGAAACTGCGCATGTAATTACATTCGTCCCTGATTTCATTGGTCATTATCAGCATCACAATGAAGAACATCATAAATTAAGCTTTGTTGATTTTGTTTTGGAACATGCGAATGGTGGACATGAAGAAAAAGGTCAGCATCCGGAAGACGAGTGTCCAATCGATCATAATCATAACTTGGTTGTTCAGTACGTTTATTATTTAGTGGATAATAAAATCAAAATTGAGGAAGATCAAAATAGTATTTATGTTGGTTTAACAACTCCATTACCACAAAATGTATTCTGTAAATCAGAGTACATTTCCAACATTTGGCAACCGCCAAAAATCAGTTAATCACATCTTTAGTTATAGGTTCTTGGGAATCTATTGTTGCTTCTATGGAATTTTCCATTTGGAGCGTTTTTCGTGATTAATTTTTTTAATATGTTAGATAGAATCATTCAATTCAGCATAAAGAATAAGTTTATTATAGGTTTGCTTACTGTAGCATTGATTGCTGTAGGGAGCTATTCATTAAGTAAACTTCCTATTGATGCTTTACCTGATATTACGAACAATCAGGTACAAATAATTACTTCTTCGCCAACTCTTTCAACTCAGGAAGTGGAGCAATTTATTACCTATCCGATTGAACTTTCGGTTAAACCAATTCCTAAAATAGTGGAATTGCGTTCAATTAGCCGTTTTGGATTGAGTGTGGTAACGGTTGTTTTTGAGGAAGATGTTGATCTTTACTGGGCACGAGCTCAAATAACCGAACGCTTAAAGGAAGCTGAAAACACAATCCCGAAAGGTTTGGGAAGTCCGGAAATTGCCCCGGTGAGTACCGGTTTAGGCGAAATTTATCAATATGTGGTTTTCCCTAAAAAAGGATATGAAGATAAGTACAATGCTACAGATCTTCGCACAATCCAGGATTGGATCATCAGACCTCAATTATTGGGTACGCCTGGTGTTGCGGAAGTAAATACCCTTGGGGGAAGCCTGAAGCAATATGAAATTGCTATTCAGCCGGACAAGCTTAAAAGCATGAATACAACAATTAGCGAAGTATTCGATGCGCTGGAAAAAAACAACGAGAATACAGGTGGTGCATATATTGATAAAAAGCCATACGCTTATTTCATTCGTGCTGTTGGAATGGTAAACAACCTTGACGATATCAGTAAAATAGTTGTAAAAAACCAAAATGGGATACCTGTTCTTATTCGCGATGTAGCTACAGTACAATTAGGTAGTAGCATTCGCTTTGGTGCCGTAACAAAAGATGGCAACGGAGAAGAAGTAAGTGGAATGGCGATGATGCTCAAAGGCGAAAATAGTGCAGAAGTGGTTGCTCGTGTAAAGGACAAAATGGAGCAAATCAAAAAATCATTACCTGAAGGAGTTGAAATTGAAGCATTCATGGACCGCACGAAATTGGTTGATAAAGCAATTGGAACCGTTCAAACCAATCTTATTGAAGGTGCGTTGATCGTTATTTTCATTTTGGTTTTATTGCTTGGAAACTGGAGAGCAGGTTTAGTTGTAGCTTCTGTAATTCCTCTTTCCTTATTGTTTGCTGTTAGCATGATGCACTTATTCGGTGTGAGTGGGAACTTAATGAGTTTAGGTGCAATCGATTTCGGTTTAATTGTAGATGGTGCTGTTATCATTGTGGAAGCAATCATTCACAGGCTTCAAAGTAACAAGGTTACAAAGATGCTTACAGCAAAAGAAATGGATGCAGAAGTTTATACAGCTTCGTCCAAGATCAGAAGCAGTGCAGCATTTGGAGAAATTATTATTCTGATTGTGTATTTGCCAATTCTTGCCTTAGTTGGTATTGAAGGAAAAATGTTCGGACCAATGGCTCAAACTGTTTCCTTTGCCATACTCGGAGCTTTCCTGCTTTCTTTGACTTATGTTCCTATGATGGCTTCACTGGCATTGAAAAAACAAACCGGACACAAAAAGAATATCAGTGATCGGATTATTGGTGCTATTCATAGAGTATATGAGCCTGCTTTGATTAGGGCATTGAAGGCAAAATCATTGGTTGTATCAGTTGCTGTGGGTTTGTTGGTGATTTCATTCGTGCTTTTCGGTAAAATGGGTGGAGAATTCATTCCAACATTGGATGAAGGCGATATAGCAACTCACTTAATTATTGCATCCGGAAGTTCTCTTTCACAAGAAATTGAATCAACTACCAATGCTGAGAAAATTCTGAAAAAGAAGTTCCCTGAGATCAAAATGATCGTTACCAAAATCGGTAGTGCTGAAATTCCCACAGATCCCATGCCAATGGAAGCGGGAGATATGATCATTCTTTTGAAAGACAAAGATGAATGGACTTCTGCAGAGACGAAAGAAGAATTGATGGAGAAAATGGAAAAAGCACTTGACGAAATTCCGGGTGCCACAACTGAATTTTCACAACCAATTCAAATGCGTTTCAACGAGTTAATGACAGGAGTTCGAAGCGATGTCGCTGTAAAAATCTACGGAGAAGATCTGGACATGCTTGTAAGCAAGGGAGATGAAGTACTGAATATCATTAAAGGGATCAAAGGTGTGGAAGATGCCAAAGCTGAACGAGTGGCAGGTTTACCCCAGATTTCGGTTCGATACAACAAAGACAAATTAGCACTTTACGGTTTAAATGTTGGAGATTTGAATAAGGTAGTTCGCATTGGATTCGCCGGAGAAAAAGCAGGTGTCGTTTACGAAGGTGAGAAACGTTTTGACATGGTTCTGCGCTTGGCAGCAGATAGTAGAAGTGATATTTCAAATCTTAAAACACTTTTCATTACACTTCCTTCGGGCAGTCAAATTCCTCTGGAACAAGTTGCAAATATTGATTACGAACCCGGACCGATGCAGATTAGTCGTGAGGATGGAAAACGACGTATTGTAGTTGGATTCAATGTCAGAGGACGTGACGTTAAGAGTATTGTGGATGAAATTCAGCAAAAATTGGATAAAAAACTGAAATTACCTGCAGGGTATTATATTACTTATGGAGGGCAGTTTGAAAATTTAGTTGAAGCTACAGCAAGGCTTTCAATTGCTGTACCCGTTGCCTTATTATTAATTTTTGTATTACTGTTCTTTACTTTCCGCTCTATGAAACAATCACTTCTAATTTTTACGGCAATTCCGTTTTCTGCTATTGGTGGTGTATTCGCACTTTGGTTGAGAGACATGCCATTTAGTATTTCTGCAGGTGTTGGATTTATCGCTTTGTTTGGTGTAGCCGTGCTAAACGGAATTGTTTTGATCGGTTATTTCAATCAGTTGAAGGCAGAAGGAATGAAAGATGTTGTCAAACGTATTCACGAAGGAACGAAGGTTCGATTGCGTCCGGTTATTTTGACAGCCGCCGTTGCGTCTTTAGGATTCTTGCCGATGGCGCTAAGTACAAGTGCTGGAGCTGAGGTTCAAAAGCCTTTAGCAACTGTTGTAATTGGAGGTTTGATATCTGCGACATTATTGACTCTGATTGTTCTTCCGATTCTATACTTCTATTTTGAAAAAGGGGTAACTCGAAAGTTAAGTAAAGGAGTCATCAACACAATTACTTTGTTGATTGGTTTTTCATTGTTTACCGGTTTTGCTCAAGCCCAAAATGTTCCAACCTTAACGCTTCAATCTGCCATAGAAACCGGTTTGAAAAATAATCAGCAAGTGCAGGCAGGAGAATTGGAAGTATCCATGCAAAATCAACTAAAACCAACAGCTTTTGAGTTACCAAAAACAGAGTTTGGTGGTACACTTGGACAATACAACACGCGTGCTTTCGATCAGAATTATTCTATTTCACAAAGCCTAAGTCCATTCGAATTTGGAGCGAGAAAAGAAGTGATAAATGCAAATATCAAGAGCAGCGAGTTAAGTTTGAATCTGACCAAACAACAAATTACGTTGAACATTCGCCAATCATGGAATAACTTGTTGTATTTAACTGAAATAGGGAAAGTATTGAAACAACAGGACAGTGTTTACATGCAATTTGCAAGAGCGGCAAAAGTGAGATTTGAAACAGGAGATGTAAACCCGTTGGAATCGACTACCGCAACTATCAAACAACAGGAATTGAAGCAGCTCATAAAGCAAAATGAAGCGTTGATCTATATGGAAAAGTCCAGGTTAAAAGCATATATGAATCTGGAAACTGATTTTAACATTGCAGAAACTGAATTTACGGCGTTACCTATTCTTTCAAGTACGGATAGCACCGCATTAAATGAGAATCCACAGTTGAAATTGGCAATGCAGGAGGTACAAATAGCAATGGCTTCAAAACGCTTACAAAAATCAACAATGCTCCCAGATTTGAAAGTTGGTTATTTCATTCAGTCTTTGACAGGTTTTCAGGATGTGAACAATCAGCCGGTTTATTACAATGGAACACCAAGGTTTCAAGGTGTAACATTTGGTGTTTCCGTTCCGATTTTTGTGGGTGGTTTGAATGCAAAAGTCAGAGCAGCTGAAACGACTATTCAGGTTCAGCAAAAGAATACTGAATATTTGCAAGCACAACTAGAAAGTCAGAGAGAGCAACAGATAGAACAACTAATTACATATCAATCTTTGGTAGAGTATTATGAAAGTTCTGCACTCCCTGCAGCGAAGTTGATTACCGGGAATGCAGCAAAAAGCTACCAGAATGGTGATATATCGTATGTTGAGTTCATTCAGGGGATTCAAACCGCTTTAGATGTTCAAACCAATTATTTGAATGCGGTGTCCAATAACAACCAGGCAGTAATCAATTTACAATACTTATTGAATCAATAATTCTAAAAAGATGAAAAGAAAAAATATCATATACATTGCAATTGTTGCTGTTCTTACAGTAGTAATTGTTTATTTCATTTCCAATTCCGGATCCGGAGCAAATGAAACGGCCAAAACGGAAGAAGGACATGAAGAGCATGAAGGTGAAGCAACTCCCGCCAAAGAAGTTGAGTTAAATGAAGCGCAATTTGATGCCTCCGGTATTAAACTTGGAACCTTTGAAATGAAGAACCTGAGTGCTGTGATCAATGCAAATGGTTACACGAAATTGCCACCTCAGAATCAGGCAGATGTTTCGGTATTGATAACGGGAGTTGTTCGCAGTATAAATGTCATAGAAGGTGAATTTGTAAAAAAAGGTCAAACAATCGCAACCATCGAAAGTTTGGAATTCACTAAGCTTCAGGAAGATTATTTAACTTCTAAAAGCAATCTTGAATACCTTACAAGCGAGTACGAGCGTCAAAAAACCTTGAGAGACGAAAACGTCAACTCTCAGAAAGCATTGCAACGAGCAAAATCAGACTATGAGACTGAGAAAGCGCGTAACGCATCGTTGAAAAAGCAGTTGAACACATTGAATTTATCGGGATCTGGAGATGCTATTTCTACAATGGCAGTGAAAGCTCCCATCAGCGGTTATATTACGGAGGTCAACATTAAGATCGGTTCGAATGCAGAACCTGGGAAACCTTTATTTACATTAGTTGACAATTCTAAAATGCATGTTGATTTATTGGTTTATGAAAAAGACCTTCAGAAAGTAAAGATCGGTCAAACTGTGAGATTTAAATTAACCAACCAGGATAATGTTGAAATAAAAGGTAAGATCTTCAGCATTGGAAAAGCCTTTGAAAATGAAACCAAATCGGTAGCAGTTCATGCTGACATATTAAACGATAAACAAGTTTTAATTCCCGGAATGTACGTGAATGCCTTGATCGATGTTGGAATGCATAATGTAAAAGCATTACCAAATGAAGCAGTAGTAAAGGCAGACGGTAGAGAATTTATTTTTGTGCTGGAAGAACATGCTGAAGAAGAACATTCTGAAGAGGAAGGGCATGAGAATGAGGAAGAAGCCGGTCACGACCACGAACGAGAACACGAACATGAGCATGAAGCTGCAGAGGAAAAAAGTTATCATTTCCAACGAATAGAAGTTAAAACGGGAACTTCACAATTGGGATATGTTCAAGTGACGATCTTGCAGGACATTCCTGCGAATGCGAAAATTGTTTTAAAAGGTGCCTACTACATTCAAAGTCATTTATTGAAGAGCGAAGGTGGCGGTGGACATGAGCATTAGTGGATAAAATTTAATTTTAGGGCAAGGACTCAAGAGGTCTTTGCCCTTTCAAGAAAAAATAATTGGTATGAGAGCATTTTTATCGTTTCTTTTTTCAACTTGTTTAGCTGTTGTTTTGTTTTCACAAGACATTCGGGTACAAACGGCATTGGACAATTACAATTTTGATAGTGTTACGATGGAGATGCAACGGTTGTGCGGTGATCTTCCAGTTTCCATAAATGGTCAGAATTTCACAATAACGTCTCGTTTGTATAATGATCCAGGGAACGAATTGGCCTTTCAATATGCTAAAGAACGATTTATTAATTACGGTCTTGAAACTGATGAACAAGTGTTCTCAACCAATGGTAAAAATTTGTTCGGAATTAAAACCGGTACTGTCTTTCCTGAGAGAGTTTGCATGATAGGTGCACATTACGATAATTTACCTACCGGAAGCTTTGCACCTGGTGCAGATGATAACGCGAGTGGTTGTTCGGCAGTTTTGGAAGCAGCACGAATTTTATCAGAATACGACTTTCCCAATACAATTATTTTTGCCCTTTGGGATGAAGAAGAATTGGGATTGTTTGGCAGTAATGCTTATACTTCACAACCAAGCATTCATGGTGATTCTTTATTGGGTTACATCAACCTTGATATGATTGGATGGGATGGAAATGATGACAATGTTTCACAAGTTCATGTAAGACCAATAGGTAATTCCCTGGGATTGCAAAAAATAGTAGTCGATTGTAATGACCTATACGATATAGGACTTTCTCTTGAAATTGTAAATCCCGGAAGTGCTAATACTGATCATTATTCATTTTGGCAAAAAGGTTATTCAGCCGTTGGAATTAGTGAGGAATATATAGGAGACTTTAACCCAAATTGGCATTCAGTTACTGATGTGTTGGCTAATTTTAATTTGGATTATTATGATGATAATTGTCGATTAGCTATTGCTTCACTCACAACACTCGC
>JACCDQ010514098.1_pt1 | contig 11702 bp, 10 predicted proteins | sample 7446031 | NCBI WGS metagenome assembly JACCDQ01 (sample SAMN15323442, study PRJNA562643) | freshwater metagenome | isolation source: river surface water | place: USA:Blue River Watershed | collected 2017-08-17
GGGCCCGGAAAAGGATGTCGGTAAACCCAATCTCGTTTTAGACCTAAACTTAGCCCCATCTCTCGAACTTCGTCTTTAAACAAATGTCGAAGTGGTTCTAAAAGTTTCAACTTCATTCTTTCTGGTAATCCGCCAACATTGTGATGAGATTTAATGGTTACGGATTTTCCATTTTTTTCATGCGGCGAAATGGATTCAATGACATCTGGATAAAGTGTTCCTTGGAGTAAATACTCAAAATGGATTTTTCTTTGATGTTCATATTCATGAACCTTTTTTTCAAAAATCTCTATAAAAGTTTTTCCAATTATTTTTCTTTTTTGCTCGGGATCATCAACACCTTTTAAATTATCTAAGAACTCATTTTTCGCATCGACAATTTCTATATTTAAATTTGTTTCATCTTTTAATCGCTTAATGTGGTTATAGTCTTGTATTCGAAGTAATCCATTATCTACAAAAAAACAGTATAAATTATCTCCTAAAACCTTTTGGGCCAAAGTGGCCGCTACTAATGAGTCTACCCCTCCAGAAAATGCACATAAAACTTTTTTCTCAGCAACTTTTTTAACTAATTCAAGTGATTCTTCAAGCATTGAAGATGGATTCCAATCTTTTTTTATGCCAGCAATTTCTTGATAAAAATATTCTAAAATCGCCTTACCATGTTTTGAATGCTCTACTTCAGGATGAAATTGTAGGCCCATTATTTTTCGAGTGACATGTTTAATTCCTGCAACTAGATCATTGCCACTTTTCATAATGACATCGAAATCTTTTGGGACCACACTGACATGATCTGAGTGACTCATCCAAACGCTCATTTTTTTAGGGATGTTATTGATTTCAAATTTAGCATTAAATAAAATATCGGCGTTTCCATATTCTCCAATAATTCCCTTTTCTACGACTCCACCAAAATATTTTCCGATCAACTGCATTCCATAACAAATACCTAAAATAGGAATTTGCTTTTGATCAAAAATAAAATTGTAATCGTGTTCATCTTCAAAAACACTTTGGGGTCCACCTGATAAAACCAATACTTCTGGGTAATTTTTACTCGTGTATCTCTTGTGACATTCTTCCAGAGTAATAATCTCACTTGAGTAGCCTAACTCTCTAGACTTTCTAGTAATAAGTTGGGTGTATTGAGATCCAAAATCTACAATCCAAATCTTCTTTTCAAAATTTTTTTTCATATTAACTCAAACGATAATTAGGTGCTTCTTTAGTCACAAAAACATCATGCGGATGACTTTCTTTTAAAGAGGCATTTGATATAGTAATAAATTCTGCTTTTTCAAATAGCTCTGTGAGATTTTTTGCGCCAACATAACCCATCCCTGATCTCAATCCACCAACTAATTGAAAGATGTTGCTCGATAGTGAACCACGATAAGGAACTTGTCCTTCTATTCCTTCTGGAACAAGTTTGCTCATGTCTTCAACCGACGCTTGTCCATAACGATCTTTTGATCCTAAACTCATTGCTCCAAGTGAACCCATTCCGCGATATATTTTATAGGCCCGACCTTGATATAAAACCATTTCACCTGGTGCTTCATCGGTACCAGCAAAGAGCGATCCTATCATAACGGAACTAGCTCCAACTGCTAAGGCCTTCACCACATCACCTGATAACTTAATCCCCCCATCGGCAATAATCGGAATATTATGCTTTCGACAAAACTCTGCGCATTCCATTACCGCTGAAAACTGTGGAACACCAATACCTGCAACCACTCTAGTCGTACAAATTGATCCTGGACCAATACCAACTTTTATTCCATCTACACCTGCCGCAATTAATGCTTCACAAGCTTTCGCCGTTGCCACATTTCCTGCGACAACATCAATATTTTTAAATTCTTTTTTTATTTTTTTTACCATCTCTAAAACACCTTTTGAATGTCCATGAGCGGTATCTATCACTATTGCATCGACTTGAGCTTCATATAAAATTTTAGCTCTTTCAAATTCTTTATCTGATACACCAACGGCTGCAGCAACACGAAGTCTCCCTAAATTATCTTTATTAGCATTAGGAAATGTGATCGTTTTTAAAATATCCTTGATGGTAATTAAACCTTTTATTTCACCTTCGTTATTTACGATTGGAAGTTTTTCAATTCGATTTTTATGCAAGATCTTTTTAGCTTCATCAACACTGGTTTGAGTTGAAGCCGTCACAAGTTTTCCTTTGGGAGTCATGACATCTTTTACTTTTTGATCAAAATTGGATTCAAACTGTAAATCACGATTAGTTAAAATTCCCACTAACTTTTTGTGCTTATCTACCACCAATACACCGGTAATTTTTTTTTGATTTTTTAAATCCATCACATAGCGTAGACTCATATCTTCATCAACGCTTACCGGATTTAAAATCATACCAGCTTCAAATTTTTTTACTTTCTCAACTTCTTCTGCTTGTCGATAAGGTGTTAAATTTTTATGAATTACTCCAATCCCACCTTCTTCGGCCAAAACAATCGCAGAAGGGGCTTCGGTGACCGTATCCATCGCAGCTGATACAATTGGGATATTTAATTTAATGTTCTTTGAAAAATAAGATTCAGTGAGAGTTTCGTGAGGTAAAACTTCTGAAAAACCAGGTTTAATTAAGACGTCATCGTAAGTGAGAAATGTTTCCTTAGCAATCTTTGCCATAGAATTCTTCCTTAAAATAAACCTAATTAATAAAACAAACTTTTAGAGAGCTTTTAATTTCTCTAATAATGCATCTGTTTCATTAGGCTTTTTATATATTGTTTCTTGTTTGTTTGGTATTTCGGATTTTGTTTCAATAGTCGTTTCGACTGAAGCTGGGGCACGATTAGAAGGCATATCCTTGAACTTTTTATTTCCAAAAATTTGTACCACTAATTTAGCAGACATTTCTTTATCCTCAGCTTTCTTGGCATGAGAATAATGGTTTTTTTCTTTTTTGATAAGTGTTTTTTCATTTTTTGCGTTTAATTTTTTCTCAAGAATTTCTTTTTTATACTCTTCTAAAATTGGATCTGCGCTTTCAGGCACTGTGCCTTTTGTTTCTACAGGTTTTTTTGTATCATGTGAATCTTGCGTCGAAACTGAAGCGATTTTTCTTTCGCCATGCCCCCCCTCATTACTTAAACCATCCAATGCTTTAGGATCAAGCATTTTAACTCCTTCAAATAATGATAAAACTTCTTTAAAAGAATTTTTTCCAACTGGAGTGGGATTTCTTGGCGCTCCTTGATCATAATAATTATCTACATAAGAAAAATTGCCGCCAGAAACACTAACTGCTAATTCTTTGGTTTGAAAGTTTTTTAATTCCATCATTCCACTTATTACCATTAACTGAGATTTGGCTTTTGAAGTATCATAAGTTAATACCGCTTCACCGCCTTCATGTACGACAATGGCATTAGCCGTTTCAACTTGGTATTTTTCATTTTTATTTAATGACTGTATCCATAAATCACCACTTCTTAGTTTAAGATTTTTATGTTCAACCACAACCGAAGTTTCTTTACCAAGAATATAGCGATGATCAAAATTATCTGTAAAAACCAATTGTCCTTTATGATCAACTACGATTTCGACACCTTCATAAATCACATCTCCTTTTTTAATCTCTTTAGTGGCCCCATCATAGGCCATAAAGCTCGTACCCTTTAGGGATTCCACTCTTCCTAAAGCCATTTCTTTAGCAAAAGAATTAAACATTAAAAGGGAGAATATAAATATAAATTTATTCATGTGTCTTCTCTTCTATTTTTTCATAATAACTTGAAAGAATTTTCCATTCTTTGGTGTTTCTATAGCGCTTTCTAAATTCTTCAACTGTGGCAAAAAACTTTTGTTTTTCACCTAGCTTTAAATGAGTTAGTGCAATCCAAAGTTTTGCACTTCTAAAATAAGGTGAGTTGGGATGTTTTTTCATCAGATTCTCAAAATGACTTAATGTCCAGTCATGATGGATTCCACTTTCAAAAGAAGCCACTCCCGCTCTAAAATAGTATTCATCATTTAAATTTTTATAATTCGGGTAATGTTCAATTAATTGAGTATAAAATTGAGCTGCTTTCTCATAATTTTTTTCTTTAAACTCTTTATCGGCTATTCTTTTCATATCATCGGCATGCCACTTATAAGTAGCATATTCCACAAAGTCTTTATTCGTTACCGGAGCTTTCTCTTGAGGCATTGCATGAACACTGGCCACTTCTCTTTTTACTTCATGGTTTTCATGTCCGGCATTTCCATGATTATCTGAATGAGCAACTGGGGCCTCGTGACTGTCATGTGTTGCCTTGGCCAAATCATGTCCACCAACATTATGCTTATATTTTTGTAACTCATATTCTAAACGTTTAACTTCCATTTTCAGTTCACGATTTTCTTTAGCAAGTTTTAAAGAAACTTGTTCATAATTGTTAATGGCGTGAGCTTTAGCCTCTATTTTTTTGAAATCGACTCCACAAGCTGGCAAAAAAGGTAAAACTGCTAAGATTAGATAAACTTTTTTCTGATTATAAATATTCATAAATATTCCTCGCCAATTAAAACTCCGTTAATCCTTTCGGTAATCGGTGAGAAAAATTAAATTTAAATTTCCGAGCTTTTGCGTCAAAGGTTTTTTGTGGAACTTATGTTTCTAAATAATTAAAATAGAAAAAAATACAGGATAATACATGACTAAAATACTCGGACTTATATTTCTTTTATTAAATTTACATGCACAAGAAGATGTTCCCAAAAATTTGATGGAAGTTGGTTTAAATATAATCAAAATAAATGAGGAACAAATATTAGCTGTAAATTTTAAAAACCATCCAGGTTGGCACACTTATTGGATTAATCCAGGTGATGCTGGTCTACCCATTAAAGTACAGTTCTTAAATAATAATAAAGATCTCAATTTATCACTCATTGAATGGCCTCGTCCAAAACGCTTTATTGAAAATGGTGAGCAATGGGCTTTTGGTTATGAAAATGCCTATTCTTTATTTTTTAAATTCAAAAAAAACTTAATTGAAAAACCTATTGAATTTAAAGCTCAATGGCTTATTTGCAAACATATATGTGTCCCGGGAAAAATTGATGGCCAATTAAAAATATCTCAATCAGGCAGTGTCACTACTTCTTCAAATCTTCAGTTGAATGTCGATTCAAATGAACTAGAAAGTAGATTTAATGCTTTACCTAAAATGGGTCGATGGCCGAGTTACCTAGAATTAAATTTAAATAAAGGTGCAGAAGAAAATACATTAACTTTAGATGCAACCGTAAAATCAAATACCAATCTAGAAGCTGATCTAAAAGAAAATTTAATCTATTATTACCCAAAATCTCCTTTTGATTTTGAGCATGAGAAAATAGGAATTAAAAATCAATCGATTGTTACTCAAACCAAAGTTTTATGGGACGGAGAATATAGTGAACCTAAAGAGCCTTTAAATTCAAATGGAAAATTCAAAAAGCCTCATAAGTTAAAATTTCTCTTTCTAGATCCTATTTCAAAAAATTATTACATTTTAGAAAAATCGTTTAATCAATATAACTTAAGCCCGCAGCTTTTTACTTCGGATGTTGAAGTTCAAAAAAAAAATGAAGTAGCGGTAAGTTTAAAACCAGATACTTCACATTATTCTGCCAATGAAAGTTTATTTTATTATCTCATTCTCGCTTTATTTGGCGGTTTTATTTTAAATTTCATGCCATGTGTACTTCCGGTCATATCATTAAAACTTTTTGGATTAATTAAAATTCAAAATGAAAGTAAGACAAAAATTATCAGACACAACCTTTTTTATACGCTTGGAATTTTATTTACTTTCTTTCTACTAAGTATCGCTATTTTAATTTTTAAACAAACGGGAAATGTCATCGGATGGGGATTTCAACTACAATCACCAATGTTTGTCGCAATAATGATTATTGTTTTATTTGTATTTACCTTAAATCTTTTTGGACTCTTTGAATTTCAGACTCCTGGCGGAAAGTATCTTGGTCAAGTAGATACCAAAGACAATTTTTTAGGAGATTTCTTAAGTGGAATTATGGCCACCATTTTATCTACACCGTGCTCGGCACCGTTTTTAGGTACTGCTTTAACTTTTGCCTTTACTTCTAGCACAGCTACCATAATACTTGTTTTTCAAATGATCGGAATCGGATTAGCACTTCCCTTTATCCTAACTGCAATCTTTCCAAAAATTGTTTATCTTTTTCCCAAACCAGGTAACTGGATGAACCTGCTTAAGAAGTTTTTAGGCTTAACATTAGTCCTAACTCTAATTTGGCTTCTCGATGTTTATAATGATTTAGTGGGAGGACAAAACCATTTTATAAAAATTCTAACTATATTAGTTATTTTATTTTTTAGTTTTTATTTAAATAGAAAGCAAAAGTTTTTAAAACCAATTCTTTGGCTTTGTAGTCTTTTAATTTTCGTTAATCTCTCAACTACACCAATCATTGATTTAAATATTGAAGAAACTTCACTCATCAAAGATAAAAAATCAAAAGGTCTAAATTGGAATCCTTGGTCTTTAGAGAAAATGCAACAACTTCAAAATCAAAAGCAGATCACTTTTATAGATTTTACTGCAAAATGGTGTTTTACCTGCAAAGTTAATGAAAAAGTCGTTTTAGATACAGTTGGATTTAAAAATTTAGTCGATAAACATAATATTCAATTACTCATTGGTGACTGGACAAAAAGAGATGAAAAAATTGGCAAGTTTCTTGAAAGTCATAAACTCGTTGGTGTTCCGGCTTATTTTATCATCAATAAAAATGGGGAATTAAAATTTATTGGTGAAACTTTAACCCTTTCAAAAATTGAAAAAGAAATTATTCAATAACTGTTCCGATCCTATAAAATTGCGGACGGAACTCGTCTTCAAAAATGGTAGTTCGCATTGATAACCATACAACAAAGGCACGCCCTTTGATGTTATCTTTTGGAACCAGCCCCCAAAATCGAGAATCCATGGAAAAATCTCGATTATCTCCTAATACAAAAAAGTGATCAGGAGGAATTTTTATTTTTTCTACATTGTCTTTTGGAGTTTCAAAAAAAGATAATTGAATATTAAACTTTCTTTTCTCTAAACTTACTTTAAAAAAGCGCATATCTAAATCTTGAAATTTTAAGCCTGTGTTAATCCCTTCTCCATTAAATTGATTTGCAACCATTTTAATTCCATTAATGAAAACTTCCTTGTTTTTAATTTCTACTTCTTCCCCTGGAAGACCAATAACTCTTTTTACAAAGTTCATGCTGGTATCTTTAGGATACTTAAAAACAATCACATCTCCTCGACTTGGATTTTTAAAAGCAGTTAAATAAATGGGCTTAAACCATTCAGTAAAAGGCAGTTTAATTCCATAGGCGGTTTTATCGACTAAAATAAAATCTCCCAGATCAAGTGTTGGCAACATTGACCCAGATGGAATATGGAATGGTTCAAAAAGAGTTGTTCGAAAAATTAAAAGAATAAACACGATATAAAAAATTGCTCTAATTTCTTTAAAGATTTTTTCTTTTTTCATTAGTAATTCTTCACCACTAATTCAAATTTTTTAGAAGTTTTTGAAATTTTTGCATTTGAATTAAACATGATCGGACGGTTTTTATCTCCGTGGCCAAACTCATTGGACTTAAAAACAGGAATTTTATTATTTAGTGCAAATCTCATTAGAGAAAACTCTACAAAATTTGCCCCATTTTTTTCATTACCATCACTAAATTCACCAAAGATAATTGCTTTAGCACCTTTAAAAGCTCCAGCATTTTTCAAGTGATCAAGCATGCGGTCAATTTTATAACCTCTTTCTCCAACATCTTCTAATAAAATGATTTTTCCTTTTCCATCAAAAGACCAATCTGTTCCGAGTGTATGAGTAATCGTACAAAGATTGCCCCCGCCCATGACTCCACTAATGTTTTTAGCTTTAATCGCTTCATCATTATAGGGAATTAAATCATAGCTAGACGTTTTTTGCTTTTTTGTAACAATTTTTATGGTTTCTAATAATGAATTTTTATCTAATGACTTCTTTGAAAAACTAGAGATGGTTGGAGCATGTAGTGTTTTCCATTTCCACTTCTGATTTAAAAAAACATGCAAACTAGAAATATCGCTATAACCAATCAGTAATTTTTGCTTTGCCGGTTTTTTCATCTTTAATAAATCAGGAATTAATCTGGCACTTCCATAGCCCCCTCTTAAACACCAAATGTATTCTGAATCGGTCTTTAACAGGGCTCTTTTGAAGTCATCTAAGCGAGCATAATCTTCATCCGCATGAAAAGGATGAAATATTTCGAAATCTATAAAAGTTCTGGTTTGAATCTTATGTTTTTTTAATAAATCCCATGAATTTATTAAATCTATTGAATCGGAAAAACTCGCTGGTGCGACTATATCTACAATCAATTCTTTTATTTTTTGTTTTGCCATAATGCTTCCGCCTCTTTTTTTATTTTTTCTATATTATAAAGTTGTTCCGTAAATTGGGTTGGAATAGATTGAAGTCCATAATAAACACCTGCCATTTGGCCAAATACAGCACCTACAGTATCGGTATCATCACCGATATTGACTGCTTTAATTAGCCCATCATAAAAATCATTTGCATGATAAAAAATATGCATAGCCGATTCCAGTGTTTCATAAGCATTGCCGATCCCAGAAACTTCTTCATAGGATTTCTTTAAAAACTCATTGGTAAGTAAATTTTTTAATCTTGTCTTAAAAGCATATTCTAAGTGAGTAAACTTAAAAATTTCACTTTTAGATTTACCTTCTAAAATCATCAACAAGATATAATTTAAAATGACACTTGCTTCTACACATTCTAGTGGTCCATGAGTCAAACGAGTCATATCAATGGAATATTCTTGTGAAGTTTTTAATGAGTTAGAAAAAAATAAGCTTATGGGTAATAATCGCATTATCGCACCATTACTTGGAGGATCTGCTTCATTGCCTGCATAAATCACATTTTCCTTTTGAAAACGAATCATGGCTTTTTCTGTCGTTCTACCGATATCAAAGCAAATTCCCGTTGGAGACATGTAACCATCTTTCCACCAACGATAAAATTGATTCATGATATCTTCTGCATTAAATGTTTTATATCTATTTAAACTCTCTGATAGGATTAAAGATAGGATCGTATCGTCTGTCCACATGCCTTTTTCTAAATTAAAAGGGCCACCCTTTTGAAAGTCTGTGACTAAGTCATAGCTCCCTCTTTTTTGAAATTCAACAGGGGCCCCGAGAGCATCTCCGACTGCTAAGCCAACAAATCCCCCTAAATAATTCTCTAGCTGATTTTTCATGAATTTTTATGGATCGATTTCAAAACGAGAAGGACTTCTCATTATTTTAGTTATCACTTCACGTGGGACTTTTTCTTCAAAAAGGACTTCATAAACCCCATTGAATATTTGGGCACGAATATCATAACGCTCTATAATTAAGTGAACTGCTTTGGATGTTTTATAACCTTCGACAACTGAACGTTGAGATTTAATAATATCTTCAGGCTTTCTTCCTTTGGCAATTTCTAATCCAAAAGTTTTATTTCTAGAAAGATCTCCGGTCGTCGTTAAGATCAAATCTCCCATACCCGACAATCCATAAAAAGTTTCCGGGCGTGCATTATAAACTTGGCCAAATCTTAACATTTCAGCAATTCCTCTAGTGATCATGGCCGCTCTAGTATTGTGATTAAAACCCAATCCTTCAATGATTCCACCAGCAATGGCGAGAACGTTTTTCAGTGCTCCCCCTAAAAGTACCCCTTTAATATCATAAGAGGCCAACACTTTAAAATAATCAGTGTTCATCATCGGTATAACCATTTCTAGAACTTTTTTAGATCGCCCTGCAAGAGTTACTAAAGTAATTTGTTCTTTCATAATCTCGTGAGCAAAACTTGGACCTGATAAAAATAAAAAATATTCTTTAAAATGCGGGTAAGTATCAAAAAATAAATCATCAGATAATTCTAAAGTTTCCGGATCAATACCTTTTGATAGAGAAACAATTGGAATTTGTTTTATCAAATATCCTAAAAAACGGTCGTAGTTTTCTTTAAAGTATTCTGAAATACCATTTGTAGGTAGTGCTGAAACAATTAATTCTATGTTTTCTGTTTGATGCTGATCTACTTCATCCCAAGTTAAAGCTGCATCAATGTTACTTGCAATCTTTAATCCCGGGAGATAAACGGAGTTTTCACCAGTTTTAATAGCATCATACACATCTTTGGATCTAACTTTTAAGATAACTTTATCAAAATTTGAAGCTAAGACTTGAGCAATTGAAGTCCCAAAGGCACCTGCTCCAATGACTAGGGCAATTTTATATTTCTTCATAGAGCAATTAATCCTTTAACGCTACTAACTTTTCGATAAATAATAATAATCTCTTCACTGGTATGAAATTTCTTTTTGGCATTAATACTAATGTAATTTCCATTCTTAGACGGTCTTTGCTCAATTTCTAAATCGACTAAATGAATTAGGACTAAATCAATTTCCGTTACTGGCACAATAAATTTAAATAAATATTCTGTTGGAAACTCAACTGTCTCATCTAGCACTAGTTTCAATTTCCACAGTCTTTCACCCATTAGATCAGACATTAAAACTCCAAAACATCAGTTTTAAATTTCTTCACAATTCTTAAAATATCCATCACCTCGCGAGCACAAGCATCACCTGATTCTCTCATCGTGACATAATCACTGATCTCTTGAACTTCAGGACTGGCATTTGGAACAGTCGCAGAAAAACCTGCACGCTTTAGAAGTGGGATATCAATAAATTCATCTCCCATGTATAAGATCTCTTCATCAGAAAATCCCATATTTAAAATTTCCTGATACGCTGTTCGTTTATCTTCATTACCAAGATATACAAAATCTAATTTTAAGTTATCAATAAATCTTTTTCTAAGATTAGGTCCATCTCCACCTGAAATGATTCCAACTTTAATTCCATTTCTTTGCAAAAATTTCATCATATAACCATCGTGAGCATGCGTCGTACGATTAAATCCAATCGCATCTCCATCCCAAGTAATTCCCCCATCAGTCAAAATTCCATCGACATCAAAGGCCACAACTTTTATTTTTTCCAATTTATTTTCAAACTCTTTCGCCAAATCATATAAGGCCTTCTTTTGATCTACTATTCTGGCCATTTAAACTACCTCATAAATTCTTAATAATTGTTCAACGGTATTTTTTATTGAATCAAGTGGCAAAGAAGTAGCCGCATCTGATTTTGCCGAACTTGGATTGGGATGTGTTTCCATAAAAATCCCATCGCATCCAGCGGCAACAGCAGCTTTGGCAAGCACTAAAATCTGATCGCGTTTTCCACCAGTCTGATTGCCAAGCCCACCTGGTCTTTGCACACAATGAGTTGCATCGTGTACTGTCTTAACGCCAAAACTTTTCATGATTTGAAATGAAGCCATATCAACCACTAAATTATTGTAGCCAAAACTTGACCCTCTTTCAGTGAGTAAAATTTGATCTTTACTGATGAGAGTGCTGGCCTTATCAACAATATTTTTTGTTTCTTCGGGAGATAAAAATTGTCCCTTCTTAACTTTTAAAATTCGATGATACTTTTTACAAGCTTCTGCACCTTTCGCAATCATGTCTGTTTGACGACATAGAAA
>JACCDQ011546868.1_pt1 | contig 11702 bp, 3 predicted proteins | sample 7446031 | NCBI WGS metagenome assembly JACCDQ01 (sample SAMN15323442, study PRJNA562643) | freshwater metagenome | isolation source: river surface water | place: USA:Blue River Watershed | collected 2017-08-17
AATTCTCCTTGAAAAATTGAGGACGATACACCTTAAAATTACCTTCATAACATTGCTGGTCAAAATCAATGGCTCGAATTCGATACACTACTTGGTCAAAATCGTGAATAGGAATCACCACATAATTGTAAGCGCGCATATCACCAAGTAACCGAATCATGGAACGTTCATTGAACTTTACAAACTCCTTAGCGATTTGTGATTTTTCTGTTTCAGAACAATTTTTCAGATGGTTATTAATAAAAACATCTCCAGCAATTCCCATAATATGTTCCTCAATTAAAGTATCTTGATGCACTAAGAAATTGATTTTATCAGGTGATAAAATATGTTCCAATTCCAACCCATATACCCTTGAGGCATCGGCTTTTTTAATATAAAAATGCGTATAGTTATCGTTTAGAATATTTCGGATTTTAATTCGAAATGGCTTTGAATTTCCAAAGGTACAATAGTCAATTGAATCGACATTTAAGAATTTGATTATCTCTAAGTTACCATCAGAGTGAAGTAGCGAATAGATTTTTTTCAAAGTCAAATCAATTTCTTCACGCTCAAATTCGTTGTAATAGACTCTAATCCACAACGTATCCTGATCTTCTTTGTCATATACATTAATTGAACCAGAGAAACGCAACAAATCGTCGTATGAAATTGGAAATTTAGAAATTCTATCAAATCGTTCAAGATAGTCCAACAAAGCCTCATTAATGGGATAAGACGGCTTTTTAAATATCATCAAAGGTTCTTCGCTCATTAGGAATGTATTTACAACAAATTTACTGAAAAATATACTTGAAAATAATTTTTGGTTTCCTTTTCCGTTAGTTAAACAAAAAAAGAGAATTGTAGTATCTTTGTTTTATTATGAGTTGGATAAAAACCTTATTATTTGTACTATTCATTTGTTGTTTTCCTAATTGGATAATGGCTCAAATCAGTATTGATGATACACAAAATGCCGACCAATTAGTCCGAGTGGTAACCAATAATAACTCTTGTCTCACTGTTTATCCTGCAACGGCTACAGGTTCTCCCATCAAAAATAGCTTTGCCACATTTGATAAGAACGGAAGTAATTTCCCTTTTACTTCCGGAATAGTATTAAGCACTTGGGAAACTGAAAATTCAACAGGCCCTTATAATCCTGCTTTTAGTGGTAGTGTAGCGAGTTGGAATGGAGATTCCAATATGGATGCTATTTTGGGAATTAACTCACTAAACGCTACAACACTGGAATTTGATTTTGAATCGGCAACAAACTTTTTAAGTTTCAATTACATTTTTGCTTCGAATGAATACATTCGAGATTATCCTTGTTCTTATTCTGATGGATTAGCAATTCTAATTAAAGATATTACCACCAATAGTAATTATACTAATATTGCTACTTTGCCTGATGGCACTCCTGTATCTTCAAAAAACATACATCCAGCAATAAGCAATTCCGACCCAACTTTAGCCAAATGTGATGCTAAAAACGAATCGTATTTTGGTCAATTCAATACTGATGTAGCTATCCTTAGTCCTATCAATTATGCAGGACAAACTAAAGTTTTAAACGCTCAAAGTAAATTAGAAATTGGACACAAATACAGAATTAAATTCGTAATTGCTGAGGATAGAAGTAAGGCACAATTCTCAGCCTTATTTATTGAAGCTGGTAGCTTTACTTCAAAAATTAATTTAGGAAAAGACCGCCTAATCGCTGATAATACCGCTATTTGTAACGGAGAAACATTCGACATCAAAACCAATATGTCAACAACATATACTTACAAATGGTACAAAGACGGGGCTTTAACCCCATTAATTGGCGCAACTAATCCAACACTCACAGTAACACAAGCGGGAATATACAAAGTAGAAGCAATGGATACTAGCGGATGTGTTTTTACTGGTGAAATAAAAATAGAATACGCCCCAGGAATGAATCTAAAAGACGTCGAGCTTTCTAAATGCGACGATAACGGATTAGGAATTGCAGTATTTGATCTAACTTCAGTACAATCTATTATCACCAACAATGATTCAAGTACTACTATTGAAGGATACTATACCGACAATACCTTAACAGTTCCTATTGTTACACCTACTGCTTTTGAAAAAACAACTACGGGAGACCAAATCGTATATGCAAAAGGAATTAATTCCAAAATAAGTTGTTCGGAAACGGCTCAAATTACATTGCGCACTAGGTCTAGTAGTCTCAATCAAACTAACTTACCAACTCCTATTATCAAAGAATTTGCCGGTGGTAAAAATTCTATTGAATTAATTACTCCTACTACCAATGTTATCTACGAATTCTCTATTAACGGAACTAATTATCAAAACACTCCACTTTTTACAGGACTACCTAGAGGAAATTATACAGCCTATATCAGAAATACTTCGAATTGTGAATATACTACGTATCCTTTTACCATTTTAGATTACCCTTCTTTTTTTACTCCAAATGGGGATGGAATCAATGATATATGGAAAATTGAAAATTTAGACGCTTACCCTCAAGCCATACTATCAATTTTTGACAGGTATGGCAAATTACTAAAACAACAAAAATCTAACCCTATGATTTGGGATGGAACATTTAACGGTGCACCTCTCCCTACCAGCGACTATTGGTTCCAATTAATACTAAATAAAAATCAAACTGTTCATGGTCATTTTAGCTTAAAAAGGTAAACTATTTTTACTATTTTTAGCAAATGAAAAAAATGCCACTCGTTTTCATTTTACTATTTGCGCTGAATTGTTTTGCTCAATTTAGTAAAACACATTATATCCCGCCATTGACGACAAGTAGTAGTTCAGGAGTAACTCCACAAGATCAATATATTTATATTTCCACCCCGAGCATTACAAATATAAATTTTAAAATAATTCAGATTGGAGGTACAACAATAACTGGTACTGTAAGTAAAAGCAGTCCCTATATTTACTCCATAGGCAATGGCGAAAACTCACAATTATTTGTACCGAGTGCTACAACTGGAAATGTTACAAACAAAGGTTTTATAATTGAAAGCGAAGGATTAATTTACTCAAGTATTCGAACTAATGCTGGAGGTGGCAATCAAGCTGGAGGATTAGTCTGCAAGGGAAATAGCGCATTAGGAAAACGATTCCGAGTGGGAGCAATGCTAAACCAATCTAATATCGTTGGTTTATTGAATTTTTTTTCCATTTTAGCTCCCGAAAATAATACTAGAATTACAATATCAAATTTAATCAATGGTACCTCATTAGCCAATGGTACTATCTACAATGGACCTATTACAATTAATTTGAATAAAAATGAAAGTTACATTTTAGCTATAAATGGAGATTCAGGTAGTAACCTATTAGGAGCTTTAATAGAGTCAAATAAAGAAATTGTTGTAAATAGTGGTTCGTTTGGGGGTACAAACGATCCTGATAATTCAGGAGGTAGAGATGTAGGATTTGACCAAATTGTTAGTTCAGATAAAATTGGCAAAGAATATATTTTCATAAAGGGACTTGGGTCCAACCTGTTAGAACGAGTATTAATAATAGCTGATGAAGACAACACCGAAATTTATGCAAACGGGAGTACTAGCCCTATTACAACTCTTCAGGGTGGAAAATATTATATTTTTGACGGAAGTGCATTTTTGAACAATAATTTATACATATCCTCTTCCAAAAAAGTTTTTGCTTATCAGAGCATTGGAGGAACATCATCCAATGCAAACCAAAATTTGTTTTTTGTACCTCCTCTCAACTGTTCTACTCCTAAAATTGTAGATAATATTCCTCAAATAGATAAAATAGGTTCCAAAACTTATGATGGCACTGTCAATATTGTAACCGAAACTGGTGCAGGAGTTTTAGTAAATAATACTCCCGTTACAAACCCAATAACCATTAATGGAAACCCTAATTTTGTCTTTTATTCTATTAATGGACTTTCAGGAAATGTTAGTGTAAAATCAACGAAACAAGTTTATGTATCCTATTACGGAACAAATGTTTATGCTACTTATGGTGGTTATTATTCAGGTTTTGATTTAAAACCTGAATTAACAATAGAAAATTCAACTTCAATTTCTGGCAGTTGTATTCCTAATATCACATTAAAGACCACTCCTGACCCTGATTATACTTTCCAATGGTTGAAAAATAACAACAACATACCAGGAGCTACTTTAGATACTTTTACACCAACAGATGCGGGGTATTATCAAGTTAAAAGAAGTATCCCTAGCTGTAACACTAACACATTGTCTGATCAATTTCCTATAAGCAATTGTCCGACAGATTTAGATAATGATTCCGTTTTTGATAATATCGATTTAGACAATGATAATGACGGAATTACAAATTGTACTGAATCATACGGAGATATGGGTATAGATTCTACTACTGGCATAGTAACTAAAATGGGGTATAGTACTACTTTTTCAACAAGTATCAATCCATTGTCTTTAAATAATTCTGCTGTTATTACACCTTTTACTGGTAAAACAAATGGTGATTTTATTAGCGAAGTCCCTGCCGGAAAAGGAAACACGTTAGAATACAGTATTAATTTTGCTAAACCTATTTCTTTAGCTATAAACTATGTAGATTCTGCTAATAATACTGATTTAATTACCTCCGATGGAGAATTCAGTATAAAATCAGACAATGATAAGACAATTACCGTTTTAAACCCAAACAATCAGTTATTAATTGATACAAATTATGATGGTATTTTTGAAAGTGGAGTAACTCAATATTCTTCATTTGAGATTCGTTTTCGACTAAATAGCATCACATCTCTCACAGCGGGTACTGGCACCTTCAGTTTTCATACGTACCTAACTAATTCGTTAACATTTACTCATAAAAATTTATCCGATAGCACTAATAACAAAGCTACTTTTTCAATAATAGCTACTTGCCTTCCCAAGGATACCGATGGTGACTCAATTGCTGATCAACTCGATTTAGATAGCGATAATGATGGTATAACTGACACAACAGAATCACTCCCTAATATTTTTACATCCGTTTCTAATCTTGACAATAATAAAGACGGACTTTTTGATGTTTTTGGATCAGGTACTATACCACTAGACACTGATAATGATACCATTCCAGATTATTTGGATTTGGACACTGATAATGACGGAATCTATGATTTAGACGAATCAGGAACCAATGCAACCAACCCTGATATTGATGGTGATGGAATTAAAAATTACAGAGAATTAGACAGTGATGATGATGGTTGCTCAGATGTAATAGAAGCTGGGTATTTGGGCAATACAAATGCCACTCTTGGAAACAGTATTCCGCCAACTATAAATTCTAACGGAGTAGTAATAAGTGGCAATGGATACATTAATCCCAATATAAACTATACTATAGCAGCCCCAATCAGCATCAGTACACAACCACAAATAGCTCCAACCTGTGAACTCCAAAATACCTCAGTTACTTTAGTTGACAATGGTGGCAATACTTATCAATGGCAATTATCTACTGATGGTATTCATTGGAACAATATCACAAATAACGCCACTTATTCTGGAGTTACATCAAATACTCTCACTATCACGAGAGTAATCAATTCAATGAACGGTTTTCAATACCGTGTTCAATTAAATAAATCAGGAAATAGTTGCGGATTAATTTCTAATCCTGCTACTTTGACTGTTTATGCACTTCCTACATTAGCATCTTCCATTGATTTAAAACAATGTGATGATAATTCTGATGGCGTTTCTGATTTTAATTTAACAGAAAAAAATAACTTTATATCTGCAAATTATAGTTCAGAGACGTTTTTCTATTATACTTCATTGATTGGTGCTCAAACAAAAGATAATACCGCTCTAATCAATACTCCTCTAGCCTTTACTTCAAATTCAAGAAAAATTTGGGTTAGAGTTGAAAATCCATACGGTTGTTTTAGTGTATCAGAAATAAATTTAATTGTTTCTTCTACCCAAATCCCAACGACTTTCAAACGAGAATTTCAAGACTGTGATGATGATATTGCTACAATAAGTACAGATACTGATGGAATTTCAAAATTTGACTTTAGCAGTGTTACTTCTGATATTCAAAGTTTTTTAATTCCACCTTTAACAAATTATACCATCAAATACTATCCAAATGAGGCAGATGCTTTGGCAGAAACTAATGAAATTACAAACACTTCTAATTATAGAAATTCAGGCTACCCCAATCAGCAAGATATCTGGGTAAGAGTAGAAAGCATTTTGGATAATTCTTGTTATGGTTTAGGCCCTCATATTAAATTAATTGTAAATCCCAAGCCCAATATAAATACTAATAGCAATGGATTAGATAATCAATTAGTATGCTCCAATCTTCCTACATTCTTTGTAGAACTCAACGCTGGAATTACTGATGGTTCACCAACTACCAATTACACATATACTTGGTCAAAAGATGGTACTGTTTTACCTGCAGAGAGCAACCCTACTTTAAATGTAAATACAAAAGGAACCTACTCTGTTACAGTGAGTACACATTCAGGCTGTTATAGAACACGAATTATTCAAGTAAACGCTTCTGATGTGGCTACAATTAATAGCATTGATATTGTTGATTTAACAGATTTAAATTCTGTTACTGTAAACGCTTCAGGAAAAGGGCTCTACGAATACAGTTTAGACGCTCCATTAGGACCTTTTCAAAATTCAAATCGATTTGAGAATGTTACTGCTGGAATTCATGAAATTTTTGTTACTGATAAAAATGGTTGTGGTACAGTAAGTAAAACTATAGCCGTAATTGGTGTACCAAAATTTTTCACTCCTAATGGCGATGGATTTAACGATTATTGGAATATAAAAGGTGTTAATGCTAATTTTAGTTCAAAATCTATCATCTATATTTTTGACAGGTATGGCAAATTAATGAAACAAATACTACCTTCTAGCCAAGGTTGGGACGGTACTATCAACGGAGCTCCACTACCTGCCGATGATTATTGGTTTACACTTAAATTAGAAGACGGCAGAGAAGCAAAAGGACACTTTAGTTTACAACGATAATATTTATATAATTCTGAAGATTTAAACTATATTCATGAAAAAAAAGCTCCTACTATTAGTCATGATTTTCTTTTTCGGCAATTCTTTTGCTCAAAAAGAAGCTGCAGTATGGTATTTTGGAGATAAAGCAGGTTTAGACTTCAACTCTGGAACTCCTGTTGGTTTATTAAACGGAAAATTAATCACACGTGAAGGATGTGCTAGTATTTCAGATAAAAATGGAAATATCCTATTTTATACTGACGGATCAACTGTTTATAACAAATTACATCAGGTGATGCCTAATGGTTCAGGCTTATTAGGTCATGTTTCAAGTACGCAATCTGCTATAATAGTTCCTAAACCAAATAATCCATTTGTTTATTACATATTTACTGTTGACCAACCTCTTGCCGAAAATGTTGACAACGATCCTTTAAATGACGAGGATCCCCCTAATAATGGATTAAATTATTCGCAAGTTGATTTAAGATTAAACAATGGATTAGGAGATATTCCTATTACTGAAAAAAATATCCATTTAATTACTTACAATCCTGAAGACACAGAAGAATTAAAATTTAAATGTTCAGAAAAAATAACCGCAGTACAACATGCAGATGGAGTGTCTTTTTGGGTAATAACTCATTTTTTAGATACTTTTTATGCGTTCAAAATAACTAATACTGGAGTAAATAAAACTCCTGTAAAATCGAGTACCCCCATGAATGTAATGCTTGGAGGTTATCATTCAAATGCTATTGGATACCTAAAGACCTCTCCAAACGGTACAAAATTAGCTATTGTAAATTCTTCATCGAAACCAAATAACGAATTAGGTCCAAAAGGAGAAGTCAGAAGGAATACTGGAAATGTTTGGCTATTCGATTTCAACACTGCTACAGGTAACGTAAACAATGGAATAACTATTTTAAGTGGATCAAATCCGTATGGAGTAGAATTTTCTGCAAAATCAAAAAAATTATATGTGACCACCAACTCATTTGATATTGAAGGTATTAGTCAAGGAAGTTCGTTATTTCAATACAATTTAAAAAGTGATAATATTATAAATTCTAAAATCGAAATCAATAATTCATATAATGTTGCAGGTGCTTTACAACTAGCAATAGATGAAAAAATATACCGATCAGGTTATCCTGTTTCGCAGGATGGATATGATAAACTTTCTGTAATCAACAATCCTGAACTAGATGGTTCAGATTGTAACTACCTTCAAAATCAAATTGATTTAAAAGGTAGAAAGGCCTATCTTGGCTTGCCTCCATTTATAACATCATTATTTTTATACACCTTTAATTATGAATTCAATTGTCTAGGACAAGCTACCCACTTTTTCATCAACTCATCAGAAACAACAAGTAGTGTTCTTTGGGATTTTGGAGATGGGACTACTTCTAACAATAAAGATGCTTACCACACTTATCTTAGTCCAGGTGACTATAAAGTAACTTTAATAAAAACGGTTAATGGCGAGGAAAGAGAACCTATAGAAAAAACCATAACAATATATAATAGCCCCAAAACAACTTCTACTCCATATAAATTAATTCAATGTGATACTCAAGACAATAATTCAACCGATGGACTTGCTAGTTTTAATCTTGATTTAGTAAATGATTTTTTACGTACCGGACAAACAGATATTGAAATTTATTATTACAAATCTATTTCAGAAGCTAATGAAGATAAAAATAATTTAAATGCTTTAAATCCTATCTACAGAAATAGTATCCCTAATGAAATAATATATGCAAAATTAGTACTCCCTTCTGGATCATGTTACAGCATACAAAATATAATGCTTCATGCAAATCCAAATATCACACTATTACCTTCAGTCTTACATGCATGCACCAATGGCAATAATAAAGCTGAATTTGATTTAGAAAATAAGACATTGCAAATCCGAAATGAACTCAATTTACCTCAAAATGTAATTTTGACCTACTATTCAAGTAAAAATGATGCCGATTTAGGAATAAATCCACTAGGAAAAACATATACATCTAGTTCAAAAACTATATTCATACGAGCTGAAAATGAAGATGGCTGTTTTGGTACTGGCCAATTTGATATTAATGTAGATCCAAGTCCTTCGGTAGCTCTGTCTGAAAATAAAATAGTATGTGAAGGCACAAATAATTTTGCGGTATTAGATGCTGGAATTATTTTTCCTGCAACTGAAAATGATTTTACTTATTTATGGAATACTAACGAAACTTCTCCTACAATTAGAACAAATAAAGAAGGAAAATACAATGTAACTATTACTAATAATCTAGGTTGCAAAGCAACTCGAAATATAACCCTTACATTATCTAAACTCGCAAGAATCAATTCATTACAAATTAAAGATTTACAAAAAAATAATCAAGTCATTGTAATATTAGACAATGCTGCTGCTTATCGATATAAAATTATTTTCGAAGACGGCACCTCAACTCCATTTCAAAACAATCCAATATTTGAAAATATTCCTGGAGGTATTCACCAATTAATAATTGAAAATGTTGATGGTTGTGGGCAAATAAACTCAGAATTAGTTGTTCTTGAAGCTCCTTTGTTTTTTACTCCTAATGGTGATGGCTACAATGATTTTTGGAATGTTAAAGGTTCCAGTGTGTCACTTACAATACAAAACATTCGAATATTCAATCGTTTTGGTCAACTCATTAAAGAAATAACTCCTCAAAGTCAAGGTTGGGATGGAACAATTAATGAAAATCAATTACCCTCTGACGACTACTGGTTTAGTGTTAAGTTAAAAGACGGCAGAGAAACCAAAGGACATTTTAGTTTGAAAAGATAAAAAAACCACCAACTTTCGCTGGTGGTTTTTTATATAAATTAAATACTTATCCTTAGATTTTGTATCTTTTTCTATCTGTTTCAGATAAATAGATTTTACGCAAACGTAAAGATTTTGGTGTTACCTCAACATATTCATCTTTTTGAATGTATTCTAATGCTTCCTCTAATGAAAACTTAATTGCAGGAACAATTCTTGCTTTATCATCAGCACCTGAAGAACGTACATTGGTTAACTTTTTAGTTTTAGTTACATTTACCGTCATATCATCGCTACGAGAATTTTCTCCAATAACTTGACCTTCGTAAATATCTTCATTAGGATCCACAAAGAATTTACCACGATCTTGTAGTTTATCAATAGAATATGGAATTGCTTTTCCATTTTCCATAGAAATTAAAGATCCATTATTTCTTCCTGGAATCTCACCTTTATAGGGTTCATATCCAATGAAACGGTGTGACATAATCGCCTCTCCTGCCGTTGCCGTCAATAATTGATTACGCAATCCTATAATTCCACGTGAAGGAATATTGAATTTAACCACCATGCGGTCTCCTTTACCTTCCATACTCAACATTTCTCCTTTACGTACAGAAACAAATTCTACTGCACGACCAGAAAGATGTTCCGGTAAATCAATAGTTAACTCTTCAATAGGCTCACATTTAACACCATCAATCTCTTTAATAATTACTTGTGGCTGACCAATTTGCAACTCATACCCTTCTCTTCTCATCGTTTCAATAAGAACTGATAGATGTAATACTCCACGCCCAAAGACCATGAATTTGTCAGCAGAATCAGTTTCGCCCACTTTCATCGCTAAGTTTTTCTCTAACTCTTTAGTTAATCTCTCGCGAATGTGTCGAGAAGTTACAAATTTTCCTTCTTTACCAAAAAAAGGAGAATCGTTAATAGTAAACAACATACTCATTGTTGGTTCATCAATTGCAATAGTTTGTAAAGCCTCTGGATTTTCAAAATCAGCAATTGTATCCCCAATTTCAAATCCTTCTACTCCAACTATAGCACAAATATCTCCAGCTATAACTTGTTGCACTTTTTTACGACCTAAACCTTCAAAAGTATGTAGTTCTTTGATTCTTGATTTTATAATACTTCCATCTCTTTTCACTAAAGAAATTGGCATCCCTTCATTTAACACCCCTCTTTCTAAACGACCAATTGCGATACGTCCTGTGAAAGAAGAAAAATCCAATGATGTTATTAACATTTGAGGAGTTCCCTCAGATACTTTTGGTGCAGGTACATGATCAATTACCATATCCAATAAAGGCTCAATGTTTTCTGTTTGATTTTTCCAATCGTCAGACATCCAGTTGTTTTTTGCAGAACCATACACGGTAGGGAAATCCAATTGTTCTTCTGTAGCTCCTAACTCAAACATTAAGTCAAAAACTTTTTCATGTACTTCTTCTGGAGTACAGTTTTCTTTGTCTACTTTATTAATTACCACACATGGCTTTAATCCTAGATCAATTGCTTTTTGCAAAACAAAACGAGTTTGCGGCATTGGGCCTTCAAAAGCATCTACCAATAAACAAACACCATCAGCCATATTTAATACACGCTCTACCTCACCACCAAAATCGGCGTGACCAGGAGTATCTATAATATTGATTTTTGTTCCTTTATAAACAACAGAAACGTTTTTTGAAGTAATCGTGATTCCTCTTTCACGCTCTAAGTCGTTGTTGTAAAGGATTAATTCACCTGTATTTTCGTTGTCACGAAATAATTGACAGTGATACATAATTTTATCAACCAAAGTCGTTTTACCGTGGTCAACGTGAGCAATAATTGCAATGTTTCTAATAGATTCCATCTGT
>JACCDQ011909136.1_pt1 | contig 11701 bp, 10 predicted proteins | sample 7446031 | NCBI WGS metagenome assembly JACCDQ01 (sample SAMN15323442, study PRJNA562643) | freshwater metagenome | isolation source: river surface water | place: USA:Blue River Watershed | collected 2017-08-17
GATACTGGAACCGAGAATGCAGAGAAAACTCCACCTGTCAAAATTGAGATGAATCCAAATTTGATTAAATTGATCATTGGGTTGATTTTTGACCACTGCTTCCATAGTTGTCTTGTATGCTTCATGCATGACAATCAACAATTCGAGCTTCATATGCTCTCTAACCAAACCATCTATATTGGATTCCATTATTGTGACAATAGTAGCCTAGCATCACTTGACAATCGCTTAATCAATGAATTAATGGTTTCGCGTACTCACGTATCGTCACATTGGCCTGATGATTTGATGGCATTTTCTGTTATCCATTACCTTCGAACCATCAATACAGGCTTTCCAAAAGTCTACATACATAAGATACCCAATGAAAACAAGGTACTATTTCAAATAAATATGTTGTCAGATGCCGATATGATAAATTCTATACCAAAATTGGTACATGATCCCAAATGGGATAGTGAAGATTTAACCGTTTGTAGGAAGCACAAGAGTGTTCAAAATAAGTCTACAACGAACCAAAAAATGATAGTTATAGTGGATGACAACCCGATAGTTCTACAAGTCCTTAAAAGACTATTAAGGCCACTAAATAAGAAGGTCATTGCCTTAGACAACTCTACCGACGCGCTCAATTACATTCTCTTAAATCTTAAGAATATACAATGTATTCTACTAGATTTGCAAATGCCAGTCCTAACAGGTAAAGATATCATTATGAGGCTTAAAGACGTTGAACGACTAATGCAATCTTACAGTTCGAACGCCTCTGTTAACAACATTCTAGATAGAATCATAATAGTTAGCGGTAACGAAGAAGAAAAGGAATATTGCTTAGAAACCTTGCACGTTAGGGACTACTTATTAAAACCTGTTAGCGGCGAAGAACTTTTGCAAGCTGTTCAAAGAGCAATTGGATAGAATCACCTTCATTAAATGGAATCAAATGCGTATTTGAGTACTTGTTCTCATTGACCATATTGCTATTGTAGACGACAATCAAATTTGAAGGATTCATTGCGTAGTAGGTATCAATGGTATCTAAACTCTTACTATTATCAATTATTTGAATTAGCCTATGAATATCATTATCCAAAAACATTGAAGTAGATGAGGCTAATAATTGGTGTTGCGTTTTTGATAGGTTGTGCAATATCATAATAAATGGTAGATTAGAGTCTAATGTTTTAATGGGCAATTGAATTTGCAATCCATCAGGCAATATTTGAAGATCGCTCTTGTAATAATTTAAGAAATGGCAAGCTATATACAATCCAATAAATGAACTGAATGAATTACTATGATGCCGCTTCATGCTTAAAATGTAATCTATGTTTCGTAACACACTACTAACCAAATCATTTGCCTCATTGTAAATGATTTTGACTGTTAGAGATGCTTCTTGATCTACCGTATTAAAGTCTATACAATACTTTAATCGGCGAACTTTCCTATCCAACTGGTAATTGGCGTTGACTGCTGTCAAAATGAATCTGGAGAATGACGTGAAGAAATGTTGTAAACGCCTTGTATCAATGGATGTTTCAATCTTCTTATTTATATCAATGTGCCACATTATACATTTTGGAAATATTGCATCTACAGCATCTTTTATTTCATAGATGGTCTTATGCAGATTAATGCTTCGACTTTGAACATAGTAGGTTCCTAGATTCATAACATTATACAAATCTACAAAGTCTGTTACGATAGATATTACAACCTCAAGATTTGATGGGGCACCAGTCGCCGACACAAACTCATGATGTAACCATGCAAGTAAATTATGATTTGTAGTAAAATCGAATCTAAGGATTGCTTCAAATAGTTGTTGACTAAGGTCGTTTAATTTTATTGTCGTTTCAATCTTGTAGTTGTAAAATCGAGAATATGCATCATCATCATCTTTATCAACAGCAATATTGATATAGGTTTGTTTGGTAGATACAAAATAGTAAGTCTCTTTCTTACAGTCATTAGTAGCTGGGGCTACCTCGTACAATGTTTCCAAATCATCATCTTTACACAGTCGTGATTGAACCTTTAAAACAAAATACAACTTTGATATGCTTTCAATAATGGTTTCTGTATATCGACTGTTTATACGATGCAACAGTAAAGACAAAAGCAATTGCTCTGGACGATCATCTTGATTTCGTTGTATCAAGTCCATTGTAATAAATGATTATCTCTGTATATTTTAATAACTATATACAGAGAAAATGTCCAGTATAAGAATAAAAGAAATTGTTCCGTTGAATGCTACACTAAACGTATTATCAAATGGCCTAATTAACGTACAAAATACGACAGCCGCAACAAATTCAACAGCAAGTCTTAAAGTGGCAGGTGGTATCGCAATACTTGGATCTGGGTCAGGCTCTGGATTGACTACACCAGATGGTCTCTATGTTGCTGCTGGAGCAGGTGTTAATGGCAATCTATATGTAGGTGGTATCGTTAATCTTCAAAATACAACAACAACCACAAATACATCAACTGGTTCATGTATTATAGCCGGCGGCTTGCTTATAAAGGATAAGCTTTGCTTTCAACATGCATATGGATCATATATAAAGTTTGAAACATCCACTTCAAGACCTGATATTACTTTGACTAATTTCAATCAAACATCGGCTCCAAATGGTATCTCATTGAATATCGTAAATGTAACGAGCGATGGTACATATAGCTCTGGTTTGAGACTATGGTCCTTGGGAACAAATACAGCAGCAACAAATCAGGAATACATTGATTTTTCATATAATCCATCTGTGTCTGGATATTCAATATTATCAAAGTCGTCTGGCTCTGGTGTATTGAAACCAATTAAATTATCATCAACCAGTGGTATTACAGACCAAATTTCCATCAATACAAATCAAACTGTATCATTTAATACCACCCAAATAACTTCTTTAGGTACAACAGATTCGACTTCCAGTTCTACAGGGAGCGTGATTCTATCAGGCGGATTAACAGTACAAAAGACTGTGTATGCAAAGACTTTGACACTAGATGGCAATACAGAGCAAAAACTCAATCAACAAAGCAGTACCATATTGAATAATCAAAGTACTGCATCAACCATATTTACAATGACAAATTCAAGATGCTTCAAGTGCATAGCTGTGGTTGAAATACAAAGAACTTCTGGTGGTTCATTATATGAAACTTTTGATATCATAGGCTATTATCAAAATACCACTGGATGGTTTTTGACATACAAGAGTCAAGGTGATATAACTGGTTTGACATTGTCAATTGTTACAGGAACTGGCGCAGTTCAATATACGACTCCAAGTATAACAAACTTCTCGGCTGCAACGTTTTATTACAAAATGTATTCAGTATACCCAGGTGTTGTATTTTAAGTGCCTTCCTCTCTCATTGATTGGTTGATGCATTGAAGAGATTATCGAACGCTTTGATACTTATTGGTTTCAATATCGTTGCATCAACATATTGGCATTCGTAATTATCTGCCGCAGTAACAGCCACAATATCACCTTGAAAATTATTGTCCTTCAATTGCTTGGCTACTTCACACCCATTCAATTCTGGCATTTGATGATCAACAAGAACAAGTTTGATATTGTCGATATTAGTTAGTATATATGTAATTGCATCAAGGGGATTAATAAATGATATCGGCTTCATTGTCCATTGAAAGTATTTTGATACTACCCTTTGATTAAGTACACAGTTAATGTTATTATCATCTATAATCACTACCTGCGATGCATCGGTTGGCATTGTCAAGACTTTCTTATCCTTTGATTTTGGTGTAGTTGCATCTACAGTTGGTATAGTAATATATACTTTTGTACCAACGTTTTCAATGCTATCTATATCAATAGAGCCTCTCATTGCATCGATGATTGTCTTCACTATAAACATACCTAATCCCGATGATACTAGTCCACCATTTATATGCGACTCACGATACTCAAATGGAGTGAACAAATGCTTGTCAATGAATTCTCTACTCATACCTCTACCATTATCCTTGATCAATATTCGAACATTATCCTTATCACCTAGTGCCTTAATGCTAATGGTATTACCTTCGTTATCATCGTTCTTAATAGCATTTGACAAGATATTCATTAAGATCTGCTCTACACGCAATTGGTCTCCAATCATCAGTACCTCAGCTGGACAATCAACATCAATCGTCTGTCGCTTTGACAATAGAAGGCCATGTAGATTATCAATTGTGTTGTTAACAGCTTCAAACAAATTAAAGCGCTTATATTCTAACTTGAATTGGCCTGTCTCGATTTTTGAAATATCAAGTAAGTCCTTCATAATAGTTAGAATGTAATTGGCTGTATTTTTAATCATGTCAATATCTTTGATAGGGTTCTTCTCATTTAATTCAGTGCAGATGCCTACAATTCCACACATTGGAGTCTTTATCTCATGGCAGATTGCACTGATAAATTTGAACTTTCTCTTGGTCTCTTCAATCTTCTTACTTGCATCATATATGTAGTAAATCGATTGACCAGAGGCAATATCCTCTTTGATCGATAGTTGAATGGGTATTGTCGTTCCTGATTTTTGTTTGAGGTAAGTGTCATTATATTTATCTGGCAAAATTGTATCAATATCATGGTCAATTAATTCCTCCTGGCGATATCCTGTTAATTTGGCAGTAGTTTCATTAATTTGCTCAATTACATCTTTCTGGTTTGCCAGTATAATCGGATTAGATGCCATATCAATAATAATCTGTGGGTTAACATTTGCCTTAAGACCTTCCTCTTCCTTGATAATTGCACAGAAGCAATTGATAATACCATGGTCTTCCTTTTCCAAATCATTGATATATTGCATATGAATTTGTATTGGTACCAGCTTACCAAATTTATTGACGGCTGTAACATGTCTGGTAATACCTTCAACAGTCCTCTTTCTACTCTGTAAGTAAGACTTGACTCGAGTAACATGTTTTACTTTGCCTGGTGTAAGCACGGAGACTTCTTTGCTTACTAACTCATCTGGTTCATAACCAAGAATAGTGTTATTACTCAAGATAATATCCTCTGTATTGGCAACTACGATCCCAATTTTGTGTAGCTTTGCCAGTTGATGACACAGATGGTCAAACATTAATTTGTATCTGTAGAGCCAAGTTATGTCAACATTCGTATTCTTCTCTGCAGCAATGTAATATTTACCCGAGGATTTATCGAACTGAATCATTTATTACTCTAAGTGCAAGATAAATGATTTTTGTATAATGCTATGATGATTCTATTGATTCTATTGATTCTATTGATTCTATGGGATTGACAAGTTATAAGTGCGTGCTATGAATTGAATTGAGGCAGTTCTTCAATTGATCGTTTGATTCGCTGCATGTAATGCATTAGCAGCTGTTTTATTGCTTCAACAATGGCTATTGCGAAACTAAGGACTCCATTGACAATTGTTGAGTCTAACAATAATATTAGCAATGCTAAAGAAATCATCAACATCCAATGAGCTATATTAATCATCAATAACGCTATAGACAATGATTTCTTGGAGTTGTTGAAATGGTGCTCCTGACGATTTCTATCTTGGACATATATTTCAAAGGCAAATGGTGACAAAGGCATAATTGCAAAAAAAGCCGATACAACTAGTAAAGAAGGTTATGCAAGGGTTAGATCTTGAATTGATGTTTGAGTATGTCCAAAGTCTACAAGAGTCTGTTAAAACTGCTTATGATGCCAAGACTAGCAATTATAGTCTGGAGACCAAAATTGATTGTCCTCATCATTCGCACAGCTTTCTGGATAATACTTGCGTTTGTACAAATTGCGGTTTCGTTATCGAATCTAATGTATCATATGATGTATCATTCGATCAACAACAACAGGCGGCGGTGATTGAAGATGGTTCATCTGTTACTTCTATTGCAATTGGAAGACAAGGGAGTCGTGAAATGAAACGACTTGCTTTGATTGAACAGAGATTGTCAAACCGCAAGTATCAGTCTGCACCTTACAAGAATGCTGGAGCTTTCAAGCGTCTCATATGTGGTACTATTGGCAATAAGGTAGCCGACCAACATATAACAGCCTTGAACCAATTTACTGACAAATATTGGCATCAGTATGCTAATAAAACAAAGACCAAAGGAGACAATTGCAAAGCAATATGTTTATTAATGATAATGCTTTACCTAGTTGATAATATCAAGGAGCCCAAATATCATCAACCATTGATATCAGCCTTGATGAAAGAATCATCTCTTAAACCAAAGCATTATCATAACGCTCTTGCCTATGTTGCAAGTACGTTCAAAATTGTAGACAATGAGGAAAGTCCATTTCTGGGAATCAACTTAAACTTATCATTGCTATCATTTATAACACAATGAGATCGAAGAAGCTTAGCCCTATTATTACCAAGAAGGAGAGGGCACTTGAAACGGTTGCTGGCATTGATTGTGGATTGAAAAACCTTGCTATTGTAATTGCAATAAGAGACAAGGATACTAAAGTATTGACCTCAATTCAATTTTGGGATGTTATTGATATTGCTTCAGCCAAACTTAAAATAACAAAGAAACAAACGAAAGCTGCTGCCAAAACCATCAAAGACAAGGATCTATTTGATACATTGATGACTTTGTTAAATTCAACTGATGGTACTTTGGCTGCTCATCTATCTCAATGTTGTCAAATTACCATTGAGAAGCAGATGACACAAACGATGAATCGTGTTGCATATATGTTGTATACAATGCTTTCCATCGAGTATCCTGTTGCTTCGGTGGCATTTGCATCAGGTATCAAGAAAAACAACTATTTGAAGAAGTTACCTCATGTAATTGAATGGTTGAAGACGTTAAAAGACCCTACTCCAAAGAAGAAAGAAGCCAAATACAGAATTAACAAACAGATGTCTGTCGTCCACCTCAAATTCTTTGTTCAAACAATGAATATGGATGATGATATTGTCATCTCAAGATTGAAGGAAATGAAAATGAAGATTGATGATTTGGGGGATGCTTTGTGTTATTGTTACATCTAAAAATTAGTCAAATAGAAATAGTCAAGATATATATAATCTTGAATATTTCAAATAATAGCTCATGTCGTTGTTGCAAGTTTAGGCCTTGGGCGACTTGACTGGTGACTTGGTTGCCTTCTTCTTACTTGGTGCCTGTTTGGCTTTCTTGGCAGGCTCTGGTTTTGTTTTACCAGATTCCTCAGCTAGTTTCTTCATGAATTCCTTTCTCTCTTCTTTGAGGCTTTCACTCATCATCTTGAACTTGTAAACAATATCTTTGCCTTCTCTCTTAACCACAAGAGGCTCATCTAGCGTCACACGAGACACTTCATAGACAAAGACATTACCATTGTCTCCTCGGGTAGTTTCTCTCATGTAAACCTTGAGTGCTCCCTTGAAGTCTTTGTGGGTCTTGGCATACTGACTGAAGGATTTCATACTAACAGCCTTGGGTCTTTTGCTAATGTATCTACCTCCAACATCGGTTGTTTCAACACCAGACTTCTTCTCCACAACCTTGACAATGGTAAATGAACGGCTCTTGCTATCTTCCTCAACTGGTTTGGTTGATGGCTTCTTTGGGGACTTCTTGGGCTTTGCAGTAGTCTTCTTGTGAGCAGCAGCCTTGGGCGACTTTGGCGGTTTTGCAGTCTTGGGAGCGGGTGATTTTGTTGCGGATGTACTTGGCATGTTGTATGTCTTGTTTGTTGTAATTACCTAAAGAAAATAGAAAATTGATTTCAAACGCACCTGTTGCCTAGTGGAATAAAATATTATGTACCTATATGTATTTAAACTAGGCCATTCTTCTATGTGATATCAAACGCGAATCATTTTATCTATCTTTAAATACATTATATCATGTATACCATTAAGAACAAAATGACATTCAAGACCTTTATCACGTTTGATGAATTTTATCATTATTATCAAAGAGATGCACGCAACACGTTCAATACTAGTTACCTCGACAAGCTTGCAACGACAACAAGATTGAAAGAAATACCATTGCAGTACGAGAAACACTTTATTGATGCTACTACTCATCCTTCATATCAAAATAAGCTGGTTACATTGTCAACTGGTGAGCAGTACATGACTAAATCGTATCAGCAACTGGAGTTCTTGGGCGATAGCATTATTAATACATGCGTAGTTTCTTACCTGGTGCAAAAATACCCCAATAAGGATGAAGGTTTCTTATCAAAAATGAAGATAAAACTTATACAGACAAAGCAACTGGCTAGATTTTGTCAAGACATTGAACTTGACAAATTCATTAAAATCAGTCCTAATGTTCCATTGAAAATGCCTATACTGGAAGATGTATTTGAGGCCTTCATTGGTGCTGTATTCAACACTCATGGTTTTGACTATTGCATTCAATATCTAGGGCAGCTCCTGGATAAATACATCAACTTGGATCAATTAGAATCAGTCAACGATAATTACAAAGATACATTAATGAGATATTTCAAGACTTTACCTGGTTTTAATGACCCAAGATACTACATGGTGTCAGGCTCTTGCTATCAATCAATAATTGCTGTACCAAGAACACTGGTCAATCGCCTCGATTCAAAGGTCATGTCTTTACATCACAAGATTGCTTCAGAAATCAAAGGAATTGACGTGTATAGTATCAAGCAACAATGTTGTGTTGAAGTCTCTATCACCCAATTTTGTCAAGACTTTATTATAGTAGGCTATGGTTATAATAAGAAGAAGAAGATTGCTGAGCAGTACGCAGCTAAATCTACTTTAGAAAGATTTGGTTGTCCCTATGACTTTTGAGTCAATTTTTTATCATCTTGTCTGTATATAATGAAGACCACTCTAATTGACCAACTAAGAACCATAATGGATAATGACCACAAAACCAGAATAATGACACCAATGGCAGAAATAGAAGAAGTCCACTACCCTTTGAAGAATGATATAACAATAAACGGCCAAATGTTGACGAAACTAGCAGCAGAAATTGACTACCTTAAGATAAAATCTCTAGGAAAGGATCAAATGAATAATGATATTACGTTGCAATTATCGTCACTAGACAATGAAATCAATCAATTGAAGAAGGATAATGCATCGCAATTATCGTCACTAGACAATGAAATCAATCAATTGAAGAAGGATATGAGCAGTATACGAGAAACATATATCAAGTCTTTTAATAAAGTATCTCAAGAGATCGCTATTCTTAAATCAACAAGCGAACACAATTCTTGGAAACTGGAAGAACTAAACACTCACCTTGAAGTTGCATTTGACATTGAAAATACAACAAGGGCCTATCAACAATATAAGAAAAACCTCAGTGACGAGGTTGATCGTTTAATGATGGTGCAATCAGAAATAGTTTTTGATGAAAAGTCTGTTGGTGTTGGTGAATTGGCCTCATATGCATATAAGCAATCCCAACAAGCGTTGAAGTTAATAAAGGCGTATAATGATGCAATATTAAACGTGCAGCCTGTCATGGCTTACTTTGGGGAGATTTCAGGTGCGATTTTCGATGCTAGATTCAATCATTTAGAGGCTAACAACCACAAATATATCAAAGAGCTTCTGAAGCCCTATTTAGATAACTTAGAACGACCTGCGTAAATCTACAATGAAATAAAATCAATGTTTAGAGTCTAATATGAGCTTTAAAACTACACTTGACAACTATTGGAGCATTTTAGCATCCTGCCTTCTTGTGCAATATGGAATAATTATTGTATTGCATATGAAGCGATTTTGTTGGTTAGTGTGTATTGGTTTGATGGTAGTCTGTCATGGTCTATTCACAAGGGCAATGCATGTCTATCACAATTATCTACCAAAAGTCACTTTAACATGGCCATCTAAGGTTCCAAAATACAATTATTACCTTTCAATTTCGCAAGATACCACGCTCAAACTTGATGGATATCCTCAAATGGAGTCTCTCAAACAACTATTTGATTTGAAATTGTATCAACAAAACGATACTACAAAGAGAGTAGGAGAGCTAAATCCAACGAGGTCTGCTGCTACTAATCAATTATTAGTTGGAGACATTGTAAATGTAGAGGCGCAAGTCTTAATAAATGAAAGTCAAGAAGAGACCAGAACTCTAAATATTTCTGATGACTTGTATAAATGGTTTAACCAGACTCAAAATGTCTATGATATTCCAATCTCTCTATTTGCTACTCTAATGCAACAGGAAAGGTTAATTGAATGTAGTGAAAAATTGACTCTACTTTCAATAATGAAATCTGATATGTCTTGTGTTAATATTGATGGTAAACTATTGGTACCATAACTCCAATACCAAATCCTCTGGTACTGGTCCATATAAACCACATTGTATCTTTATTGATTCACCAGCTTTTAATAAAGATGTACTGTCCTCCTCGTCTCTCCATACAAATTGATTGGTACTGCATTGAAAATCAAGGTTTCCATCGCACCATGATACACTAAGAGGAATCCTACTCAACAGATATTTGATGGTAATGTCATTGTTTGTTGTATTGCTTAGTTCAAGTTCAATGGTTGATCCTGTAGACCATTCGGAAATGACAGAATATTTGATAGGAAGCTTACTAGCGGCAACTTCCATTGCGGAAAATGATGCTTTCGCACCACTTGTTGAGGATAATTCTTTCATTATGGTTGCAGTCAACGATCTGGGATGAGACAATGGATGATCACCTGATGTTTCCCAGATAATTATTCCCTTCAAGCCTTTGGATTTGATATAATTGCATTTTGCCTTGATTGATCCGACTGTGTCATAACTGTTGAACAGTTGCTTGCTAGCATCATATGAATAGGTTGCTTTGCAGGTGTTATCCCACATCTCTACTGCTCCGGCTCGAGGTAATGACTTGTAGTCGCAACAGCCTTGCTCCCAGGACATATCGGATGAACCTCCTTTGGCAGATTGACCAAGTCCTTTAGTGTTTGAAAAACCTCGAGAATAGTAGGCGCCGCCAATGAATAATTTTGAGCCAGGTACCTTCCATTTGTCTTTGTAGACCTTAACCGCCTTATCAACAGAATATTTGCTGCTCGGACCGTCATATAAATTGGTGTGATGATTTGTTATGCTCTCGCCCCAATTTCCATCGGCAAAATCATATGTCATCACATGCACTTGATCAACCAAGGCACATACTTTATCAACTGGGAATTTGATCTTTTCCGGAGCAGCAGAAACACAAAATGCAATAGTCAACTTAGGCATCTGCTGTCTCAGGTACTTGAGCATTGCCATGAAATTGTTGGCATCTGCCTTTGAAGTACCATTGCCTCCATTTCCATAGTTGACTCCATCATCACTAAGGTATTCCCAGTCGAAAGACACACTGTTGAACACTGGATACTTCTTCAAGAAAGATACCAACGAGTCGACAAAGGTCTTCCTTGATGATTCAGTTGCCATGGCAGTCGAGTACTGACTACTCCAGCTCCAACCGCCAATTGCTAATTGTAGGTTAAAGTCTTTACCTTGTGCATTCAAGGTCTTCTTCAGCTTCGTAAATTGGCCTATATTTCCATATGGTCCGGTATTGTCGTTCCAGTTGTCCAATGGTAGCACTCCCTCGTTGGTATCAATAAAGCGCTTATCAAAATCGCTCCATGAATCGCCTGAAGCGGGGATTCCATTGATTAGGTTGAAGAAGGCATAAGAAACAGTCACATTCACAATTGGGTA
>JACCDQ011291207.1_pt1 | contig 11699 bp, 19 predicted proteins | sample 7446031 | NCBI WGS metagenome assembly JACCDQ01 (sample SAMN15323442, study PRJNA562643) | freshwater metagenome | isolation source: river surface water | place: USA:Blue River Watershed | collected 2017-08-17
CATCAGCTTCGACTTGACCGCCAGGAAGTCGGCCTTCGTCAGCTTGTCCAGCACCAGCCCGCCCATGTCGGCCAGGACGGCGTCCAGGTCGGCGCCCACGGCCTTCGCCTTGTTGCGCAGGTAGGCGATTTCACCGGCGGCGATCAGCGGCACATCACCCGCGGGCGCAGCCGCAGGGACTGGCGCAGCTGCAGGCGCGTCGGCTTCCTTCGCTTCGACGTCGACCACGTTGCGGTGGGCGTTCTTTTCGGCGGCCTGGTGAACCGGTGCAGGCGCTTCGGCCGGCTTCGACTTGCGCGCGACCTTCAGGCTGTCGACCTTCGCGGGCGTGACGTCGACGACGTCGGCCGGATCCAGGATCGTTTCGTCGGCCGTGGGCTGGCTGCCCAGTTCGGGGAATGCCTTCCGCAGCGCCTGCGCTTCGGCGCACTTGGCGATCTGGCCGCGCGGGCGACGTTCCCACATGGCATTCGGCGCGATGCTGTCGCGGCCGCCGGTGGCGTAGTTTTCCAGCCAGTATTCGCGCGCAGTGAACGCGACACGCTGCCCGCCGATCATGCGGTACACCGTCACGCGGCACCATTCCGGCACCGTGGCCTGGCGGCCAGGCATCGGCATGTCGGGGCCGAATTCGGGTTCGTCGATGCCGGCCAGTTCGCCGGTGCGCGCGGCCTGCGTGCGGTACAGGCCGATCCCAGGCATGACGACGTCGCGCCATTCGTAATCGTCACGGCCGCCGCCGACTTTCTTCACCCGCATCGGCACCAGGTGAACGGGTTTCTGGATCGGATCAAGGCCAGCGGCGCGGCAGTAACCCAGCGCGAGCTTGATCGATTCAGGCTTCGCGCCAGGGTATAGGCTGGACTGCAGGACGGGGATCAGTTCATCGTCGGCCAGCGCCAGGGAGCGCGGCAGGCCGTCGGTTGTGACCAGTTGATTCATGGGACTTGTTTCCTTGAAATGCCGCCGATCTATCGTCGACGCGCACCGCAATGCTACACCATGTTGCAGCGGGAAACAACTTCAAGTAGCAACGACGCAACAAAAAAACGCCCAGCCAAGGGCGTTTTGTTGCAACTAGGGGCGGCTGGTCAAGTAAAGCGCAACCGCGGCAAAAGCGCACACCATTGCCAAGTCAACCCCGGCCGGCAGGATCAACCCCAAACCCAGCCCGGCCAGGATGCAGGGCATGTTAGGTGGCAGTCGGCGCCGGCGCGCTGGGCTCTGGCTGACCAGTTCCAGCGCCCGCCGATGGATCGCGTCGACGTCTACACCGCCCGCAGCAGCAGGTCGATCGTTTCGCGGCCAGGCAGCTGACCCGCTGCCGCTTCCTGATACAGCACCGCAACCAGGTGCGCAGCCGTTTCTGTCGTCAATTCCTTGCCTGTTCTTTTCTGAGCATTCATGACCGCAATCAAGCATTCCTGCAACAGCCTTTTATCGACCGCTGATCCTGTTTCACCCCAAGCCAGCAAGCCGGGGGACACCCCGAGCCACTGCGCAATGGCCGCGATCTTTTCGGGCCTGGGCATGGCCGCGCCTTCAGCGTAGCGGCGCGCCATTTCGTAAGACGTAGCCGCAACCTGGGCCAGCTGATTTACATCGACACCAGATCGCGAACCTTCAGATCTGAAGCCGCGCTGCAACATCAGGTCGCGCAATCGCCGCCCGAAAGACCTGGCGGTTTCATTTTCCGAGTTCATTTGTCGGCTATTTGTTGTTGATTTGGTGACAACTATGAGTAGAATAAGCCACACCGAAAGGATGCAAGTATGAACTACAAACCCAACCTGATCAAAGTGGCCGTCGAAGCGGCAGGCGGTCGCACCGTCGTGTCCCGCGCGTTCGGCATGGATGTTTGGTCGATCACCAACTGGCAGCGCACGAACCGCGTGCCTGCGCACCACATTCGCCAGCTTTGCGCGATGGGCGACAACATCATCACGCCCGAACGCCTGCTGGCCTACATCGAGGAACACGCCGCGGCGCGCGGGGAACAGGCGGCCGCGTGAACTATTTCGAAACCATTTCATACGACAGCGAAACCGGCGTGTTTTGCTGGGCCGTTGGCCGACCTGGGTGCAGTAAGGGAGCGATCGCGGGCCACATCAACACCGAAGGCTACCGCGTGATCAAGCTGGGCCGAAATGCTTTTTTGGCGCATCGATTGGCCTGGTTTTTGGTGCATGGCGAATGGCCTTCGCTGCCGCTGGATCACATCAACGGCGTCAGGGATGACAACCGACTTCAGAACCTTCGAATGGCCGACCATTCGATCAACATGCAGAACAAGCGCGCGGCCATGTCGAACAACAAAAGCTGCGGTTTGCTTGGCGTCACCTGGAACAAGCAGCATGGACGCTGGCAATCAAAAATTATGGTTCGTGGCGTTCGTCACCATGTAGGCCTGTTCGATTCCGCCGAAGATGCGCATCGCGCATATCTGAAGAAAAAGCGTCAGCTTCACGAAGGCTGCACGATCTAAGGGGAACATCATCAATTACTACCCTTTCCACATCGGCGACTATCTGAGCGCGACCAGGCATCTGACCTGGGAGGAAGACGCGGCCTATCGTCGGCTGCTGGACACCTACTACACGAACGAACGGCCGCTGCCGAATGATCTGCGCGCCGTGTGTCGTCTGGTATTGGCGAACACCGAAACGCACCGCGAAGCCGTGCGGGTCGTGCTGGAAGAATTCTTCGAACAGACGCCCGAAGGCTGGATCAACCGTCGCGCCGACGCCGAAATCGAGGCGATGCGCGAGAAACAGCAAAAGCAACGCGACCGCGCGAATAAACGCTGGCATAAGCCAGGCGCAGACGATGGCAATGCCGCAGCACATGCACCGGCAATGCCGCGGCATGACGAAACCGATGCCGCGGCATTCGAAAACGATGCCGGCGCAATGCCACCAACACCAACACCAACACCAACACCAACACCAACACCAAAAGATAAGAGAGAGAGCGCGAACAAGTCGCGCGCCGCACGACGTTGCCCAGAATCGTTCGACTTGAACGAAGACCTTCGCGAATGGGCGGTCGAGAACGCCCCAGCCGTCGACGTCGACCTGGCGACCGCGAAGTTCAAGGATCACACCTTCCGCACAGCGATCAGCGACTGGACGGCCGCATGGCGCAACTGGCTGCGCAAGGAACAGGAATTCGCCGACCAGCGCGCAACGTCAGGGCCGCGTCAGCTGCCGCGCGAATCATTCCGCGAGCGCGACGAGCGCCTGGCGCGTGAACGCTGGGAGGAAGTCACCGGCCGCAAGTCGCAACCCGGCAACGTGATCGATGTCGATCCTGTTCCTGAAGCATTGGAGTTTCTGAAATGAGCTTGCCGCAAAACTGGGTCGATCGGATCTTCGAAAAGCTGACCCTGGTCTACGGCCGCGAATTCCTGAACCGGTGGGAAGGCCTGCCGATCGCCGAAGTGAAAGCCGATTGGGCGCACGAACTGGACGGCTTCGACAAGTGGCCCGAGGCCATCGCCCACGCGCTGAAGAACCTGCCGCCTGATCGTCCGCCGACCGTGCTGCAGTTTCGCGCCCTGTGCCGCGCCGCGCCGCCGAAAGTGCTGCCCCAGCTGCCGCAACCGAAGGCAGATCCGGCGCGCGTGAAGGCCGAACTGGCAAAGCTGCGCGCCCTGTTCACCAGGCCGGCTTAAACCTGACAAGTCGGAATCTATACCTTTTTTGCATAGTTTCACCCCATGCGAGCAAAGACCAATATCGACGAACTGACCGCGCAGGCCCAGCAAAACATGGCCGCCCTGCACGCTGCGATCGAACCGACGCCCGAGGCTGAAGCCGCTTTCGCCTGGCTGGAAACCTTCGTCGCCGTATCGCTGCGCGTGATCAGCAAAACGAACCCGAGCAAGGTGCGCGACTGCAGCCGCACCGAATGGATCAAAGGGCTGATGGACGGCAAGCCCGAAGTTTGAGAGCCGCCCAACCATGAAAGGACAGGAAGACATGCAAGCAGCAACCGAGCGCGAACCGCGCACCCTGGCACGGCGCCGGGATCCCGACACATCGAAGGCCGCAGCCGGCCGGGTTCGTGAATTCGCCCAGGCGCACCGCGAACAGATCCTGCGCGCCCTGCGCGATCACCCCGAAGGCCTGACGGTTCACGAAATCGCCGCCTTCACCCGCTTAGACGCGCACGCCATCGGCAAGCGCATGAACGAACTGCAGGCCGACGCCCTGGTGTACGTCATGCGCGGGCTGTTCAGCGAGGAACTGACCCGGCCAAGCCCCAGCGGTCGCCAGTCGCGCGTCTGGTCGGTGATGCGATTCGGGAAAGGCGGTGTGGCATGAAAACCACAGCACCCCAACTGTTGAACAAAGCCGCCCAGCACATGAGCAACCGCGCGGCCACCTATGACGCGCCCCAAGGCGAACGCAGCATGGGCAAGATCGTCGGCGCGTTCAACCTGATCACCGGGCGGGACTTGACCGAATCCGAAGGCTGGCTGCTGATGGCCTGCCTGAAGATGGTGCGCGATCGCCAGCGTGTCGGGCCGCACCAGGACAGCATCGAAGACCTGGTGGCCTATGCGAGCCTGTACGGCGAAAGCCGCCTGGCTGAAGGGGGTGGCAAATGACGATCGCCATGTTCATCGCGGGCGCCTTCCTGGGCGTCTTCGCGGGTGCCGCCCTGATGGCCGCCCTTGTCATGTCGCGGGAAGTCGACCGAAGGGCTGACGAATGACCGTGCAGTGCATCGAATGCGCCCGCCTAAACCTGCGCGAATCGGCGCTGGCCCGTCACGGCTTCGGCCGCTGCGAGGCTGCGCCGTGCTTCGAATTCGCGTCGGCGACAATCGAACGCAACTGCGCGAAGTTTCGACAGCTTGACGCCGAGCAGGCCAAGGCCCGCCGGGAATGGCTGGCAAAGCGTGACGCCTGATTCACCAAAGCAGCACCATGCAACACATCGAACACGAACACCAGGTCGCCCTGATCCACTGGGCGAATCGCGTGCAACTGGCGCCCGCGTCAGACGTCAAGCCCGGCAGCAAGGTCGCCGACTACCTGCTGGCGATTCCCAACGGTGGCAAGCGATCCAGCCCGCGCGAGGGCGCGCGCCTGAAGGCCGAAGGCGTCAAGCCTGGCGTGTCGGATCTGCTGCTGCCGCTTCGCCGCGGTGGCTTTGCCGGCCTGTGGCTGGAACTGAAGGCGCCAGGCAAGAAGCCGACCGCCTTGCAAACCGAATGGCTGGAACGCATGGCGCGCGCCGGCTACTTCGCGACCTGGTGCGACGACTGGCACAAGGCGGCCGTCGTCATCACCGACTACCTGGATCAAATGCCAGATTTGAACCCTACAATCGGCGGCAGCAACAGAAAGGCGGCCTGAATGCAGCGTGCGATCCGTGAACTTTCCAACGTCATCGGCCTGGCCGATGCGATCGAGGTCGTGCGCCGCTGGGGTGGCCGCGATATGTACGTGCCGGTCAAGGTCGAATCAGGCGACCCGCTGGCGCTGACGCTGGGCCTGGACACCGCGCGGCGCATGGTGGCCCACTACGGCGGCCAGCGGCTGCAGCTGCCCGCAGAGCGCAACGCCCTGCTGGATCTGCGCAATGCCGCGATCATCGCCCAGCACGACGGCGGCGCCAGCATGGAGTCGATCGGCCTGCAATACGGCCTGACCCGCCAAGCGGTGTCGCACATCCTTCGCACGCACCGCGAACGCGAAGCGATCCGGCAGAAATTTGCGGGTAGGACAGCAGAGGCTGCACCGGCACAATCGCCCGCAAACATTTGACGGGGCGATCTATGAAGCTGGGCACACGCGGCGAAACGCTGATCAAGGATTTCGAAGGGTTGCGCCTGGCCGCGTACCAAGACCAGGCCGGCGTCTGGACGATCGGCTGGGGGCACACCGGGCCGGATGCACGCCGCGGCAACCGCATCACGCCCGAGCGCGCGCAGGAACTGTTCGACCAGGACAACGACAGCGCCGAACAGGTCGTCAACCGTCTAAGCGCCTTGCGTGCCGAGCCGCTGAATCAGCGCCAGTTCGACGCTCTGGTGTCGTTTGAATTCAACACTGGCGCCCTGTCGAATCGCAAAAACCGCGTCACCCGCTACGTGATCGAGGGCCGCGACGACCTGGTCGACGACGAAATGCTGCGCTGGGTGCATGTCACCGACGCGCGCACGAAAGCGAAGGTCGTGTCAAACGGTCTGAAGCGGCGCCGTCATGCCGAAGCGACGCTGTGGACTGAAGGCGCTTCACCGTTCGTGACCTTCGACGAACGCGACCTGCAGGCGCAGATCGATGCGACCAGCGTGCCATCGGCACCGCCGGCACCTGTGGCCCAGGCGGCAGCCAGCCCAGCCGTGCAAGGCAGCGCCATCGCCAGCGTGTCGGCCGTGCTGTCGACCGCGACCGAGCAGATCGAACCGCTGGCGCAGTTTTCCGACACGCTGCGCCTGGTGTTCGTGATCCTGGCCCTGGCCGGCGTCGGCCTGGCCGTGTGGGGTGCGATGCGCCCGAAGGCTGCAGCATGATCGGGCTGATCGGCCCGCGCACCGCTGCCGCCGGTGCCTTCGCCCTGGCTGCCGCGCTGGCCGTGGGCGCCTGGTGGATCTACGACAACGGGTTCGAAGCCGGCCAGGCCCGCGCAGACGCCCGCCTGGTGGCCGCAAAGCTGCAGGCCGAACAGGAGCGCGCCGACGCCCTGGCGCGTCTGAACGCCGCGAATGCCGCCATGGTCAAGCTGCAGGCCGACACCGCGCGGCGCATCGCCGAAATCGAAAAACGCACGCCCGCGCGTGTGCGAACCGTTGAAAGGGTCGTTCGTGAAAATCCCGACTTTGCTGCTGTGGTGCGCCCTGGTGATCTTGCCAGGCTGCGCGACGACCAGACAGCCGAACTTGTCGAAGCCGCTGGCCGAAGTGCCGACCTGTCCCGTCGAAGCCTTCCAGGCCTGCCGGGCGCCGGTACTGCCGAAAGATGAAACGATGGGATCGACCGAACAGGCCGACGTCGAGAATCGCGCGCGCTGGCTGGAGTGCATCGAACGGCATAACGCCTGGCTGGGCTGTGCTGCGACGCTGATCGAGCGCGGATTTTTGAAGGCGCCGCAATGAACCGAACACCGATGCAGCGCCTGGGGCGCGTGTTGCTGGCGGATCTGACCGCACTGCGCTGGACGCTGGCCTGGGTGGCGCTGGCGCTGTCGGCCGGGATGCTGTTCACCGCGGCGACGACCGAGAACTATGCGGCGATTCACTGGTTTTCTGATCGGATGGCCTGGGGTCTGATGTTCGGCGCCTACGGCGTGGCGCACGTGCTGGCCTGCCTGTACTCGCTGCCCAAGTGGGTCGCCTATGCCGCGGGCGTGTTCGGGTTGTGGCTGTGGGTCTACCTGTTCCTGTCGTTCGTCTGGTTTGACCCGACACCGGTGCAGGCGACCGAAATCATGCTGGCCGTTCCTGTCGCGATCGAGGTCTGGCTGTTGGCTGAAGATATTTTCAAGAGGAAGGCGGGGCGGGAATATGGCTGTTGATTTCGAGTCGATCCGCGAGGTCGCCGGCTGGGTGACGGCCGCGCTGGTGGGCGGCGCGGTGGGCCTGCAGAAAATGATGCGCTTCACCGCGGCCAACAATGCCGGCATCGAACACGCCAAGGCCGACGAAGCCCTGATGAAAGGCCTTCGCGTGGAGCTTGAGCGCCTGGGCAAGCAGAACGGCGACTTGGCTGCCACGTTGAACCAGCTGCAAACCCGGATCCAGGAACTGCAGACCGAGGTCGGCCAGCTGCGCGGCGAAAACACCCGCCAGGCGCGCGAAATCGTGGATCTGCACCACGAAAACGGCCGGCTGCGCGAAGAAATCGCCACCCTGCACGCCGAAGTCGTCGTCATGCGCAACGAGGCGGCCGGGAAATGAGCAAGCGCAAGCCCGGCGTCACCCTGACCGATCGCCAGCGGGTGTTCTGCGAAGAATACCTGGTCGACCTGAACGGGTACGCCGCGGCCGTTCGTGCGGGCTACAGCCAAAAGACCGCGCGACAGATGGCGTCGCAGAACCTGGAACACCCAGCCGTCACGGCCTACCTGGCGCAGCTGATGAAAGAGCGCAGCGAGCGCACGCAGATCACCGCCGACCGGGTGATCACCGAAGTCGCGCGCCTGGGGTTTTCCGACCTTCGCAAGCTGTTCGGGAAAAACGGCGAGCTGTTGCCGATCCAGCAGTGGCCCGACGACGTCGCCGCGGCCGTGTCGTCGGTCGAGGTCGACGAACTGTTCGAAGGCTTCGGCGAAAACCGTGTGCAAGTCGGCTACACGAAAAAGGTCAAGCTGTGGGACAAGGGCAAGGCGCTGGAAATGCTGGGCCGGCACCTGAAGCTGTTTGTCGATCGCATGGAACACACCGGGCCGAATGGCGGGCCGATCCAGACACGCGACGACGGGCTGGATCTGTCGACGCTGACCGACGAAGAACTGGAACAGCTTGAACGCCTTCGCCAAACTGCCGAGTCGCGACGCGCTGGCCGTTGAGTTCGCCCGGCGTCGCCTGGATCGCTTCGTTCCGTACATGGACGACGCGCTGGTGCCCGCGCACCATCATCGACTGTTGATCGAGCAGTTCCACAAGGTCGACCGCGGCGAACTGAACCGCCTGATGGTGTTCTGGCCGCCAGGACATGCGAAGTCGAAGTATTCGTCGGAGTATGGCCCGGCCTGGTGGATCGGGCGCAACAAGAAAAAAACCATCATCCATGCCAGTTACGGCACCGACTTCGCCGAACGCTTCGGGCGCAAGATCCGCAACATCGTCAGGACGGAGGAATACGAACGGGTGTTCGGTGTCACCCTGGCGGCCGACAGCCGTGCCGCGGGCGAATGGGAAACCGTCGAGGGTGGCGAATACAAGGCCGCCGGCGTGGGCGCTGGTATTACCGGCCGCCGGGCTGACCTGGGACTGATCGACGACCCGGTCAAGTCGCGCAAGGAAGCCGATTCGCCGACCTACCGGCAAAACGCATGGGACTGGTATCTGGCCGACTTCCGCACCCGTCTGAAGCCTGGCGGGGCGATCATCATCATCCAAACCCGCTGGCATGAAGACGACCTATCGGGCCGCATCCTGCCGAAAGACTACGACGGGCGCAGCGGCTGGGTCGAGGCGCGCGACGGCGAACGCTGGTTCGTGCTGAACTTCCCGGCGATCTGCGAGCGCGACGACGACGGCACCGGGCGCGCAATCGGCGAGGCGCTTTGGCCGGGCTACATCAACCTGGACATGCTGAAACAGCTGAAGTCGACGATGGGGTCGCGCAACTGGGACAGCCTTTACCAGCAGCGCCCACGACCAGGCGAAGGCGGGATCTTCAAGGAAGGATGGCTGCGCGATCGCTACGGCATGGTGCCGGTGGCCGCCGACATGGTCGTGCATTCCTGGGACACGGCGCAAAAGCCCGACCAGATCAACGACCCGAGCGTGTGCAGCGTCTGGAACATGGGCCGCGGCGTGCCCGGCTATTACTTGCGGGATGTGTGGCGCAAGCAGGTCGACTACCCTACCCTGAAACGCCAGGTGCTGAACTTCGCCGAACGCGATCGGCCGGCGGCCATCCTGATCGAAGACAAGAGCAGCGGCCAGTCGCTGATCCAGGATCTGCGCAATTCGACGACGCTGCCGATCATCGCGATCGAACCGCTGGGCGACAAGACCTTCCGCGCGAACGAAGTGTCGGCGATGGTCGAATCGGGGCTGATGAAGCTGCCCGAGGTCGCGCCCTGGCTGATCGACTTCGAAGGCGAGTTCTTCGGCTTCCCGCTGTCGACCAACGACGACCAGGTCGACAGCGTGACCCAGTTCCTAAAATGGGTGCGCAACTGGTCGGGACAAATACAATCGGTCGGGGCTGGCATGACGCGAACCCTGGCCGATCAAATGCCGGATGCGACGGAAATCGGCGCCGGCTTTGGATCCGTCAGTCGCGGGGTCGACACGACGGGCTATTTTTGAAAGGGCAGAACATGGCAACAGAACGGCCGAAGCTGGGCGAACTGGCGGCACCTGAAGATCCACTGAACCCAGTGAAGCGCGTCGGCATGATGGCCGCACCGTTCACGACGGTGCTGCAGACGACCGATTCGATTCTGAGCGCCAAGGGCGGGATCGAGAACCTGAAAATCTACCGCGAGCTGTTGCGCGACGATCAGGTGTCGGCCGCCTGGCTGCAGCGTCGCCTGGCCCTGACCAGCTGCGACACCGTCGTCGAGCCTGGCGCCGAAGATGCCCTGTCGATCGAGGCCGCCGAAGCCCTGGACGCCGAACTGAAGGCGCTGGCCTGGGACGACGTCACCGAAAAAATGCTGTTTTCGCAGTTCTACGGCTGGGGCGTGGCCGAAGTGATCTGGCGACCCAACGGCAACCGCGTGAGCTTCGACCGCATCGTCGTGCGCGATCGCGCGCGGTTCCGCTTCGACATTAACCGCAACCTGTACCTGTGGACGATGCGCGGGGGCTGGGAGCTGATGCCCGATCGCAAGTTCTGGACGATCACGACCGGCGCGGACAACCACGACGAACCCTATGGCCTGGGCTTGGCGCACAGCCTTTACTGGCCGGTGTTCTTCAAGCGCAACGACGTCAAGTTCTGGCTGATGTTCCTGGAGAAGTTCGGGATGCCGACGGCAGTGGCGAAGGTGCCCGCGGGCATGATCAACGACCCGGCCACTGTGCAAAAGGCGGTCGCGATGCTGCAGCAGATCGCAACCGATGCCGGTGTCGTGGTGCCCGACAACGTCGTGGTGGAACTGCTGGAAGCCGCGCGCAGCGGTGCGGCCGACTATTCGGGCATGTTTGAAGCCATGAACGCGGCGATCAGCAAGATCATCGTCGGCCAGACCATGACTACCGACAACGGCAGCAGCCGTGCCCAGGGCGAAGTTCATGAACGGGTCGCGCAGAAAGTCGTCGAATCCGATTCCGATCTGCTGGCCGAATCGTTCAACAATGGCCCGGTGAAGTGGTGGGCGGAATGGAATTTCCCCGGCGCTGTGCCGCCGAAGGTCTACCGCCAGACGAAACCGCCGACCGACCTGAACGCCCAGGCAGAGCGCGACGGCAAGATCAAGGCGCTGGGGTATGAGCCGACCGAGGAATACATTCTGGAAACCTACGGCGAGGGCTGGGAAAAGTCAAACACTGTCGATCCCCTTGCCATGATGGCCGGGGCTGTGGCAGCGTCTGGTCGCATGAACCCCAACAACGAAGGCGATCCCGGCCAGGACTTCGCCGAAGGTGAAAACGTCGCCCTGGCTGCGCTACGTGCTGCGCGCCGTGGCGATCAACAGGCCATGTTCAACGCCGCGAAGATGTTCGCGCAGCAGTACCAGAGCATCACCGGCCGGCGCGTGCGCCAGATCGTCGAGGCGGCCGAATTCAGCGAAGACCCGGACACCTTCAAACGGCGCCTGGACGAAGTGCTGGCCGAAGCGCCGCCGACGTCGACCCTGGACAAGCTGCAGCGCGCGCTGTTCTTCGGCGGCCTGCTGGGTGCAATGCGAAGCAACCGCCGGCGCCAGGCATGAGCAAGGCGACCGCCATGCGCTACACCTTCGCCGACCTGGTGGCCGCGGCGCAGGCGATGGAGTTCGTCGAGCGCATGAAGGCGGATCTGGCCGAGTTCGCCGCCGAACACCTGGGCGGTGCCGGCGACGATGGCG
>JACCDQ011752072.1_pt1 | contig 11697 bp, 7 predicted proteins | sample 7446031 | NCBI WGS metagenome assembly JACCDQ01 (sample SAMN15323442, study PRJNA562643) | freshwater metagenome | isolation source: river surface water | place: USA:Blue River Watershed | collected 2017-08-17
TTGAAAATCAAGAAAAAGGCGAATACAGCTACCCTGCCATTATTCAATCTTCAGATGGATTAATAAATATTACCTACACTTTTGACCGAAAATTGATTAAGAATGTGGTTTTGAAAATGAAGTAAAAATAAAAATGGCTATTCTGGTTTCCAGAATAGCCATTTTTATTTAGTCGTAAAACTCATATTTTAGTTCGTGAATTTTTGTTTTGTTAAGAATATGGTCAGTATAAATAATTTTAATTATTCGGTTGTTTTCGTAGATATTTTCTTGAGTGAATGTAAGTTTGGGTTCGCCAAAAGGTTCAAAATTTTGAATATCATATTCGTAAGAATCTACCTTTATTTCTTGTTTTTGCTCATTTAGATATACTTTATTTAAAGATTTATTTTGAAGGTTATTTTTGAGTTTATATTCAAAATCTACCAAATAGTAAAAATCTGAATAGGTAAATTTAGTAGTGCTTTTAGCCTTTCCGTTAATTTCTACATATTCTTTTAAAATAATACGATTCAAATTATCATATTTATTCTTAATTTCCTTTGATAAAAGTCTGTATTCGATTGATTTTTCATTTTCTATAAATCCTTGCTTATTGTAAGCATAATTAACAGTTTTGATAAACCAGTTATCTTCAAGCAATTCATTTAATTTACTGATAGGAATCATCTGATTTACAACATCTGTCTTGAACTTTAATGTATAATTATCCTCACTTTGCCATTTTCCATTTTTTAGTTTACCCTTATACGAATTTCCTAAATCTGATTCATTAAAGAATAAAACACTATCGCCATAAATATTTACCTTATAAGTTCTATATTCTACCTTATCTTTTTGAATAATATTTACTATTGTTAGTTCATTCTTTTCCCACTTTTCAAAGTTAGTTTTATAATGAATAAATCTCTCTTGAGTTTTTCTTTCCAATGAATTAAAAAATATTGCCCTAACCAACTTTCCTTCCTCGAAATACGCTATTTTCTTCACCTTCAAAGAATCAGAAGCTTTTGAGTATTGGCTACACAATAGCAAAACTACAAGAATTAGGATATTCCTAAAGTAATTGTTAGAAAAACTCATATTTTAGTTCGTGAATTTTTGTTTTATTGAGAATGTGGTCAGTATAAGTAATTTTAATTATTCGGTTATTTTCGTAGATATTTTCTTGAGTGAATGTAAGTTTGGGTGTGTCAAGTATTTTGTAATCTTTTAAAGGCGAAATATATTTTTCTTTTCTTATAACTTGCCCAAACTCATTCATGAAAACTTTAGTAGTAGTATTCTCCAAAACTCTTAAATGTTCCTTTACTATTGTTGAAATCAATGTAACATTATTATAATAAGAAATTTTTGAATCAGACTTTCGAGGTTTAGTTAAACTCCTAATTTCAATTAATCTATTCAAACTATCATATTGGTAATTTATTTTATTATGGTGAAATGGTCTATCTATACGTTTTTTTTCAATCATATTTCCTAAATGGTCATACACCATTCTCATCTTAACTCCTAACCTATATTCTATTGGCATAAATTCCAGAGAATCCAAAGTGGTAGCACGATAAAGATAATTTTCTGCAAAATATATTGCTTCACTATTACTTTCTATTATTCGGCCTAAAGAATCATATTTCGCTCGCTGTAAATAACCAATGTAATTACTTTGGAAAAAATTGACATTAATGCTATCTATTTTAAACAAATAGTTGGTATAATTAATTATTTTCTTTCCAGAATATTTTCTAAGCTCAACCCCATTTTTGGTTTCTTCATCGAAATAGTTACTATAATTGTATGAAAAGTCTTTAATATTATTTCCCAACGTGTCAAAATATACAGCCTTAACCAACTTTCCTACTTCAAAATATTCAATTTTCTTCACTTTCAAAGAATCAGAAGCTTTGGTTGAAAATGAGAATAACGAGAGTAAAAAAAATAAAAATTTGTGTGTATTCGTTTGTAACATAAATTATGTGATAGTGTATTTCTGATTATTAAATTAACGATGGCAAGGCTTCGAGCCTTGCCATCGTTATGAAGTTAAACTTCAAATTATTTACTCAACTTTATTTTCGTAATTGTATTTGAAACCACCTCTCCATAATATGCCACTACCTTACGGCCATTAATTTTCACCATTTCTGGGGTTATATAATAATCAAATAATAGTTTTTGGTTATTGGCAGTTGTGATTGAAATCGTACTGGGTAAATCGCTTTCGGTTACTTTTGATGCACCTTTAAGCACCCCAACTACTTTTATGGTATTTTTCGTAAACTCAACTGGTTCGGTATTTATTGCTGATTTACCATTGATTTGAATATCAACTAAAGCATTTGTTAAGTTGCTGTTGTACGTAAAAGCCACGTACTTACCAATCCATTTTTGTAAAAGTCCCATGTTTACGTTTTTTACCTCTTCAAGGTTTATCGTAAAATGTTCAGAAAATTTACGCTCAGGAAACTCAATATGTAAGGTAGCCAGCGGATAACCAGAGTCTTCTACTTCTTTTAAAATGCCGAACTCATTTATAGGGTCATCAATCAATGCTTCATGGCCTTTTGGCGTAGCCAAACTACGTTGATTTGAGGCAAACAATAGAGAAACAACCAATAAGATTGCGGGAATAATTTGAAAATGTTTCATTTGATAATAGGTGTTTTTAATAATTAGTTTGAGGTCGTAAATAACTCATAATTAGGTATATATGCAAAAAATGCCCCACAATTTCTTGTGGAGCATTTCAACTTATATTTTATTCAAACTGAATATCTACCGTAAATTATTTATTTACTTCAGCAGCAATCAAGTTCAAAGCAGAACCTGCCTTAAACCACTCGATTTGACTTGCGTTGTAGGTATGATTCAATTTGATTTCTTCCGAAGAGCCATCTTTGTGCGTAATTACTAAAGTTAATGGCACACCTTCCGAGAAAGTTGTTAAACCAGTAATTGCAAAAGTATCGTCTTCTTTGATTTTATCATAATCTGCTGGATTAGCAAATGTCAATGCCAACATACCTTGTTTTTTCAAGTTTGTTTCGTGGATACGAGCAAACGAACGAACAATAATGGCACGAACACCTAAATGACGTGGCTCCATAGCAGCGTGTTCACGTGATGAACCTTCGCCATAGTTTTCGTCACCAACAACGATTGTACCTACACCAGCGGCTTTGTACGCACGTTGAACAGCAGGAACTTCGCCATATTCGCCAGTTAATTGGTTTTTAACAGTGTTTGCTTTATCATTCACAAAGTTGATTGCACCAATCAAAAGGTTGTTCGAGATATTATCAAGGTGTCCACGGTATTTTAACCAAGGTCCAGCCATTGAAATATGGTCAGTTGTACATTTTCCTTTCGCTTTAATCAATAATTTCAAGCCAGAAAGGTCAGTTCCTTCCCAAGGTTTGAATGGGTCAAGTAATTGTAAACGGTCAGATTTCGGACTTACCGCCACTTTTACTTTACTACCATCTTTCTTAGGTTTTTGGTATCCTGCATCTTTTACATCGAAGCCCATTGGCGGTAATTCTACACCAAATGGATTTTCGAGTTTTACCTGCTCGCCATTTTCGTTAGTCAATGTATCTTTTGCAGGGTTGAAAGTCAAATCACCAGCGATTGCAAACGCAGTTACGATTTCTGGAGAAGCTACGAATGCGTGTGTATTGGGGTTACCATCGGCACGTTTCGCAAAGTTACGGTTAAATGAAGTGATGATTGAGTTACGCTCACCTTTTTCAGCACCATGTCTCGCCCATTGACCAATACATGGTCCACAAGCATTTGCTAATACAACACCACCGATTGCATCAAATTTAGCTAAGATACCATCACGTTCTGCCGTAAAACGTACTAATTCAGAACCTGGAGTGATTGTAAATTCTGCTTTCGCTTTTATGTTTTTCGCAGCTGCTTGCGATGCTACCGAAGCAGCACGTGTCATATCTTCATACGAAGAGTTTGTACACGAACCGATAAGACCCACATCTAATTTTTGTGGCCATTTGTTTTTGATAACTGCTTTCGCAAATTTCGATAATGGCCAAGCCAAATCTGGCGTGAATGGACCGTTGATTCTTGGCTCCAATCTCGAAAGATTAATTTCGATTACTTGGTCGTAGTATGCTTCTGGGTTATCGATACACTCTTGGTCAGGGCGTAACAAATCTTTGATACCATTTGCCAAAGAAGCTACTCTCGCACGGCCAGTTGCTTTCAAATAAGCGGCCATTTTGCGGTCATAACCAAACAATGAAGTAGTAGCACCGATTTCAGCCCCCATATTACAGATAGTACCTTTACCCGTTGCCGATAAGCTATCAGCACCTTTGCCGATATACTCAACGATATAACCAGTACCACCTTTTACCGTTAAACGACCAGCAACTTCCAAGATAACGTCTTTTGCAGAAGCCCATCCTTTCAATTTACCTGTTAGTTTAACACCAATCAATTTTGGCATTTTTAATTCCCATGCCAAGCCTGCCATTACGTCGCAAGCATCAGCACCACCAACACCAATGGCTACCATACCCAAACCACCTGCATTTGGTGTGTGAGAGTCAGTACCAATCATCATTCCACCTGGGAAAGCGTAGTTTTCGATAACTACTTGGTGAATAATACCAGCACCTGCTTTCCAGAAACCGATACCATATTTATTTGAAACAGAAGCTAAGAAATCATATACTTCTTTGTTTTTTTCGGTAGCAATTTTCAAATCGTCGGTCGCACCCACTTTTGCTTGAATCAAGTGGTCACAGTGAACTGTTGAAGGAACAGCTACTTTCGGACGACCCGCCGACATAAATTGTAATAATGCCATCTGAGCAGTTGCATCTTGCATAGCTACACGGTCAGGAGCGAAATCTACGTAATCAGTCCCACGGTTGTATGCTTTGGTCGGCGAACCTTCCCACAAGTGCGAATAAAGAATTTTTTCGGCCAAAGTAAGCGGACGACCAACTGCCTTACGTGCAGCGGCTACTCTTTCTGGCATTCGAGCGTAAACGCTCTTAATCATATCTAAGTCAAAAACTGCCATTAGTTAAAATAATTTAAGATTTATTATTACCGAAATTCGATGTAATTATGAGTTGAACAAAAGTACGAAACTATGATTAATTACATGAATGATTTCCTGCAAAAATAGAATAGAAGGAATGTAAATACAACCTTTGAGGGCGATTATCTTAAAATATTATCAAAAAAAAGTCAATTTTAATCAAAAAAAGAAAGCCCTCGTGTTGAGGAGGGCTTTCTGAAACCAAACTTAGTGGTTTATTAAATAAAATATTATGTCTTTAGTTTTCGATAACCAAAACTTTTGAGAATTGCTTAGGAACAGAATTTTCGGTGTATTGCACTGCTTTTATCACATAGTTTCCTTTAGGTAAATCTTGGATTGTGTATTGCAATACGTTTTCGCCAGCTTTTACTTGCGAAGTTTTTCTGATGTAAGTTCTTCCCATCATGTCAGTCACCTGAACCATTATCTCTGAATCAGTTTTTGATTTGTAATTGAAAAGCACAGCCTCTTTGCTTGGGTTCGGGTAGGTACTCATCGACAATATACCTTCTTCTTTTGCAGACGCTTCTGCTAATAATTCTACTTGTTTCGAGATACTTTCGCCCGTTTCGCCTTTCGTATTTTTAGCTACAACTCTCCAAGCAAGCGTTTGGCCGTTAGCCAAATTTTCAATACTCGCAAAGTTTGAAGATGTTTTTAAATAGCTTTCCCAAGCACCGTCTTTCCAAACTTCCACTTCATATTCATTAGCACCTTTTACTGTTTCCCATGTTCCGTTGAATGAGTTTTCTGTAACATCAGTATTTTGCAAGTTTGTTGGAGCTGCTAAACGTAAAGCTGGAGTTGGATAAGCAGCCCCTACCCCTACTGCATAAAAAGCATTGGTTGTAGCAATTACCTGAGCAGAACCCGCACCAAATAAATCAATAGCAGCTTGAATAGCTCCTGTTCTTGCACCTGCATAGTTTGTGCTTGAAGTCATGTAAACGGTTTCCATTCTATAAGTAATCTTGGCAGCATCCGAGATTCCAATTCCTGTTACATTATATACATTTCCAATGTCGTTAGTGCCTGTTCCACCCATTGTCAACAAGTAGAACCAGAAATTTAAAACCCCGCTATTTGTATGAACACCACAATAATCGTTGCTTGATGATGGTGTACAGGTTTGGCTTACCCAGTAAGTTCCACCATAAGTATCAGGGTCAGAGAATTGATTAGGATTAGCCATATTTCTAAACCCTAAGTGATTGGCTAAATCAAAGTCTTCTCCAACATTCCATGTTCCTTTGGTTGGAAATTTGTAATACTCTACGCAAGCCCCCCAAATATCGCTTAACGCTTCGTTCAACGCACCTGATTCCTTTTGATAAGCTAAATTGGCTGAGCTTGAACAAACCGCATGACCTAACTCATGTGAGCATACGTCTTGTGAGGTAAGTGGGTCAAAGGTAGTGCCATTACCATCGCCATAAGTCATACGAGTGCCATCCCAGAAAGCATTGACATAATTTGATGAATAATGTACATAGCTTTTGATTTTGGCACCTGCATTATTATAACTATTACGATTATGAACATTTTTAAAATAATCATAGGTGTTTTGAGCTCCCAAGTGAGCATCTAAAGCAGCATTATCTTTATTGGTATTGGCATATTCAGTCCATAGATTATTAGCATCTGTAAAATCAACCGCTCTATTATAGCTTGTTCCTTTGCGTAAATTGTAAGTTTCAACACCCAAACCACGACTAACATCTCTTAGACGATAAGAACCACTGTAGCTATCGGTTGTCGAAGATTGCGTACCCGAATAACGTGTGGCAAATGTACCTGGAGCAGCTGCATGATGAATAATGGCATCACTTAAAATCCATTCGCCGTTTTTCGCATCAATATATACGTTTGCTCGGCTAAGCGGCTGAGTTGCATAAATGTCAAACTTCCAAGCTAAACGTGCATTGATTTTATCAGCCTTCGTTAAACCTTGGAAATTTTCGATAATTACTAACTCACCCTCGGGTGTATACTTCCCTTTTACTTTAGAATAATAATCAGCAGCATCTTCAGTATTCCACATATATTCACTGGCACCTACGCTTGCCAAAGCATTTGCAAGTGCGGTTGCCTCAGAAAGAAGTGGCTTAGTATCAAAATCGTCATTAACTTTTTTAAAATCACCACTCATAGATTCAATAAGGCCTTCACGGGCATGAGTGATGTAAGTACCAAACTCAACTCTGATTCCTTTAAAATATTGTTGATGCTTTGTATGAGTAAATCCTAAAGCATCTTTTTCAGTTTTTTCTGGTCTAAAATCAGTATTAAGTCCAGCTTTCAAATAACTTTTAAGAGCTTGTCTTGAATCTGCTTCATTTTTTTTACTATCATCTTTAAACTGAACAAACGTAGGAGTATCATTGTCAGAGTCACGACTCTCTTTTTTAATGTCTCCTTGAGCAAAAGTGGCCAATGAAATTCCCGTTAAAAGGATGCCTAAAGTGTAAATTTTCTTCATAAGTATAGATTTTAAATTGATTAAACTCATCCTAAATCACTGAAATTTATTGGGTGTTTCAAAGTAACTTGGTGAGTTTTTTGACCATTTTAGCAATAAACTTATTGAGCGGTGCCAATTAGAAAAACATATTTTTTTGGCAATTTTTTACATAAAATAGTTGTTTTATGAATCAAGGCTTATATTTGGGTCATAATTATCAAAATCAGGATAGATGTCGAAAAATTTAGTAATAGTTGAGTCCCCTGCCAAAGCCAAGACAATAGAAGGGTATCTTGGCAAAGATTTTACCGTGAAATCAAGTTTTGGTCACGTAAGAGATTTACCTGATAAAGAATTAGGAATTGATGTAAAAAATCAATTTTTACCTAATTACATAGTATCATCAGATAAGACTAAGGTGATAAATGAGCTAAAGAAATTAGCGAAAGAATCGGAAACCGTATGGCTCGCAACCGATGATGACCGTGAAGGAGAAGCTATTTCATGGCATTTGAAAGAAGCGTTAGGCTTGACCGACTCAACTCCAAGAATTGTTTTTAGAGAAATTACCAAAAAGGCAATTACAACGGCAATCCAAAATCCACGTACAATAAATATGGATTTGGTGAATGCTCAACAGGCTCGCCGTGTACTGGACAGACTCGTAGGATTTGAATTATCGCCTGTTTTATGGCAAAAAATACGTACTGGAGAACGCACAAATCTTTCGGCTGGGCGTGTACAGTCGGTAGCAGTAAGAGTAATTGTTGACCGTGAGCGTGAAATTGACGCCCACGACTCAAAATCATCGTTTAAAGTCGTTGCCCAATTCATAGTTGAAAAAGGCAAAGTTTTAAATGCTGAACTCGGTAAAAACTTTGAAAAAGAAGCCGATGCTAAAGCTTTTTTAGAAAAATGTGTTGGAGCTACCTTTACTATTAAAAATCTTGAAGTAAAACCAGCAAAGAAAACCCCTGCAGCACCTTTCACAACATCAACATTGCAGCAAGAGGCATCTCGTAAATTAGGTTTTTCTGTTTTACAGACCATGACTGTCGCACAGAAACTCTACGAAGCAGGTAAAATTTCATACATGCGTACTGACTCGACCAACCTCTCAGATGAGGCTATCGAAAAAGCAAAAACGCAGATTGAAAATGCTTACGGTGATAAATATGTAAAAACTCGCAAGTACAAAACCAAAAGCGAATCAGCACAAGAAGCTCACGAAGCGATTCGCCCGACTGATTTTGGTACTGAAAAAGTTGACGGAGATAGAAATGAGCAGCGTTTGTATGATTTGATTTGGAAACGCTCGATTGCATCACAAATGGCTGATGCTGAGTTAGAACGTACAATAGCAACGATTGGCATTTCGACCACTAACGAAGAGCTTGTGGCCACGGGCGAGGTAATAAAATTTGATGGTTTCTTAAAGGTCTATCTCGAATCTAATGATGACGAAGACGAAGAAAACAAAGGGATGTTGCCACCGCTTAACATCGGTCAGATTCTCGACCTTGCAATGATGAAAGCAACGGAACGTTTCTCGAAACCACCTGCAAGATATACCGAGGCAAGTTTAGTAAAAAAACTCGAAGAAATGGGCATTGGTCGTCCTTCAACCTACGCCCCAACTATTTCGACGATTATTAAACGAAATTATGTAGTAAAAGAAGACCGTCCAGGTAAAGAAAGGGAGTTTAAGGAATTTACCCTCAAGGAGAACACAATTTCGGAAAGAATTGGGAAGGAAAATTATGGTACAGAAAAAGCCAAGTTATTCCCTACAAACATCGGAATGGTAGTAAATGACTTTTTGGTTGATAATTTTGATGCCGTCATTGACTATAATTTTACTGCAAAAGTTGAGAAAGATTTCGACGTTGTGGCCGATGGCAAAGCCCAATGGCAAAATATCATCTCTAACTTCTACAAAGATTTCCACAGTAAAATTGAGCAAGCCTCCGATGTCAAATCAACCGCTGGTACTCGTGAATTGGGAATCGACCCGAAGACTGGTAAAAAAGTAACTGTAAAAATTGGCAAATTTGGCCCGTACGTTCAAATTGGTGAAAAAGACGACGACGAAAAGCCTGTATTTGTAAGCCTACAAAAAGGGCAATTAATTGATACTATTACGCTCGAAGAAGGCTTAGCTTTATTCGATTTACCAAAGCTCCCGCGTGAAGTAGGTTTCTTTGAGGACCAGCCAATTATAGTATCAATTGGAAAATTTGGACCTTATATCAAGCATAATGACAAATTCTATAATATTGATAAATCGGAAGACCCATATAAAATTGACCAAGAAAAAGCCATCGAATTGATTGGTATTCAGCGAAATAGCAATGATTTATCTCAACCAAAAGATTTGGGTATTTACGAAGGTTTGGCCGTAAACATTGGTAAAGGTAGATTTGGCCCGTACGTAAAGCATGGAGATAAATACTATAATATTGATAAGAAAACTGACCCTTCTACACTCACAATAGAAGGTGCCATTGAAATTATTAAAGCTAAAAAAGCAGCTGAAAGTAACAAAATTATTAAGGAATTTGAAGAAAATAAAACAATTCAGGTTCTAAATGGACAGTACGGCCCGTATATCAAAGCTGGTAAACGAAATGTAAAAATTCCGAAAGGAACTGACCCAGCAACGCTGACTTTGGAAGATTGTTTAAAATTAGCCAATGGTTGATTTAGTTATAAATGCAGAATAAAGGATAAAATCTATTCGCATTAAAAATGAATGGCACAACTTATTAGTAATAATAATCGGTTGTGCCATTTTTGTATCATCCAAACACAAAAAACATGAAGAAAAAACTCGTAGTTTTGACAGGTGCAGGAGTTAGTGCCGAAAGTGGCATCATGACCTTTCGCGATGCTGGTGGTTTGTGGGAAAATCATAGTATTGAAGAAGTGGCAACTCCCGAAGGTTGGCGTAAAAACCCAAAGTTGGTTCTACAATTTTATAACGAACGACGTGCAAAGGCTGCTGAAGCAAAACCAAATGCTGGACATCTTGCATTGGCTGACTTAGAGAAACACTTCGATGTCAGAATCATTACGCAAAATGTTGATGGTTTGCACGAAAAAGCTGGTTCGACTAACGTTTTACATCTACATGGAGAACTTTCAAAGGTAAGAAGTGTCAAAAACGAAAACCTGATTTATGATATTGGTGCAAAATCTATCGAAATTGGAGATGTAGCCGAAGATGGAGGCCAGCTTCGGCCGCATATAGTTTGGTTTGGCGAAATGGTTCCAATGATTGAGCCAGCAGCTGATTTGTGTCTTAATGCTGATATATTTGTAGTAATTGGTACTTCGATGCAGGTATATCCTGCCGCAGGATTAATTGGTTATGTATCCGATAATGTTCCCAAATATATCATCGACCCAAATATGCCTGAGGTTTCTAATCTTTACCAAAATTTGACTTTTATTACCGAAACAGCTACTGTTGGCGTGCCACAATTAGCTCAAAAACTTATCAAAGATTTTCAATGCGAAAAATAATTTTCTTTTGTTTAATGATAAATCTCTCGTTTGGGCAAACATTCCAACAAGCTCTTGATTCACTTCTTGAACATAATTTTCCAGTAAATTCGGCAGGAATAGCGGTGTTGGTCATGAAAAACAATCAAGAAATCTACAAAAAAGGGGCTGGATTGGCTAATATTGAGAAAAAAGAAGCTATTACACCCAATACTAATTTCAGAATGGCTTCCGTTTCGAAGCAGTTTACGGCCATGTGTATTATGCTACTTGAAAAACAAGGAAAATTAAGTTATGAAGACAATCTTTTAAAATTCTTTCCTGATTTTGCCATTTCAGTTGGTAAAAATATTAAAATCAAGCACTTATTGACTCACAGTTCTGGAATTATTGATTACGAAGATTTAATTCCAGAAAAGCAAACACTACAGATTCTTGATGATGATGTATTGAGATTAGTCAAAAATCAAACAACAACTTATTTTGAGGCTGGAAAAAAATTTAGATATAGTAATACTGGCTTTTGTTTGTTAGAACAAATAGTAGAGAAAGTTTCAGGAGAAAAATATAGTGGCTTTATTGAAAAAAATACATTTAGCCCAGTTGGAATGCGAAATACACGTTTGTATTCCGAAAATACTCAAATTCCAAA
>JACCDQ011238393.1_pt1 | contig 11696 bp, 8 predicted proteins | sample 7446031 | NCBI WGS metagenome assembly JACCDQ01 (sample SAMN15323442, study PRJNA562643) | freshwater metagenome | isolation source: river surface water | place: USA:Blue River Watershed | collected 2017-08-17
AAAATCTAAAGTGCTTCAGGTAAAGCGAAAAGGGGAAAAAATTTATATTCCCACTCATTTTGCCAAAGATGCTTTTTTGCCAGAATTCATTGAGACATATGATCGAACTGGACGTATTGCTTATGTGCAATCTCAATTCATCAAAGTCATCACCCACGATGAAAAAGAATATTTAACCAAAATCAATTATGAAGGAAATGATCCTACCGATTATCGAATTACTGAACCTATACCCAAAAATTATCCTTTCACCGATTATGATTATTTAAGAACAAGCTTTTCTTTTATTTATGGAAATAATCTAAAGTCACCATTTAACTATAATAAATATTATACTTACCAAGATTATTCAGCTGAGGTTGGAGGACGTTTTACTGTTACCAAAAAAATCAACTTCGATACACATGACCGATTTTATTTTGGTATGTTAATTCAAGCATCTTCCGTTAGAAATAGCTTTGAATTTGGTAATGACAATTTCTTTGCTTCGGAACAAAGATCTAGTTTGAAAATCGGTCCAATTTTTACCATGGATGCGGTTCGAAATGAAAAGTTTAGGCTCTCAATCGGATCGGGATTTACCTACAATTATAATAAGTCAGTTATCGATGTTAAAAATGAAACAACAGGCTATGGTGAACAAAGATTTTTTATCGGCAATTCCATTTCACCATTTGTGACCAGTTATGCTCAACTTGAAAAAATTGTTCCTTATTTTGATATTATTTTGGGTGCAGATATATTTTTGAATTTTTCAAAAATATTAACGGCCGACGAAAATGCTCAATTTCCAGAATTATGGAATTCCAATGAAATCAATGAGCCTTTTAAACCACAAGCCAATTTATACTTGGGAGTCCAAGTAAATTACTAAGATATTTGTTTAAAAAAAAATCATTTTTTTTTAAAAATGACTAAAGTTTATACAAACCATGACGAAGAGAGAGACAAGAGACACACATTCACAATTTCATGGAGGAAATTATGAAAGCAACAAACACTAACTCACAAACTAATGAAGTTCTTTTTCAAAAATTAGGTAATACTTGGTACGTTTTTACAGAAGTAGGAACTGAGTTAGTCTATTCTGCTCTTCCAACTGGCATGGATCCTCGTACAACCAGATTAGAACTTTTCGAAATTATCGAAGAACATATGAAAAAGGTTTCTAGAATGAACTCTAAAAGAAGATCTGAAGTTTCAGCTTAATTTATGAGTCAGGCTAAAAAAATTATTTCAACTGCATGCAAAAACCATGATGCGTCTAAGGAAAAGACTAAGACGCATCATGATCAAGAAAAACTCAAAATAGAATTAGAAATCTTAAAGAAAACCCTTACTCAAAAACTTAAAGACCCAGCTCTGGCTAAAAAAGCCGCCTTAATCATTTCAGAAATGATCAATAAAAAGAATTAATTTTTTATAATTTCTCTTTGCTTTTCATCTAAAAAAAAACAGAATAGACACATTATTAATCAATAATTAATCGGATCAAAAATGAGCATCAATCAAGTTCCTTTCATCACATTAAATAGATTTGAACCAGGTTTTAAAGAAAAGTTTTTAAATGGAGTCACAAGCTTAGTTGAAAAAACTCAGTTCGTCGGTGGTCCAATTGTACAAGAATTAGAAGAAAAATTATCTAAATTCGTTGGAGCAAAATATTCTATCGGGTGTGCAAATGGAACAGATGCTATTCAAATAGCTTTAAGAGCTGTTGGCGTTGAAAAAAATGATTTGGTTTTAGTACCTGATATGACATTTTGGGCAACTTTTGAAGCGGTGGTAAATGTAGGTGCAAATCCTGTTACCGTAGATGTAAATCGTGAAACTTGCCATTGGGATATTACGACTTTTCAAAAAGCTGTTAAAGAATTTAAGCCCAAAGCTGCTATTATGGTTCATTTATATGGATGGGCCAGCCCAGACACTATGGAGATCAGAAAGTTTGCCAAAGAAAATAATGTTTTATTAATTGAAGATGGTGCTCAATGTTTTGGAACAAAAATTGAAGGCCAATCAATATTAGCAACAGCATTAATTTCAACGACCAGTTTTTATCCCGCTAAAGTTTTAGGTGCTTCTGGAGATGCTGGAGCTATTTTTACTAACGATGAAGAGTTAAATAAGACCTGTCGAATTTTAATCAATCACGGTAGAACTGATCATTACTCTCATGGATTAATCGGTTGGAATTCTCGTATTGGTGCCTATGAATCTTTATTTTTAAGTTTGAGTTTAGATCACATCGAAAAAAGACTTGAGAGTAGAAGAAATGCCGTAAAATTTTATCATGAAGCTTTAAGTCAGCTGCCGCTAAAACCAGTATTGGCGAAATCAAATGTTTGGGAAAATGGATACTGTGCTGTTGGAATGATTGATCCAAAAGACCGTCCAAATCTAATCGACACTTTGAAAAAAGCTAACATCGGATTTGGGACAATTTATCCTGGAGCAATGAGTTTGCAAGCTGGTGCTGCTCAATACTTAAAAGGTAAAATAGATAATGGAAATGCACACTACATTTCGCAAGCAGTATTAAATCTTCCATGTTTTGCCTATATAACAGAGGAAGAATTAAACTATGTTTGCCAAACGGTGAAAAAACATTTTCAAAAATAAATTATCTGCAAAAATTTTGAATGACTGAATTTATTTTTTCCATTTCTTTGGTGTTTTCTAGATATGGAACAAATCTAAATGCACCATGGTAGTTTAAGCTCGTATCACCAAATCTATATCTAAATTTTTCAGTATTTGATGGAAAGTTACTATCTAAAACCTTTAGGGTGTATCCATCAACTTCTTTTGATACATCGATGACTAACCAAGCGTGGGCATCGATACCTGGAATTTGAAGTTTGTTATAGGCAATATTATTTTTTTCAACGACCTCAACGTAAATTTTCTCCATTAATTCTTGCATTCTTTCCGCACTAACTTCAGAACCGCCTCTTAATCCCTTGACCCATGCTTGCTTAACCATTCCATCGTTCTTTTGCCACTTCTCTAGCTCGGTTTGAATTTCGTTCATATAACTTATTGAGAAACTTCTAAAATCACTATATCCAGGGATTGTTACAACTTTATCCCCTCTTCTAATCTCTTTAATTAAAGCTTCAGCTTCCACTTGAGTTGGTTTTGGTTCATGTGGTTTGAAAATTGTTAAGTAAAATGCATTTCTTTGAAATCGAGAATGCCACCAACAAACCCCACCATTCATAAGTCCACCATGATTTCTAAATCCCATAAGATTGCTAAAATCTTCCGCCAACCCTTTCACATATTGAGATTTCGCTCTGTTTTGACAAAATTGAGTGACGCTTTTTGAAGGAGCGCTGGCCGCCATCAGGGAACTTATATTTAAAACAAGGGCCAACAAAAATGTACTCTTCATTTCTAACTCCTAGATATTATTTAAAACAGTGAGTTAATTTTTACAGAGATATGCGCTATGCGCAACTAGTGGTGTATTCTTTACAATTAAGTGTTGAATATATTTACAGCATTTGATAACAAAACCTAATAATTTTAAGGTTTTTTATGGTTGATCACTCATTTAAAGATGGCTTTATCTACAAGCACGATAATCCTTATCACGACCGATTGGGCGTATTTGATGATTTTGTTTTACGAGATAATGAAGCTGAAAATTTCAAAGGCCAATGGAAACAAGAAATTTTCAAAAAAGATGGTCCGCTTTTTTTAGAAATTGGAAGTGGCGCTGGTCACTTTATGATGGATTACTGTCAAGATCATCCCGATCATTTATTCGTGGGACTTGATTATAGATTTAAACGCTCTTTTCAATTAGCCAAGAAGCTTAGTTTAGTAAGTAATAAAAACTTTAAATATTTAAGAGCTAAGGGCGAGCGAATTGAATTCATTTTTAATGAAAATGAATTAGATGGTTTGTTTTATTTTTTTCCAGACCCATGGCCTAAAACCAAACATCATAAAAAAAGACTGATTCAAAAACCTTTCTTAGAATCTGCTTTTAAAACGATTAAACCCAATGGAATTTTTTATATCAAAACTGATCATGACGATTATGCCGAATGGATGGATAGAGAGATTCAAAATTTTGGCAAATTTGAAGTGCTACTTAAATCGAAAGATCATCGAAATGAATATCCAGACCATTTTTTAAGTAAATACACGACAGGGTTTGAAAAAATATTTTTACAACAAGGGATCAAAATCAAATCCTTCGTTTTAAGGCCTATAAAATAATATGTCTCTAGAAAATTTAAAAACGCGAATCAAAGACGATATACCGATTTCACATATAATTGGACAGTATCTTAGTCTGAAAAAAAGCGGAACCAATTTGGTTGCGGTCTGTCCTTTTCATAATGATAAAAAGCCCTCATTGCAAATAAATGACCATCTAAAAATGTATAAGTGTTTTGCTTGTACCGCCGTAGGTGATTCCATCAAGTTCGTTCAAGAATATCGCAAGCTCGATTTTATTGAAGCATTAAAAGAAATTTGCAATAAAAATGGTATTGCTTTTGAATCATACCAGGAAAATAGAAAGACAAATCCCAAAATAGAAATGGCAAAAAAACTTTTGCAAAAAACGACGATACTCTATAGAAAAATATCGCAAACAAAAAAATATGAAGCTTATAATCAATTTATAGTAAATCGTAAACTCAATGAAGAAACTGCCAATTTATATTCACTAGGATTTGCTACTTCTAAAAACTCACTAACTGAATACTTACAATCAATCAACGATCAAAAAGAAAAAGAATTTGCGATCAATATTGCATTAGAAATTGGCTTAATTAAAATCGATCGAAATGATGCTTCAAAATATTATGATACTTTTAGAGACCGAATTATTTTTCCCATTTGGGATCACTATGGGCAAGTGATTGGTTACACATCGAGAGCAACTCTTCCCAAGCAAGAACCAAAATATTTAAACTCAAAAGAATCTTTTGTCTTTAATAAAGGCCAAATTTTGTTTGGGCTTCATTTAGTAAAGGCCGATATACGGCAATTAGATGCCGTTATCATTGTCGAAGGAAATATGGATCAAATCGCCCTCTACCACCACGGTTTTAAAAACACGGTGGCCATTATGGGTACAGCAATGTCTCAAGCTAGTATTGAACGAATTCTTAGTTTTACCAAAGTCATCTATCTAGCACTCGATTCAGATGATGCTGGTATCAATGCCATGAAGCGTATCAATCAGCAATTTATGGAAAAAGGAATCATACCAAAATTCATTGAATTTTTACCTGAAAAGGATCCTGATGACTTTTTAAAAGCCCAAGGCGGGTTAAAACTTCAAGAAAAAATTAACAATGCCATTTCGGCTGTCGACTATATCCTTCAAGGACTAATCCCAGAAAAAACACCTGAAGTTCTAGACCGCAAAATTGAACTTTTGAACAAGGCTTTTGAAGTTGTGCAACCTCTAGGGGAAAATATTGCAGCTACTGAGAGAATTTCTAGCTTTGCAAAAAAAATCGGACTAAGTGCTGATGCGGGTACTGTCATAAAAAATTATCAAGAATTTTTAAAGAAAAACGGTATTTCTAAAGCAAATATCGTGCCGAAAGTGACGTCAGAAGAGAAAAAAGATGAAATTGAAGAAGAAATTTTGAGCCAAATCGAACTTTCCGATACAGTTGAAATTGAAAAAAATAATTTTATCCCATTAACGAAAATTGAAAAGTTGATACTGCAAGAAACAGTCCAAAAACCTGCACTTCTCAATGCAGAGAATATTGATGAATTGCTTGATTTAATCACCCATCCTGAGGTAAAAATCTATATTGAGAATCTTTCTAGGATAATTCTAGAAATTGATGAAAATGAATATGTTGCAGTCGTCTCAAACCATGTACAGAATTCAAACTACTCAAAAGACTTTCAAGAAGTCATATTAGGAGCGATTTTTAATTACAAACCAAAAGACATCGATAAGAAGATTAAAATGAAAATTATAGATGACTTAAATATTAAATTAAAAATTGAAAAGTTAATGTTTAAAAAACTTGCCTTAAAAGAAAGCCAAAAAAAATGTGAAACTGATCAAGAGCTTCACCAAATTTTAACTGAGCTTTCAAATGTTGAAAGAGAACTAAATCAAATTAAAAAATAATAGTGCCTAAAAACAAGGAGCTCAAATGAGCATTTCACAAGCTGTATTAAATTTTTTGAATTCTAAAGAGTTCAATCGACTAATGGTGAAAGGTAAAGACCAAAGTACGATCACTGCTGAAGAAATCAACGACGCAGTACCTGCCGGTATCGTCCTAGCTTCAGACGTTGATGAAATCATGCAAAAGTTTGTTGAGCTTAAAATTGAAATCATGGACAGTGTAACTGAAGATGATGAAGATGAAGCTGGCATACGTCTCGATGGTACTGAAATAATCGAAGAAGCTTTATCTCGGGAAGAAAAAGCTGAATTAAGATCTGCTTCTACAGATCCAGTAAAACTTTATTTAAAAAGAATGGGTTCTGTTGCCCTACTGACCCGTGAAGGTGAAGTAGTTATTGCTAAAGAAATTGAAGAAGGTGAAAGAGAAATTATTCTTTCTGCACTATCTTCAACTCACGCATTAAAAGAAGTTGTAAAACTTAAAGAGAAAATCGAATCTCAAGAAAATCCTCAGGAATTTGTTAAAGAATTAGTTAGAGGTCTAGATGACGAGTCTTCTCCTCAAGACATCAAAAAGACTAAAGATAGAATTTATGCTGTAATTGACCAAATTCAAAATATTCTAGTTGAAATCGAAAAAGCTGATGGTACATTAAAGGCACTAAATCCAGAGCAAAAAAAGCAAATGGATGCCATTTCAGAAGAATTAGCTGACTTAACTTTCAACCGTAAAATAATTAACTCTTTCGTTGAACCGGTTAAAAAGTATTATCTTCAATTTAAAGAACTTTTTGATCAACAAGAAAGAATTTTTAAATTCTTAGAAGTAAACGATAGTGATTCATATAAAGTTTTATATGACAAAATAATGGAAGATGATGCTTTTAAGCGTAAACTAGCTAAAGATCTTTTCACTACTGATGCAAAAATCGAACAATTAATTAGAAACCAGGAAGACATTTTAAGAAAACTCCGTCGATTAACGATTGACGCCGGAATGGAATTTAATGAAATTGAAAAGGTTTATAAAATCATTATTAACGGTGAAATTAAAGCCGATAAAGCGAAAGCACAGTTGGTTGAAGCAAACCTAAGACTAGTAGTTTCTATCGCTAAAAAATACACCAACCGCGGTCTTCAATTCTTAGATTTAATCCAAGAAGGTAACATCGGTTTAATGAAAGCAGTTGATAAATTTGAATATCGTCGTGGTTACAAATTTTCTACTTATGCAACTTGGTGGATTCGTCAGGCCATCACCAGAGCTATTGCTGATCAGGCCAGAACTATTCGTATTCCAGTTCACATGATTGAAACAATTAATAAAATGGTTAGAACTTCAAGACAATTAATTCAGGAATTAGGAAGAGAACCAACTCCAGAAGAAATTGCTGAAAAAATGGAACTTCCGGTTGATAAAGTTAAAAAAGTTCAAAAGATTTCTAAAGAACCTATTTCACTAGAAACTCCAATCGGTGAAGAAGAAGATTCTTCTTTAGGTGACTTTATTGAAGACAAAAAAATTATTTCTCCTGCAGATGCAGTTATGTCTATTACCTTATCAGAGCAAACAAGATCTGTTCTTTCTACTTTAACTCCAAGAGAAGAAAAAGTTCTAAGAATGAGATTTGGTATTGGTGAGAAGTCAGATCATACCCTAGAAGAAGTTGGTCAAGATTTCTTTGTTACCAGAGAGCGTATCAGACAAATTGAAGCGAAAGCGCTTAGAAAGTTACGTCATCCTTCAAGAGCCAAATTACTTAAATCATATGTAGATAACTAAAAATTAAAGGCCACGAAAGTGGCCTTTTTTAATTCATGAAATTATAAAAAAGTCAAGAATATTCAAACATTACTTTTTCAATACCTGATCAAAAAATTTTTTTAAAGCAAATAGATAAATTTCTAAATGAAGTTATTCAAATTGCCTGCTATAATTCTCGTTTACAACACTGGAATAAAAATTGGCCCACGAAATAAATTTCATAAATCAATCCCAAATAGAAGAAGCAAAAAAATATTTTGGATCAAATATAATTCAGCCAGCTTTGTTTCTTTTAAAGCAATCAAAGGTTTCAATCTCATTTAAAAAAGAATCTCCTGAAAACTATTTTATTATCAGTGGACTTGTTCGTGATGATCGCTCCCATGAGGTAAAGGTCGTTTATAAAAAAAGATACGAAGGGACTGAGACACCTCCTTTAACTTCTAACTGTGACTGCCAATTGTGGTCACAAAATGCTCACTGTAAGCATTCCGCCGCTCTCTATTTGTGCTATATCTATCAATCTGGACTACAAGAGCACTCCGATTTCAGCAATGATTCTCTTAATCCTCCAATCGTTTTAGATTCAGGCTTAGGAGTTTGTGTAAATGAATATGGAACCATTATCAATGGTCCTCACCAATTGGTGGGTGCTCCCTTATCTCCTACTTATTCAGCTTTAAGTTATGTGTTACACAATAAGAAAACTATTCCATTTCCAATACCAGAAAACTTTACTGGCAAATTAATTTTTTCTTTATCAGAAGAGCGTAAACCTCAAATAAGATGGATTTCTCCGGAAGGAGCCATTTTTCATGAAGTCACTTTATTTGAAAATCAATATTTGTTTAATTGGAAGCTAGGAAAGGCTTATCACTTAACCAGTGAAATGAAAAACTTCATTCAAAGAGTTAGACTAAATCAATTTAACTTTTCGTTTAATGATTATTTTTTAAATATCAGAGAATTAAATATTGAAAATTTAATTGAGCTTTATTACGAGGATAAGCCTTTCGCTGAACTTCCTAGAGTAAAACCTCATATCCGATTAGCTTTTACTCCTTCTACTAAAAAAGGAATGATTTTTGTCGCTTTGGATTTTTTTAACGAAAATCAAGTTCTCGTACAACCACCAGAACTTTTTTCTTTTTTGTGCCATCATAATGGCATCCTAAATATTTTCAAGAAGAAGCAAGAAAGTTATGAATTTATTTCTTTACTTGCAGAAAGTGTCAAACAAAACAATGATAATTATAAACGTGGGCTTCTAGCATCTTCTAAAAAAAATAAAATTATCCAAATTTTCAATGAATTATTAACTTTACCTGAAAGTGTCTTCTACGATCACTTGAACAAAGAGATAGTAGTCTATGATAATTACATAATAAAAGAATTATTTTTGAACATAGTTCAGAACTTTTCTGATCAGTTTTTTAGATTTGCCAAATATGATTCAGCAACCAATCAACTAACTTATGAAATTCAGCCAACTTTATTATTTCAGGGTTTAAGCGAGTTTCATCGTCAAGTTACTCTTTATGGAGTAAATATTTTTTACGATCGAAACGAAATCACCAAGTGGAATTCAAGAATTCGCTTTGAAAGAAGATCTTCTAGTACGAAATGGTTTGACTTAGAATTAAACATTGATGAACAAGATTTAAAGGTTATCACTTCTGCAGAAATTGAGTCTGGAATTGTTATTACCAATAAAGGAATGATCTTACTCACCAAAGAGCAAAAAGATCTCATACGCTTCATTCAAAAATATACAAAGTATGAAAGTACATCTGAACAAACAACTATTGATGGAAGCAAAACTTTTAAAAAATTTATCCTCCCATTTAATCGTTCAAGAATATTTGAATTGTTTGAGCTTAAAAAGCTTGGGATAGATGGTGCTCTTAATGAAGAAGAAATCGCTTTGTGTAATAAACTATCATCATTTGATAGTATCCCTAGCTACCCTATTCCACTGGATTTAAATAATATTTTAAGACCTTATCAAATCACAGGCTTTAATTGGTTAAGTTTTCTTTATGAGCATAAACTTGGTGCTTGTTTAGCTGATGACATGGGTCTTGGAAAAACTTTGCAAACCATTACTTTCTTGCAAAGTATTTATGATAAAATAAGTAAGGTACTGATTGTTTGTCCTGTTACGATCCTTCTTAATTGGGAAAAAGAAATTCAAAAGTTTTCAAACATGGAAATTCAAATTTACCATGGTGGAAAAAGAAATTTTTCAGATCAGTCTAAAATTATTTTGACTTCATATGGCGTAATGAAAAAAGAATCAGATGATGTTTTTTCTCAAATGCACTTTGATGTTATGGTTTTAGACGAAGTTCAGCATTTAAAAAATGTCCGATCACTAGGTGCTTTCTCGGCAAGAAAAATCAAAGCAGATTTTAGAATCTGCCTGACAGGTACACCTGTTGAAAATGATTTATCTGAGTTCTACAATATTTTAGATTTATCAATGCCTGGTATTTGGGGTGACTTGCAATTTGTCAGAGCTATTTCAAATACAAAATCAAGAGGTATTGCTAAACGAACTGCTTCACCATTTATTTTAAGAAGAACTAAAAATCAAGTTTTAAAAGAATTGCCTCCTAAAATTGAAAACAATATCTATCTTGAAATGTCTGAAAGTGAATTAGATCATTATCAAAAGTCATTGATCACCATCAAAGCTAAAATTAATGCCACTACGACTTCGGCAAAATATGGAGAAATCCTCAAAGGCTTATTGCAATTAAGACAAATGTGCTTATGGCAAGATAGAAGTCAAAGCCATGTTCCATCTAAAATGGAATCAACTAAAATTGAATTTTTACTCGAAACCCTTGAGTCACTTTTAGAAGAAGGTCATCAGGCCATTATCTTTTCTCAATTCACGACCTATTTAGATATTATTCAGTTTCACTTTAAAGAAAAGCATTGGAAATATTCAAGAATAGATGGAAGTCAAAGTATTAACAAAAGGCAAGAACAAGTAGATTTATTTCAATCGCAAAAAACTCCATTGTTTTTGATAAGCCTAAAAGCCGGAGGCGTGGGATTAAATTTAACTGCTGCTTCCTATGTGTTTATTATGGACCCATGGTGGAACCCAGCTGTTGAATCTCAAGCGATCGATCGAGCTCATCGTATTGGGCAGCAAAACACATTAACCGTTTATAGACCTATCATAAAAAACTCTGTCGAAGAAAAAGTACTAAAACTTCAAGAAGAAAAAAAGCAACTCTTTAATGATCTATTAACTTCTGATGATGATACAATCTTTTCTGGTAAATTGAGCATGAAAGATTTCGAAAAATTATTTAACTAGATTCCAATTTATACTTCTTCCATTTTCTTCTAAATACTTATTACACTTTTTAAAATGTTCACATTCAAAAAATCCTCTATATGCCGACAAAGGAGAAGGATGAACAGAAGATAAGACGAGATGCTTTTTGGTATCTACCTTACTCAATAGCTTTTGTGCTGGAAGTCCCCATGCTAAAAACACGACATTTTCAGCATTGTCATTAATGTAAGAAATAATTCTTTGGGTGAAAATATCCCAACCAACATCCTGATGTGACATCGGCTTACCCAAATCAACGGTTAATGCTGAATTTAATAGCAATACTCCCGCTTGCGCCCATTGAGTTAGGTTACCATTTTTCGATATAGGAATATTCAAATCAATATTAAGTAATTTAAAAATATTTTTTAATGATGGCGGGAGTTTTACTCCATCTGGTACGGAGAAAGAAAGCCCATGAGCTTGCCCAAGGCCGTGATAAGGATCCT
>JACCDQ010615796.1_pt1 | contig 11694 bp, 9 predicted proteins | sample 7446031 | NCBI WGS metagenome assembly JACCDQ01 (sample SAMN15323442, study PRJNA562643) | freshwater metagenome | isolation source: river surface water | place: USA:Blue River Watershed | collected 2017-08-17
ATCGCCAGGCCCGAAGCACCCAAACCGAGAATCAGAACGTGTTGACCGTGGAGCTGTTGCATGGCTTACCTCAGCTTCAGGGTCGACAGGCCGACCAGGCACAGCAGCATGGTGATGATCCAGAAACGCACGACCACTTGCGTTTCTTTCCAGCCGCTCTTTTCAAAATGGTGGTGCAAAGGTGCCATCTTCAGGATGCGGCGGCCTTCGCCGTATTTCTTTTTGGTGTACTTGAAGTACGCCACTTGGGCCATCACCGACAAGGCCTCCACCACGAAGATACCGCCCATGATGGCCAGCACGATTTCCTGGCGCACGATCACGGCGATGGTGCCCAAGGCACCACCCAGTGCCAGCGCACCCACATCGCCCATGAACACTTGCGCAGGGTGGGTGTTGAACCACAGGAAGGCCAGGCCGGCACCGGCCATGGCCGCGCAAAAAATCATCAACTCGCCCGAGCCCGGAATGTAGGGGAAGAACAGGTATTTGGAATACACCGAACTGCCGGTCACATAAGCAAACACGCCCAAGGCCGAGCCCACCATCACCACAGGCATGATGGCCAGGCCATCCAGTCCATCGGTCAGGTTGACGGCATTGCTGGCACCGACGATGACCAGGTAAGTCATGATGACAAAACCGAACACGCCCAGGGGATAGCTCACCTCTTTGAAGAAGGGCACCATCAAACCGGCTTTGGGTGGCAAGTTCACATCAAAACCGGACAGCACCCACTTGGCGAACAAGTCGAGCACGCGCAGGTTGGAGCTTTCGGAAATGCTGAACACCAAGTACAACGCCGCCAGCAAACCGATCACCGATTGCCAGAAATACTTCTCGCGTGAACGCATGCCCTCAGGGTCTTTGTTGACCACTTTGCGCCAGTCATCGACCCAGCCGATGGCACCGAAACCCAAAGTCACGATCAACACGATCCAGACGAAGCGGTTGGACAGGTCAAACCACAGCAAGGTGGCGATGGCGATCGACAACAAAATCAGCACGCCACCCATGGTGGGGGTGCCGCTCTTGGACAAATGCGACTGCATGGCATAGCCACGGATGGGCTGACCGATCTTGAGCGAAGTCAAACGGCGGATCACCCAAGGGCCTGCACTCAAGCCAATCAGCAAAGCGGTCAGCGCCGCCATCACCGCACGGAAGGTGATGTATTGAAAAACGCGCAAAAAGCCCCACTCGGGAGACAAAGTTTGCAACCATTGCGCCAGGCTAAGCAGCATGGGCCTCCCCTTTCTTGTTGTTGATCTGTGCAGCTTGCTGCACCAGGGTCTCCACCACCTGCTCCATCTTCATGAAGCGCGAGCCTTTGACCACGATGCTCTGGAAATCCAAGACCTGCGATTGCACAGCCGCCACCAGTGTGGACATGTCCTCAAAGTGGCGGGCTGGGCCAAACGCCTTGGCGGCATCGGCACACAATGCGCCCAGGGTGTAGAACGCATCGATGCCGCGCTCGGCGGCATACGCGCCGACTTCGGCATGGAACTGCGGGCCCTGGTCACCCACTTCGCCCATGTCACCCAACACCATCAGGCGCGGGGCTGGCAATTCGGCCAGCACATCGATGGCTGCCCGCACCGAATCCGGGTTGGCGTTGTAGGTGTCGTCCACCAAGGACAAGGCCTGACCATTGAGTTGCAGCATCAAGGCGCGTGAACGGCCTTTGACCGGCTCAAACGCTTGCAAGCCTTGCACCACGGCCGTCAGGCCCACACCTGCTGCCAAGGCACAGGCCGCTGCGGCCAGTGCATTTTTGACGTTGTGACGACCGGCGATGTGCAAGCGCACAGGCGCGGTGCCTTCGGCGGTCTTGAGGGTGAATTGCCATGCACCCGCGGTCCACAAGACGACCGCCGCGCTGACCTGTGCGTCTTGCAGGGCAAAGGTGCGGTGCAGGCGCTGGGCCGCCAATGTGGTCCACACAGGGGTGTAGAGGTCATCGGCGGGATACACGGCCACGCCATCAGAGGGCAGCGCTTGCAGCACGGCACCGTTTTCATAAGCCACGGCTTCCACCGTGCCCATGTATTCCTGGTGTTCACGCTGGGCGTTGTTGACCAGTGCCACGGTTGGCTGGGTCAGACGGGCCAGGTAGGCGATCTCACCAGGGTGGTTCATGCCCAACTCAACCACGGCGATGCGGTGGTGGTCACGCAAGTTCAGCAAGGTCAAAGGCACGCCAATGTCGTTGTTGAGGTTGCCCTGGGTGGACAAGCTGTGCTCAGGGGCATGGGCCCGCAAGACAGAGGCGATCATTTGCGTGACCGTGGTCTTGCCGTTGCTGCCGGTGACCGCGATCACGGGCAGATCAAACTGGGCACGCCAGCCTGCCGCCAACTCACCCAGCGCCAGGCGTGCATCGGGCACCACCAGGGCGCTCAGGCCGTGGGCCACCGCCATGGCCTCCCCTTGGGGCTCGCACAGCACGGCCACAGCACCTTGTGCCTTGGCCTGGTCAATGAAGGCGTTGGCGTCAAATTTTTCGCCGCGCAAAGCTACGAACAAATCGCCCGCACGCAAACTGCGGCTGTCGGTGTGCACGCGCTGCACCACGACTTGGGCATCGCCCACGCAGCGTGCACCGCTGAGCCACGACAAGGCTTGCTGCAAGGACAGATTCATCGCGCTCATGCCTGCGCCTCCTGGCCCGTATGGCTCAAACGGGCTGCTCGGCGCTGCAAGGCAGCCTGCACATGCTCGACATCGGAGAAGGCATGGCGAACGCCCTGAATCTCCTGATAAGTTTCGTGGCCCTTGCCTGCGACCAAGACCACATCCTGGCTATCGGCCTGATCGATCAGGGCATGAATGGCGCTGGCACGGTCTGTGTCGATGGTGACTTTTTCAGGATGCTGAAGGCCCTGGACCATGGCCGCCACAATGGCTTGGGGGGACTCCGAGCGGGGGTTGTCACTGGTGAGCACCACCGCGTCTGCAAAAGCCTCTGCCACAGCAGCCATCAACGGGCGCTTGCCCGGATCACGGTCACCGCCGCAACCCAGCAGGCACCACAGACGACCCCCGCGCTGCTGTGCCAGCGAACGCAAAGCACCCAAGGCTTTTTCGATCGCGTCGGGGGTGTGGGCGTAATCGACCACCGTCATCGGCGCGTCGGTTTTCAAGGTCGCCACACGCTGCATGCGCCCGGGCACTGCCGTCAAATAAGTGCAGGCCTGCACGGCGTCCGCCAAGGCAAAGCCCAAAGCGCGCAGACTACCGATCACGCCCAGCAAGTTGTCCATGTTGTAGTCACCGATCAAGCCAGTGCGCAAGGCGATGACTTGATCACCCTCGATCACGTCAAAGGCCATGCCTTCGGCGCTGTCCAGCTGACGTGCCTGCAGTCTGGCTGCACCACGGCGTGAGCAAGACCAAACATCCAAACCGCGCGCAAGCAACTGCTTGGCCAGACGTGCGCCCTGCGGATCGTCCACATTGATCACGGCCGATTGCAGACCGGGCCAGTTGAACAAGGCCTCCTTGGCCGACCAGTAGGCATCCATGCTGCCGTGGTAGTCCAGATGGTCTTGCGTGAAATTGGTGAACACCGCCACACGGATGCGGGTCCCGTCCAGACGGTGCTCAGCCAGACCAATGGACGAGGCTTCGATGGCGCAATGCTGCAGACCTGCATCGGCAAACGCACGGAACTGCCGCTGCAACAAGACGGGGTCCGGCGTGGTCATGCCGGTGCTGGACAAATGGGGCAATTGCCCCACGCCCAAAGTGCCCACCAAACCGCAGGGGCTGCGCAACACGGGCGACGACAAGGCCTGCGCCAACCACCAGGTGGTCGAGGTCTTGCCGTTGGTGCCCGTCACCGCCAGCACATTCAGCTCATCGCTGGGGTGTTCGTAGTAGGCATCCGCCACCAGCCCCGTCTGCGCCTTGAGATCGCTCATGCAGGCCAGACGCTCCAGCTTGTGCACGGCCACATCCTGGGCACTGAGGGCTTGCCAAGGCTCAGATCCCTCTTGCGCCAAAACACAGGCGCAGGCGCCTTGCGCCAAGGCATCTTTCAAATACAAACGCCCATCGGTCGCAGCACCTGGCCAGGCGATGAAGGCGTCACCGGGCTGAACCAGACGGCTGTCGGTGCGCAACTCACCCGTCACGCGTTGACGCAACCAGCGTGCAGCATCCAGTGGGCTTTGCAGGATCTTCATCAGAAAGACTCCTCCACCGCTTTGCTCACGATTTGCGGCTTGACCGCCATGTCGGGCTGCACACCCATCAAGCGCAAGGTTTGCTGCACGGTCTGACTGAACACCGGCGCGGCCACATCACCCCCGTAGTGCTTGCCATTGCTGGGCTCGTCGATCATGACGGCCACAATGATGCGAGGGGCCTCGATCGGTGCCAGCCCCACAAAGAAACCGCGGTATTTCTTGCTGGCGTAGCCCTTGCCTTCTTGTTTGTGTGCGGTGCCGGACTTGCCGCCCACGGAATAGCCCATGGTTTGCGCTTTGGGGCCCGTGCCGCCCGGGCCTGCCGCCATCTGCAGCATCTTGCGCATGGCCCGCGCGGTCTCCACGCTGATCACTCGCGTGCCGTGGACTTGTGCTTCGGCCTTCATCAAGGTGGCAGGCACCACTTCGCCATCGCGAGCAAACATGGTGTAGGCACGCGCCACTTGGAACAGACTGGCCGAAATGCCATAGCCATAACTCATGGTGGCCTGCTCAATCGGACGCCATGTCTTGAAGGGACGCACACGGCCACCGGTCATGCCCGGAAACGGCAATTGGGGCTTTTGCCCCAATCCGACTTGCGTGAAGATTTCCCACATCTCGCGGGGCTGCAACTGCATCGCCATCTTGACGGTGCCCACGTTGCTCGATTTTTGAATCACCTCGTTGACCGTCAACACACCGTGTGGGTGCGCATCGGTGATGGTGGATCCGGTGATGTTGATGCGCCCCGGCGCCGTCTGGATCGGAGTTTCGGGTTTGACAATGCCTTTTTCCAAGGCCAAGGACACCGTGAACGGCTTCATGGTCGAGCCTGGCTCAAAGGTATCGGTCAGCGCGCGGTTGCGCAATTGTTCGCCGCTCAGGTTGACCCGTTTGTCTGGCGAATAGCTGGGGTAATTGGCCAGGGCCAGCACCTCACCCGTTTGGGCATCAAGCACCACCACGCTGCCCGCTTTCGCCTTGTTTTCTTCCACCGCCTCACGCAGCTTCTGGTACGCAAAGAACTGAACTTTGCTGTCCACGCTCAGTTGCAGGTCCATGCCATCTTCGGGCGGAAGGGTTTCACCGACGGACTCGACCACGCGCCCCAGACGATCCTTGATCACGCGGCGAGAGCCGGGCTTGCCAGCGAGCTGCTTTTGAAAGACCAACTCCACGCCTTCCTGGCCTTGGTCTTCCACATTGGTAAAGCCCACGATGTGGGCTGCTGCTTCACCCTCGGGATAAAGGCGTTTGTATTCCTTGATGTCGTACACACCCTTGATGTTCAGGGCCAGGATTTCCTTGACGACGGGCTCGTCCAACTGACGACGCAGCCAGACGAATGTTTTTTCATCGTCTTTGAGCTTGGCATCCAACTCGGCGGTGCTCATCTTCAACAAACGGGCCAGCTCACGCAGCTTGGCCGGATCGCGCTCAATGTCTTCAGGGTTGGCCCAAATGCTGGGCGCAGGCACGCTGGAAGCCAACAGCAAACCATTGCGATCAAGAACACGTCCCCGATTGGCAGGCAATGTCAATGTGCGGGCAAAGCGGACCTCACCCTGATGCAGGAAGAAATCGTTGGCAATCACTTGCACATACGCCGCACGCGCCACCAAGCCCATGAAGCCCAAAGCGATGGCCGCCACAATGAATTTGCTTCGCCAAACCGGCGTTTTACTGGCCAGCAAGGGGCTGGAGCTCAACTGCACGCTGCGGTTGCTCATGGATGCGCCTCCCTGGAGGGTGCAGCCACCGGCGCAGGCGCTGCTGGCGCCTTGCCCGACAGGCTCACATACTGCGTGATGGCAGGCGAGGCCGTTTTCATTTGCAGCTGTTGACGTGCGATCTGCTCCACACGCAAGGGCGTGGCCTGAGCACGGCGCTCGACTTGCAGGCGGTCATGGTCCACCTCCAGACGGTGCGCCTCCTTGCGGGCCGACTCCAGCGCCATGAACAAGCGGCGCGATTCGTACTGGTTGTGCACCAAGACCATCGCGCTGGCCAAAACAGCCAACAGGAGCAGCACGTTCAGGCGCGTCATGCCGACACCTCCGTGCGCTCGGCAATGCGCATGATGGCACTGCGCGAACGGGGATTACCACCGACCTCTTGAGCACCGGGCTTGATGCGACCCAATGCGTTCAAGCGCATCTGCACGGGCGCCGCAAAGGGCACACGGCGGTCCACCACTTCCTTGGAATGCTTGGCGATGAACTGCTTGACGATGCGATCTTCCAGCGAATGGAAGCTGATCACCACCAGGCGCGCACCCGGCTTGAGCACGCGCAAGCTCGCTTCTAGCGCTTGTTCGAGCTCTTCAAGCTCGGCATTGATGAAAATCCGAAAAGCCTGAAATGTCCGCGTTGCAGGGTTCTGGCCCGGCTCGCGGGTTTTGACCGTGTCAGCCACGAGCTGGGCCAAATCGGCGGTGGTTGAAATTGGGCCCCGCTCTTGTCGGCGAGCCACAAGCGCCTTTGCAATCTGAAAAGCAAACCGTTCTTCGCCATAGTCACGTATCACCTCCGTGATTTGATCCACCGACGCTGTTGCCAGCCACTCGGCCACACTCTCGCCGCGCGTGGTGTCCATGCGCATGTCCAGGGGGCCGTCAAAACGAAAAGAAAAACCCCTCTCGGGGCTGTCGATCTGGGGAGAGCTGACACCCAGGTCCATCAACACGCCATCCACACTGCCGCCAGGCAGGTCACCCAGATGAGAAAAACCCTCGTGTCGGATCGAGAAGCGGGCATCGTCAATGCGCCCCGCTTCAGCAATGGCTTCGAGGTCCTTGTCAAACGCCAGCAAGCGACCTTGCGACGACAGGCGAGACAAAATCAAACGGGAATGACCGCCACGCCCAAACGTGGCATCCACATATGCGCCATCCACACTGGCAGCAGACTGCAGCAAAGCATCAACCGCCTCCTGGAGCAGCACGGTGATGTGAACAGGCTTGGACTCGGTCATGGCCATCAGAACGAGAAGTCCTTGAAGACATCGGGCATCTGGCCTTGCATGGCCTCGGCCTCTTGCTGGTCGTAGGTGGCTTTGTCCCACAACTCGAAGTGGTTGCCCATGCCCAGCAACATCGTGTCTTTGGAAATGCCTGCGGCCTGGCGCAATTCGGGCGAGATCAGCACACGACCGGTGCCATCCATCTCGACATCCATCGCATTGCCCAAAAAGATGCGCTTCCACCACTGTGCCGACATGGGCAACTGGGCAATGCGCTCACGGAACTTCTCCCACTCATTGCGAGGGAAGACCATCAGGCAGCCATGAGGGTGCTTGGTGATCGTCAACTGGCCCTGGGCCATGGCGCTCAAGACGTCACGGTGCCGGGTCGGCACAGACAGCCGCCCCTTGGCATCCAGACTCAGCGATGAAGCGCCTTGAAACACGTGAAAGACCTTTTCCAGTTGAAAACTGCAAGAGCGGGCACTTTTCCCCACTTAATTGCACTTTTTTGCACTGTATCAGGAAATCCACCTCTCACCACGGGTCTTGTCAGATTTTTTTCAATGAAATCAACAGCTTAGCGCAGAAATCGAACCCGCCAACAGGATAAATTTCTTTCAAAATTAGGCACTTACAAAGGTCAATGAAAGTGATACCTAAAGGAAATTAAATTTGTAAAAATCAAGCCCCCAGATGGGAAATCGCCAAAATCAAATGAGGCATCGTTCAAAACAGACATAAAAAAACCCCTCGAAAGGGGTTTTTTGCTGTCAGAAACACGAGCGACTCAATCACCGAACATCTTTTGTTTGAGTTCACGACGTTGCTGAGCTTCCAATGAAAGGGTCGCTGTGGGTCGGGCCAACAAACGTCCTACCCCGATAGCTTCACCAGTCTCATCGCAGAAACCGTAATCGTTGGCATCAATCCGGATGATGGATTGCTCGATCTTCTTGAGCAACTTGCGTTCACGGTCACGGGTGCGCAACTCCAAGGCATGCTCCTCTTCGATCGTGGCACGGTCAGCGGGGTCAGGCACCACCACCGTGTCTTCACGCAGATGCTCTGTGGTCTCCCCAGCGCTGTTGAGAATCTCCTGCTTGAGCGCGACCAGTTTGCGACGGAAGTAAGCCATCTGCACATCGTTCATGTATTCGGCATCGGGCATGGCGATGATTTCGGCATCGGTCAAGTCTTCAACTTTTTTGCTCTTCCAGTTGTTGGCCAGTTTCGCGTCTTTTTTGATGGGGGTGAACGACACGGTCACAGGCGCTGGCGCGCTGGGCAAGAAACTGGCTTTGGCTGCCGTGGAGGCCACAGCGGGCGGCAAGGACGGCACGGTGATCTGCGCCAAACGAGCAGATGGGCGAGTCGCGCGCACAGGTTGATCCGGAGACGTGGCCACAGGGGCTGGCGCAACAGGAGCCTTGACGGGCTCCGCTTTGGTAACGGGCATAGGTTTCGCTTGAGAAGCTGCATCCGCCTTTTGGGGCATCGGAGCAGGGGCAGTCTTCGCCTTGACGGCGGGACTGGGCTTGGCGGCCACAACCGCTGTTTTTTTAGCGGCCGGAGCAACCGGTTTCGTTTTGACTGGTGCCACCTGAGGGGCAGCAGCCGCTTTTTTTGCAGGCACCGCCTTGACAGCCGGCTTGACGGGTGTTTTCTTGGGGACGGCCTTGGAAGCGGTTTTAGCAGCAGACTTGACCACCGGCTTGGAAACCGATTTGGGCACCGCTTTCACCGCGACTTTGGCCGGTTTTGCAGGTGCTGCGGCCTTGGCCTTGGCAGGTGCCTTCACCGGCGCTTTGGGCTTCACCGCGGGTTTGGCGACGGCTTTCGCTTTAACCACAGGCTTGACTGCTTTTTTGACTGGGGTTTTGGCTTTCACGGGCGCTTTGGCCGAAGTTGATTTTTGAGTGGGCACAGCGGTTTTCTTGGCCTTGGCCGGAGTCTGTGTTTTAGCCGCTTTGGCTGCTGGTTTCTTCGAGGTCTTCACGCCTTGTCTCCTAGCCGTGTTGAAGGGCAAGTCAGGCCATGGCGCCACAAGGCATACATCCATCACCCAACCTGTTCGTTGACATCCAAACCCTTGTTATAGACCTTCTGGGGTTCGCACGCCCCTCCAAAGAGGGTGCCGTCAGGCGGGCGATTGTAGCGACAAGAACGTTCAAAAAACGCGCGGTGGTGGATTAAAGACACCTTCGCTTCAAATGAGGCACTGTTCCAGGCCCTGCAACAAAATATCCTTGGGCAAATCGATGCCAATGAATACCATTTTGCTCATTCTGTTTTCACCCTCAGCCCACTGAGGACCGAGGTCGCTGCCCATCAGTTGGTGCACGCCCTGGAAGATCACCTTGCGCTCGGTACCACGCATGTTGAGAACACCTTTGGAGCGCAGCATGCGGGGGCCATAAATATTGACGATGGCCCCCAAAAAGTCTTCAAGCTTGGCCGGATCAAAAGCACGGTCCGAGCGGAACACAAAACTCTTCACATCGTCATCGTGGTGATGGTGGTGCCCATGCGCGTGTTCATGGCCATGATCATGTGCGGGATCAGTGCAATGCTCATGGTCGTGGTCATGCTGGTGCGAAGGATGGTCGCAATGTTCACCGTGGGCATGGTCATGCCCCTCGCTCAGGAAGTCCGGATCGATGTCCAGCTTGGCGTTCAAGTTGAAGCCCTTGAGGTCGAACACCTCGGACAAAGCCACCTCGCCGAAATGCACCACTTTCTGCGGGGCACGGGGGTTCATGTGCTTCAAGCGGTGCTGCAAAGCATCCAGCTCCTGGGGCGACACCAAATCGGCCTTGCTGATGAAAATCTGGTCGGCAAAACCCACTTGGCGACGCGCCTCCTGGCGGTCGTTCAACTGCTGCGCCGCATGTTTGGCATCGACCAACGTCAAGATGGAGTCCAGCAAAAAGGTCTCGGCGATCTCATCGTCCATGAAAAAGGTCTGCGCCACAGGACCGGGATCGGCCAGGCCTGTGGTTTCGATCACGATGCGGTCAAAACTGAGCAGGCCCTTGCGGCGCTTGGCCGCCAAGAGCTGCAGCGTGGCCCGCAAGTCTTCGCGAATGGTGCAGCAGATGCAGCCATTGCTCATCTGAATGATCTGCTCTTCGGTGTCCGACACCAGAATGTCGTTGTCGATGTTTTCCTCGCCAAACTCGTTCTCGATCACCGCGATCTTCTGGCCATGGGCTTCGGTCAGCACGCGCTTGAGCAAGGTGGTTTTGCCCGAGCCCAAAAAGCCGGTCAGGATGGTTGCAGGAATGAGGGCCATGGATGCTCCTGGGTAGGTCAAAGACAAGAGGTGGGGAGTGTAGCGATGAATGCAAGGGCTTATTTGCGCACCACCACCAAACCCTTGAGGTATTCCCCTTCCGGGAAATTGATCGTCATCGGGTGGTCGGGCGCGCCGCCCAGGCGCTGCAGGATGGCGCCATCGACCCCGGCGTCGATGCCGGCCGAGGCCACGATCTTGTGGAACAGGTCGGCACTGATGCCGCCCGAACACGAATAAGTGAACAGCTCGCCGCCGGGGGCCAACAGCTTGAAGGCGAGGCGGTTGATGTCCTTGTAGGCGCGGGCGGCCCGCTCGGCGTGGGCGGCGGTGGGCGCGAATTTGGGCGGATCAAGCACGATGGCATCAAACGTTTCGCCCGCCTCGATGAAGGCGCGCAAACTGGCATTCACGTCTGCGTCCATGAACGTGGCGCGGGACTCGTCAAAGCCGTTCAGGCGCACATGAGCGCGGGCACGCTCGAGTGCGGGGCCGGATGAGTCGATGGACGTGACGTGCCCTGCTCCGCCCGCCAGCGCTGCCACGGTAAAACCGCCGGTGTAGCAATAACAGTTGAGCACCTTGCGAAACTGGCGGTGGCGCGTGTGCAGGGCAAAGCGGTGACGGCTGTCGCGCTGGTCGAGGTAAAACCCGGTTTTGTGGCCGGTGGCCACGTCCAAGGTCAGCTGCCAATCGTGTTCGCGGATGGTGATCTCGGTGGGGCCGTCGCCCCGCAGCCAGCCGGTCACCTCGGGCAAGCCCTCCAGGCTGCGCACATTGGCGTCAGAGCGTTCATACAGGCGCGTGAGGCCGGTGATTTTGAGCAGTGCATCGGCAATCGCTTGCTTGAAGCGCTCGGTGCCGCAGCTGGTGAACTGGGCAACCAAGGTGTCGGCATAGCGGTCCACGATCAGACCCGGCAAGCCGTCGGACTCGCCATGCACCAGGCGCACGCCGTCGCTCTGGATGTCAAACCACTGGCGGGCAGCCACGGCCTGCGCAATGCGCGACGCCATGAAGGCTGCATCGATGCGCTGGGCTTCGTCAAAACTCCAGATGCGCGCCCTGATGCGCGAGCTGGGGCTGAACGCCGCCCAGCCCAAAAATTGCCCGGCGTGCGACTCGACGCGCACGGTCTCGCCCGGATCGCCCCCGCCTTTGGCAATGGCAGAGTCAAACACCCAAGGGTGGCGGCGCAGCAAGGAGCGTTCCTTGCCGTCTTTGAGTCGAATCGTTTTCATG
>JACCDQ010670716.1_pt1 | contig 11694 bp, 14 predicted proteins | sample 7446031 | NCBI WGS metagenome assembly JACCDQ01 (sample SAMN15323442, study PRJNA562643) | freshwater metagenome | isolation source: river surface water | place: USA:Blue River Watershed | collected 2017-08-17
GTATATAATCATGCATTATCACTCAGACGGGACTTCAACCCAAGAAGAAAGGACTTTCAATGCCTAATATAGAGCCTCATGGCGGAGGGTGTTGCGGCGTCCGTCATATCCGGGGATTCACGACGAATCGCCCGTCGCAACAGGAGAAGGACGTCTTCGTGAGGATGATTCAGGCCACCCGCCTCACTGGCCGTGTCTTCGAATGCATTCTCCGTCTGGGTCAGGTACGGGCATGGGGGGCTTTCCTCGTAGAGATCGGGTTCTGGAAGGTTACTTCCTTCAGAAACGGTAACACCGGCAACGTCCTGACAATCTATCATTTCGTGACGCCAGACGCCATCATCCCCTTGGAGGACACCGAGGAAGCTCCCCTCGGAAAGCCCGGGGCTGCAAACGTCTTCGATGTCAAGGTAGAGGCGGACAAACCGAGGGCTCTCCTGTCTCCGTTCGGAGGACTCCCGGTTCCTCCCGGGGCACGAGCCCGAATCACAAACGTGAACGCATACGAATATAATAGAATCGCCGTAATTACCTCTACCGAAAGAGATAGTCGAGGGCGGATCAAGACGACAATCAGCGTCGCGCCGTCGTCACTGGAGATTGTATGAGGATAGGAAATCTTCCCTTCACGCCTCTTACCCCCGAGGCAGACATCCAGAGGGGGTTGGAGTGGCTCTTAGACCCCGCCGTCGTGTCGAGAGTCGGCTATAACGCGAATTTCGCAGTCCTAACTGAAGACGGAGGGACCCTCGGGACTTTCGGGGCTGTATGCCATTTCAACCTCTCCGTAGATTACGGCGACGCCACCGCCATAGCCCTCTTTGCCTTCCCTGTCGGAATGCCTGAAGGCAGGAAGAAGGTCGTCGAGAGATATGTCAAATGGCTTACAGAAGAGTCTTTCGCGGCTAGGTTCTTCCTCGGTAGAAACGACAACGGATTGATTCTCTCGACTGATATCCCGTCGCCGTTAGTCCAGAATATCGCCATCCTCATTCGACATATCCGAGAACTTCCTACTCTGTACTTCGAACTCTTCGACTATCTCCTAGATAAGGGATGGTCTGGCAATCTCGCCTACCCCCTCGCTTTCAATACCGCGAAGCCTGCTAATGATCTCAAAGGCCTGATGGATTCGAAAGTCAAGGACTATGGCGGCGGCCACAGGGCGTTTAGGTTGTTCTCTCTTGACTCATATCAGAACTTCCTCGTAGGCGAATTCGGCCCGACACTAACCCCCGATCTCTCCCCATATCGGAAACAGCGGGGGATGTACGGCGGCTTGAGATACTGTATGTCTTTGGGGAACTATCCCTTTAATCTCTATGGACCGGCTCTGACGAGAATCTATCACAACCCCGCCAAAGACATCATGGCCGACAAAGACATCCGAGCCGCCGTCATCGCCCATAGGCAGAAGGCTTTCGTCGAGGCTGCCTCCAAAATCCCCAACCCCTTCAATCCAAACCTCCGCCTCAGACCCGACCGCCTGACGGAAGAAGACATGACCTTCGGGGAAGTCATTGAAATCGGATTCCCCCTCCTGAAGAAGAAAGGACTGCTTAATGAGTGCTAGAACAACTACGACCGAGGGCTCGACTCTCTGGGAGAGAACAGACTTCCCGGATTTCAAAGGTGCTCGTGCCTTCGTTCTTCCCGGGGCTTTCTACAGTGGCGTCGTCTCCCTGATGGTCAAGGCAGGCTTCCAGAAGGCTGATACCATTGCCGAGAGCGACGTCGTCGTCTTCATCGGCGGCGGGGATATCGACCCCTCTCTCTACAACCAGAAGAACGTCGCCTCAGGAGGTATCTCCTCTACTCGTGACGCCGTCGAAGTCGAAGCCTATAACGTCGCCAAAGCAAGTGGGAAGGTGATGTTCGGCATTTGTCGAGGGGCGCAGCTCCTTCAGGCGATGAATGGCGGCGAACTCTGGCAGAATGTCAGCGGGCACGGTCAGGAGCATTGGATCATCGATCTCGACACCGACGAGAAGGTCCTCGCTACCTCTCTTCACCATCAGATGTTGATGGTCAATGACGACTTAACCGTCGTCGCCGTCACGAATAACCCCGTCTCCAGAGTCTTCGAAACCGACGGCCTGAAGATCGATCGAGAAGAAAAGGGCCATAACGGACCTCCGATCCTTGAAGTCGAGGCCGGGGCATACGAGAAGACGAAATCCTTCTTTGTTCAGGGCCATCCCGAGATCGGCTCCATCCGATACCAGACGTGGTGTATGCATAAGCTCCACGACTACTATCAAGAATGGACTGGTCAGCTAGTCCCGATTACTGAAGTCCTCGCAGGTAAGGAGATCAATTAATGTGTGGCCTAGCCGGTATAGCCGGAGACGTAGACGCCCGGCTCAAGGAAGCCTTCCTCGACCTTTTCCTCATCACTCAAATGAGGGGCCGAGACGCATCCGGGGCTTTCTCGGTGTCCTTCAGGGACGACGTCAACTTCATGAAGACTGTCGGTACCCCTGAGAATCTCATCGACAGAAGGTCCTTCGAGAATCGTGTCCTCTCTGGCTTCCCGAAAGTCATGGCCGCCCACTGCCGCAGCAAGACGGTGGGTGAGAATAACACCGAGAACGCCCATCCCTATGCCTTCGAGAACCTCATCGGGATGCATAACGGCACTCTTCGGGGACACCATCAGATGGAGGGCTATGACCACAAGGCAACCGACAGCTACGCTCTCTACTATAACATCGACAAGTTCGGCCTCGAAGAGACGATGAAGGGTCTCGATCCCTCAAGTCACTACGCCCTCGTCTGGTGGGACAAGGTCAATAGCACCTTGAATTTCCTACGAAATGAGCATCGCCCACTCTGGTTCGCATGGACAAAGAACAAGAAAGCAATGATCTGGGCGTCGGAGCCGGGGATGTTCTGGGCAGTCAACCGGAAGGTTGAACTATGGGACGGGTCCCCTGAGAAGGAAGGCGAGGAGGCGCGGTCTCCTTACTTCCAGCTCCCCGTAAACCAGTTGTGGTCTTTCTCTGTCGAGCATATTCATAACGCCAACAAACCATCCCTGACACTCCACCCCGTCCGCGAAATCGAAGCCGAGGGTAAGAAGTCGGGAAATGGCTGGAAGCCAGCGGTTTCTTCGGCTGGTAGTCAGTGGTCTCGTCCTAACGGTCGCTGGATTGATGGACGATACATCGCCACGACCGAAGGAGGAGAGGTAACCAGCCCTTTTCCAAAGAAAGGAAAGGAGGACAGTCTAGACGATCCGATACCAACCTTCGGAAAGCCCGAGGAAAACAGGTCGCCGGTCCTCCTGCTCGAAGACCTCGCCCGAGACCGTACTCAGGGCGGCAAGACGACTACGAGCGATGCTGGAAAGACATCCGAGACACCCTCGTCCAAGATTTTGGACTTCAGAGTGGGCTCGAGGCTCTCGAGGAATTCGCAACGGAACACTCTATCCCTACCCCCGAAGATTTCGCCTACTACGGGGTCAAGCAGCAACGACGACTCCTGCGCAGGATCGAAGACATCAGGTTCGAGACCTCCTCGGTCGAAGATGTCTTGGCGGACTCTGGCGGGGATGTTCTTCATCAAGGATGCACAGTCGGATAGGGAGTTAGAATGGGGAAAGTTTCTCTCCGAAGTCGGAGGGGATTGTTCGTTTTGTAAGAAGCCTCTTGAAATCAAGGAAGTCTTCTCTGTAGTGGAGAAAGGTAAGGCGATTTGCATGAGTTGTGTCACGACACCGACTTATGCCGAAGTCGCCCAAGAAGTAAAAGCAGTAAATCTTTAGGTTAATCAACAGAAGGAAGAAGTAATGACGAATTTCACTATTGGTTGCGATCCTGAAATCTTTCTTCAGGACGAGGATGGAAATCCTATGTCTGCCCATGGCATCATCCCGGGCACGAAGCATGAACCCTTCGCGGTTACGGACGGTGCCGTACAAGTCGATGGTCTCGCCCTTGAGTTGAACACCAATCCCGTTAGCACCAACGACTTTAACGCATTCAATACGAATGTCGTATCTGTCCTTGGCGAACTCAAGAAGATGGTCAAGGAGAAGTATCCAAAGGCGAGGTTTAACATCTCTCCTGTTCAGGACTTCGGAGAAGAATTCCTCGCGGCCCAGCCCGATGAGGCAAAGGAGCTCGGATGCGATCCCGACTACAACGCCTATACGATGGAAGTCAACCCCCGTCCCGACGGCACACGGCCCTTCCGGACAGGCGCTGGACACCTCCACTTCGGATGGGGCTCTGGTATCCCTGTCGATAACGAAGAGCATCACGCCATCTGTGCCGACTTCGTCCGGATGCTTGACGCCACCGTAGGCCTAGTGATGACGTACCTCGACAGGGACCCTCGTCGGCGGGAACTTTACGGCATGGCCGGGGCCTATCGGACGAAGCATTACGGCGTCGAGTACCGGACTCCTTCGAATCGCTGGCTCACGACGAAGGCGTCGAGATCACTCGTATTCTACGCCGCCAGACACGCCCTCTCCTATATGCAGAAGGGTTTTCCGATCTGGAAACTGTTCTATCCCGCCGAAGTCGAAATCGACATCCAATCTATCATCAACAACGGCGACCACGCCCGGGCTGAAGAACTCGTCGGCCTAATGGTCAGGCGGGCCGGAACTAATGCCTTCCACGAGGCATGGAGCGTCGCCAAATACGAAGTCTCCCGTCTCGAAGCCAAGAAAGCCGAAAAGGCTGTAACGAACGTAAGGGAGGTTGCATGACAAAGATGTTCTGGACTGACATAAATCAAGCCCGGGATAGGTTGAACAACACCTATCTCATGTTAGGCAAGGACCCGGTGTATATCCGGGATTTCTCCAGTACCGGCGAGGTGTACGTCCACAACTATCGGCTGGGAGGAAAACCAGCCGAGCCAGTCCCACTGGAGGCGTTCGGGGATTTCCGTAAGCTCCCTCCTCTGGGGTGGATCAACCTTCTCGGAAAGGACGTCCCTGACGCCGTATACGCCGAGCGAGTCCCTCTAATCAACAGGTCTCACGGTCTCCGTGGTGACGGTGTAGCCGTCTTCCAGTTCGAGGGAGGTGTTCTCGACTACACGAGAAACCACAGCCTCGGCACTATCCTAGCGGACAAGGGGTACCTCCTGACTGTCGACGGCGACTACCCCACTATCGAAGACGTCGTCGAGAACATTCCTCCGAACTGCACCACAGCAGTAAGCAGGAAGTTGGCGGTGGCCTCTGGCTCTGATGGGCTGTCATGGCTATATCGTCGACGGGAGAGACTAGGCTTCTTCACCAAGAACTCGCTTAGAATCTTCCCGACACTCTCCTTCTACAGAGACGAGCTAATCTGCGAGGGCGGTTTCGAAAACATCCAGATCAAGGAGGTTGAATGATGAGTTTTTACGACAGGTTTCCTAATAAGAAAAAGGCCATCAAGGGCATTCCCGGTCTCGAAATCAACAGACCTCTTTCTCCGGGAGTAGTCCTCGGGGATGTCGGCTTGGAGCTTGAAATCGAGGGTCGTCAGCTTCCTTCGGCGGACCTCTTGAGCTCTCTCAGATGCCCTAAGACGCGAGGATTCTGGGCTACACACGACGACAACTCCCTGCGCGGAGAGAATGCCGAGTATGTCCTCTCCTCCCCGATCTCTATCGAGAGTGTCGACATGATGGTAGGGGGGCTTTACGAGAAGTTCGCCACCAACAAGAGCAATCTACTCCTTTCGAATCGGTGTTCGACCCACGTCCATGTCAATGTCTCCGACTGGAAGATTGATAAGCTCACGACATTTCTCCTAGTATGGTCTCTGCTTGAAGAAGGCCTTCTTCAGTGGTGTGGTGTCGAGAGACAGAAGAACCACTTCGCGTTGTCGATGCAGGACACCCCGGCGACTATCTCCTACTGGGAGGGGTTGTTGATGAAGGGTTTGACACATGCCGAGAGGAATCTGAAGTACAGTGCCTTGACAGTCATCCATCTCTTCGACTACGGGTCGTTTGAGGTCCGGTGTGGCCGGGCACCTAACTCCGCAGAAGAAGTCACTAACTGGACTAAGCTCATCTGGGGCATCAGAGAGTTCGTCAGGAAGTTTGAGGGCCTTCCCTCAGACGTCCCTGCTCTTGCCTCTGAGAGACAGGCCTCGGGCATTCTAGAGGCTATCTGTGAGGACATGGGTATCCCTGAGTTTGCTGCAGAGATTCTAAGGGCGGCTCCCGACATCAACAGAGAAGGTATGGAGACATTCCGACATATCCAGAAGCTCGCCTATTTACCCCCGTGGCATGATTGGAAAGGCCTCATCGATGCCGAATATGTTCCCAACCCTTTCGGTAGGACACCGGATAGACCAGCCGCCCCTGCTCCGGCCCCTGCTCGCCTCAGGAATCGGAATCCTACCGGCTTAGGGGTTTGGATCGATCCCGACAGGCCTCGTGTCGACCTCAATAACGCCCTAGAGCAACTGGCCACTATCCGTATCGACACCAACGGTCGTCGAGTAAACTAAGGGGTACATATGTTCAAAATCATCCCATATAAGGCGGGTTCTACCGGGGCCCGGAACCTAGCCACCGCCCTCGGAGGCCACTGCCTTCGGTTGCAGGGCTCTCGATACCGACGACGTCCGCAGGACAGAATCATCAACTGGGGGAATACCAACCCCCCTTACACCCAAGGGGTACTTAATGGTACCGGAATACGTACTGCCTCGAATAAGAGGCTTTTTTTCCAGACTGTCAGGGACCGATTCCCCGAAATCATCCCCGCCTTCTGGACCCGGCGAGAAGATATTCCTGACGACGCTTTTCCTGTGTTGTGTCGTACTGTGCTTTCCGGTCACTCTGGCCAAGGCATCGTTATTGCTAGTAATCGGGATGGGCTCGTACCTGCTCCTCTCTATGTAAAGTATGTGAAGAAGCAGGATGAATACCGCATCCATGTCGGCAGAGGACCCTTACCAAATATACCTCCAGTATGCCAGATAAACTGTTCCGGAGGGTGTATTAATTGCGCCCCTGAAGATCATCGTGAAACCGTCGTCATCGACACCCAAAAGAAAGCAAGGAGACTTGAACATGAAAACCCTAATTGGCAAATTCGCAACCACGCTAATGGCTTTATCTACGCAAGAGAGGGTGTTGACCCTCCTGAATGTGTTAATGCTGTCGCTATGTTTGCTTTTGAATGCAGCGACCTTGACTTTGGTGCTGTGGATGTGATATACAACGCCCGTGATCGACGGGCCTATGTCCTCGAAATCAACACCGCCCCCGGTATCACCGGGACGACAGTAGAAAATTATGCATCATTTTTCAGGAGATTTTAGATGCCTTGTTATGACCCTCGTCCCAGTGACGTAGCGAATGAGACAAAGAGACGCCTAGATATAGCTACCCGAGTAGCTTGTTCCGTTCTTAGAACACTCTCCAAGGAGCACCTCAAGTTCCTCCCTAAGGAGACCCAAGCATGGTGGGAAGAACATCAGGAAATGGATCGTCTCCGAGCTATTCGAGAGAATTAGGAACTACAATGAACTACAAAATCGTCTATGACCCCTGCACAGAGACCTATACGGGCTACCGTAGAGAGCGAAACGGCTTCGGCTGGGTACAAATCTATCCTCCAACCAAAAAGAAAATCGCCACCCGCGAACACGCCGTGAACTTCCTCCTCTGGTACAAGAGGAAACACTGCAAGACATGTAACCCCCCTCTCCCTTACCCTCCCTCTACCGAGTATTTCAACTAATGGCTTACGCAGTAAACTTCCGCATTCGCCGGGGCGAGACCCCTTTTAATCAGCCTATCTACGACCAAGGAGGATTCCGATCAGAGGAGTTCATCCCTCTAGGAAGTACCATCGTCGTGGACAGGGTGTCACAGACAGGCAACCTGTATAACCTCCCTGCTGTCGCCACTGTTCTTCAGTGCTGGCCAACCACGAGACCTACCGAGAGTTTCCGTTACCGTCGTGTTTCCTCGACGATCAAATCAGACGATTGATGCGTTGTTTCATCTGTAACTCGGGTTTGAACCCCGAAGAGATACATTACGACAAGAGGTATGAGGGGGAGAAGTACGGCCCATACGTCCCGTGCGGTACCTGCATGAATGAAATCCACGAAGTCTTTGACGACCACCTGACTGAGGAGGAACTCGATCGACTGTTCGAGGATTCCGACGAACTGGAGACTGGAATTGAAGAAATTCTTGAATAGTTTCAAGGACTACGTCGATATCAGAAAAAAGACCCTTGACAAGAGGGCTGAGTTGTGTTATAATATCCGTACAGGGTATAAGGAAAGAGAAATGAAGTTTGAAGAAGTAGAAATCAAAGCCTTCTCGAAAGACTTGGTTCGATCGGCAGGGCAACTAGATAGGCTCTGCCGTCTAGAAGAAGCTCTTAACGAAGTCAAGGGAGAAGGCGTCGCTGTAATCTCTGGTGGTTTTGTACGAGACACCATACTCGGCTTGCCTCCCCGAGACCTAGACGTCTTCGTACGACCCTCTGACGATTGGGACCCTGCAGACTATCCCGTCTGGATGGCTCTTGAAATCGCTCGTAAGCTCCCCGGGGAGTACCTGAAGGAGGGTATCAATAGTCCGGAATACGCGGCATATAACCAGTCCGAGACTAAGGCCGCTATTACGTCCATTGTAAGACTTCATTCAAGGGTGGACTTCGCTTACCTCGAAATCACCGGCAGAGACGACTTCACTGACGGCCCTTCCTTGGTCGAGACTTTTGACAACGATCTCGTGAAGTGCTATTTCGCCGATGGTAAGATTCTCGCCGAGAGCGCCTTCCTCCAAGCCCTTCGTGTCGGTCGTGTCAACTCCCGTGACCGACGGACTGAAAGACGCCTGAAAGACTGGAGAGAGAGAACGGGGTATAAGATTACCATAGGTCGTCCCCCAGAAGAGAAGGCTAAGAACACTTCCCAGATTCAGTGGTATACACAAGTTGCTAATACTACCGATGCTATCCTCGATATCCGTATGTGGGATCGTGTGGCCTTCGATCACGTCCGTAACCAGCCCATTTTCGTCGCTCACCAAAACTAAGAAGTAATAATACCAATTGACAAGAATTGCCCATCTGCCCTGCCCCAGCCCCGACTGCTCGTCATCTGACGCGTATTCGATTCAAGACAACGGCTGGGGCCATTGCTTCTCCTGCGGTCGAAATTTCCCGCCATCTGATGAAGAAGCGACCCCCTCCCAACCGAAAAAGAGTAAAGTAATTACAGAATTCACACCACTGGCTGAGTATTCAGCCCCGCTGCCCGAGAGAGGTTTCCTGAAGGAGACTGTCCAACGATATAAGGTCCAAGTCGGGGGCATCTATACTTCCCCTACTGGCAAGAAGATCGAAGTCGTATCGAAGTATCCCCTGTTCTCACCCGAAGGCGAGCACGTAGGTAACAAAGTCCGCTTTGAAGACAAGGGTTTTGCGATCGAAGGAGATATCAATTCTGCTGGTGTCTTCGGTCGACACACCTTTCCTGCTGGCTCTGCGAAGTACATCACCGTCGTAGAGGGGCAGGACGACGCCCTAGCGGCATTTCAGATGATGGGGAGCAAGTACCCCGTAGTTTCGGTACATTCATCCAGTACGGCTGCAAACGACTGTAAGAAGGACTTCGAATACCTGAACTCCTTCGATAACATCGTCCTAGCTCTAGATGCCGACGAGCCCGGTAGAAAGGCTGCCAAGGCCATTGCCTCTCTTGCCTTTCCTCTCGGCAAAATCAAAATCCTCACCCTACGAAAGCACAAGGACGCCAACGACTACCTCCTCGCGAAGGAAGGCGAAGTCTTTGGTAGAGAGTGGTGGCAGGCCCCTGTCTACCGTCCTGACGGGTTAAAGCTCGGTAGGGACATGTGGGATGAGATCATCCATCGTAACGAGTCCTTTACGACTCCCTACCCCTTCCCGGGTATGAACAAGAAGACATTCGGTATCCGCCTGTCTGAGTTCGTTACGATCACCGCCGATACCGGTGTCGGTAAGACATCTATCATCAAGCACATCGAGCATCATCTGCTCACAGACCCCGCCATCAAGGAGAAAAACTATGGCGTTGGCTTCCTCCATCTGGAAGAGCCTAACGGCGACACGGCTCTCGGCCTTTTGTCGGTACATAACAGTAAACCCTACCACCTTCCAACAACTGAACGTCCAGTTGGTGAGCTACGATCTGCTTACGATGATCTCCTTAATAACGATCGTGTTGTTCTCTGGGATCACTTCGGCAGCAATTCCATTGACGCTGTTCTCGACAAAATCCGGCATATGGTGGCTCTGGGTTGCAAGTATATCGTCCTTGACCATCTCTCTATTGTCGTATCGGATCAGAGCGGCGATGAGCGTAAGCAGTTGGATGAAATCGCCACCAAGCTCAAGACCCTTACGATGGAAATGGACATCGCCGTCATCGCTGTTATCCATACGAATAGACAAGGTCAGATCAGAGGGACAGCGGGCGTGGAACAACTATCCAACATCGTCATTCGACTGGAACGAGACAAGATTGCAACTAATGAATGGCGACGTAACATCACGCGCGTTTCGATTGAGAAAAATCGTTTTTGTGGCTACACGGGTCCGGCTTCATACCTCTTCTACAATCCCGATACTGGAAGACTTTCCGAACTAGATGACGAAGAGGTTACCATCTACGAGAGTGGCGGTTCTGTAACGGATACCCAAGTCCCGTTTTGATGTATCTCCCAGACGATTTCACTAAGTACTGGGCGATCGATATTGAGGCCGACAGCCTGACACCTACTCGCGTATGGTGTATGGCTGCGGTAAACTGTGCCTCCGATGAGACGAAGACATTTACGTCTTCAGGAGACATCAGGGCGTTCATCAACGAGAAGAAGAAGGAGGGGTGTAAGTTCGTAGGCCATAACACCATCGGCTACGACGCCCCGGCTCTCAATCGCCTTGTAGGAACGTCTCTGACGATCTCTGACCTAGTTGATACCCAGTTGATGAGTATGGTGTACTCTCCGTCTTTTGACGGCGGTCACAACCTCGCCAACTGGGGCACGAAGCTAAGGATGAAGAAGGGTGACTTCAACGCCTTCTCAGCCTTCTCAGAGGAGATGCTCGAGTACTGTATCCAAGACACCCGGATATGCAAAGAGGTCTTTGTACGGTTGTCTGGACGGATGAAGAAGGTCGGCTTCTCCGAAGACGGTCTCGATATCGAACATCGCTCTTGGCAGTTAATTAAGAAGCAGCAACGTAACGGCTTCGCTTTTGACATCCAAGAAGCCCATATCCTTTACGCCAAACTAAGACAAAAAGAAGGCGAAATCAGAGAGGAAATCTATAAGTACTGGCCTCCTCAGTTGGAGGTAGTGGCTTCATACAAGAAGCCCTTTAAGATTGACGGCTCTCCCACCGTCAACTATGAAAGACACCTAAGCCAATACCGACACGTCAAAGTATATGACGGCGGATACGACTGCTTAGACTATGTCTACTTTAACATCGGGAGTCCCCCCCAAAGAATTGCAAAGCTACTAGAGCTCGGCTGGAAACCGAGAGAATTCACTAAGCCATCAAAGACCCACCCTAACGGCCAACCCAAGGCTACAGATAAGGGTCAATTGGTTCCGTCCTTGACGGAATTCGTAGAGAAGTCTGGGAAAGTCGAAGTCCGGCTCATAGCGAGTTGGATTGAGTATAACGCCCGGGCTAACATGATTAACACA
>JACCDQ010930778.1_pt1 | contig 11692 bp, 10 predicted proteins | sample 7446031 | NCBI WGS metagenome assembly JACCDQ01 (sample SAMN15323442, study PRJNA562643) | freshwater metagenome | isolation source: river surface water | place: USA:Blue River Watershed | collected 2017-08-17
AAAACGCCGCTGGCCACACCGCGTGCGTACAGCTTTTCGATGGACGAGATGGCCGGCACGTTGAGCTGCTGGATGGTCTTGCTTTGGGCCAGAAATTGGCCCCGGTTCATGTTTTCCGAGACGACCAGACGAATGTAGTCCTCGTGAGACGCATGGTGGTCGAAAGTGAATTCCACCAGCCGCCGCAGCGCGTCTTCGGGGTCCAGGTCTTCCAGATTCAAAGCGCCCTCGATGCCACGCATGCGCGCGTAGGCTTCCTCCAGCACCGCCAAATACAAGCCCTCTTTGCTACCGAAGTAGTAATAGATCATGCGCTTGCTGGTGTGGGTGGCCGCCGCAATGTCGTCAATGCGGCCCCCGGCCAGGCCCTTTTCTGCGAATTCTTTGTAGGCCACTTCCAGAATGTTGGCCATGGTGCGCTCGGGGTCGTTGGTGCGACCGCTTTCCTTGACCGGGGCGTGTCTGGCACGCGCGGCAGTTCTCCTGGAATGTACTGTTTCGTTCATTCTTGGAGTATAGAAGCACTGGGACATAGGAGCAATCGCCAAGAGGTCCGGGTTTACACCAACGGCACGGTCAAATGCTTTATGACCATGTCGGTGTGCGGGCGCACGCCACGCCACCATGCAAATGCTTCGGCGGCCTGTTCTGCCAACATGCCTACCCCGTCGGCCAAATGTTGTACGCCAGCGTTCTGTGCCAAGCGCAAAAAAGGCGTCAAGCCTTTGCCGTAGGCCAGTTCGTATGCCAAACCGGCCCCCAGAAAAACCGAGGCCGGAACGGGGGGGTGTTCTCCATGCAAACTGGCGGAGGTGGCGTTGAACACCAAGTCAAACGATTTGCCTTCCAGTTCGTCGTAGCCGCACGCTTTTGCCGGACCGGTGGCTGAGCCAATCTGTGCCAGTTCCAAGGCTTTGGACAGCGTGCGGTTGGCGATCACCAATTCAGCGGGTGCTTCGGCCAAAAAGGGCAACAGTGCGCCGCGTGCGGCACCGCCAGCACCCAGCATCAAGACCCGCATGCCTTTGATGGGTTTGTTCAGGTTGTGCACCACGTCACGTACCAAACCCACGCCGTCGAAGTTTTCCGCCACCACCCGCGCACCGTCGAATTTCATGGCGTTGGCTGCCCCGGCCAAGCGGGCTCGGTCTGAGCATTCGTTTGCGTAGGCAAAGGCGTCCAGCTTGAAGGGTGCGGTGATGTTCATGCCCCGGCCGCCCGAGGCGCGGAAGGCATCGACGCTGGCAGCGAATGCACCCAGTGGCCCTTCAATGGCGGTGTAAACCATGTCTTGCCCCGTGGCTTGGGCGAACTGGGTGTGGATGAATGGCGATTTGCTGTGTTTGATCGGGTTGCCGATGACGGCGTAGTGGTCGCTCATGCTGGTTTCCTCGCGATGGTTTCAGCGGCTGAACAGCACGCCTTCGGCTTGCAATGTGGCAATTTCTGCTGAGGAATATCCCAGGTCGGCGGCCACTTGTGCATTGTGTTGGCCCAGGTCGGGAGCCACCCGATGCATCGGGGCGGTGGTGTCGCAGTCCGAGAAGCGGAACGGCAGGTTGGGCAGGCGCAGCGTGCCATAGCGTGGGTGCTGCTGCTCCAGCACCATGCCGCGCGCCTGGATCTGCGGATCGTGTATGACCTCGTCAATGCGCTGCACCTTGGCGCAAGGCACGTCCACCGCGTCCAACAGCGCCAGCACTTCTGCCACCGTGCGCGCCGCCACCCAGGGTCTGACCACGGCCAGGATTTCCAACCGGTGTTCATTGCGGCCGTTGGCATGGTGGAAGCGCTCATCGGCGCCGAAGCCAGCTGGCCCGCCGTTCTGTTCCACCAGCGCGGCGAAACGCTTCCAGGCATCGTCTACCTGCGCGGCCAGCACCAGGTCGCCATCTTGCGCGCGGAATACACCGTACAGCGTCGATGTCGGCATGTCGTGCCCGGTCTGCTGCGGCAGCACGGTGCCGCCCGAGAGCGTGTAGCACTGCACCGCGTACTCGTGCATGGACACCAGCGTGTCGTACAGCGCCATGTCGATGTGCTGGCCCTTGCCGCTGGTCACGCGGCCGAGCAGTGCGGCGTTGATGGCCGCGACCGCGTGGATGCCGGTGTACATGTCGCCCAAAGAGATGCGCAGCAGCGGCGGTGCCTCTCCCGGCGTGCCCACCATCTGCATGATGCCGCTCTTGGCTTCGGCAATCAGGCCGAAACCAGCGCGGTGCGAATCCGGGCCGGTGTGGCCATAGGCCGAGATCGAGCAGTACACCAGCTTCGGGTTGCGGGCCGAGAGTTCGGCGTAGCCCAGGCCCAGCTTGTCCAACGCGCCGGGGCGGTAGTTTTCGATGAACACGTCGGCGCTGTCGCACAGCTTCTGCATGAAAGCCTTGCCGCGCGGGTCCTTCATGTTGACGCTCACGCCCTGCTTGCCCATGTTGAGCTGCAGGAAGTAGCCGCTTTGCTGGTCGTCGATGATGTGGGCGTGCTGGCGCCCTGCATCGCCCAGTCCCGGGCGCTCGACCTTGATGACCTCGGCGCCCAGGGCCGCCAGGCAGCGGCCGACGTAAGGTCCGGCCAGGAAGTGGCTGTAGTCGATGACGCGGATGCCGCTGAGAGGAAGGGCTTGCATCAGTAGGCTCCTGGGCGGCGGGGAATCATCAGGCGGTGTTCACCGCGCTGGACCACTTCGCCCTTTTGGTTGATGAGTTCGGACGGCAAGACCACGATGCCCCAGCCAGGACGGCTCTTGCTGGCACGCAGGCCGCTGACGCGGAACTTCACGTGCAGCACGTCATTGACCTTGATCGGCAGCAGGAAGTCCCAGGACCAGCCGAGCGACATGCCGGGCAGGAATCGGTACTCGCTCTGTGTCTTCAGGCCGTCGGCGATGGACAGGCCGAACAGCCCATGCGCCACGATGCAGCCGAAGTGGCTGGCGTTGGCGTAGGCCTCGTCCACGTGCACCGGCGTGTGGTCGCCGGTGAGGTCGGCGTAGGCCAGGATGCGTTCCTTGGTGACGGTGTAGGTTGGGCTGGTGCACTCGTCGCCGTCGCGGGCGTCGTCCCAGTATTTTTCTGGTGTCTGAAAGTGCATGACAGGTGGGGTGAATTTCATGGTGTGCATCTCGCCGGATTCAACCTCGGGGCCTGACCGCCAGTGCGGCCGCCACGCTGCCCGGCGCGGCCTGAATCAGTTCCACGGCCAGGCCGTCGGGCAACTGCAGCCAGTTTCGGCCCTGCGGCAAGGCCTTGACGCCCCAGGGTTCGGCGGCTTGCAGCGCGGCCTCCAGGTCGTCCACCATCACGCCCAGGTGGGCCAGCCAGCCCGCGTCGTTGCTCGGGGGAGCCTCGAAGTCGGGAGTGGACATCAGCTGCAGGCCGCCCAGTGTCCAGTACTGGCGCGGGTCGTCGGTGGGGCCGTCGATCTCGCGCACGTCCATGCCCAGCACTTCGTAAAAGAAGCGAATGTGCCAGTGAATGTCCCGGACGCGCACGGCCACGTGTTCGACGTAGGCGCGGGTCGGTGGTGTGAAGGGGGTGCTCATGCCAATGTCCTTTCGATGCCTTTGATGCAGGCGACCAGGGTCTGGTTGACCGGGGTGGGCACGCCGCTGCGCTGGCCCCAACGCACCACGGCACCGTTGATGTAGTCGATCTCGGTGACCGAGCCTTTTTCCAGGCTCTGCAACATCGATGTCTTGAAGTCCTCCGGCAAACCTGCGCTGGCCTTTAGCCAGGGTTTGCGCGGGTCGGTAAAGCTGAGCAGCACGCCGTTGGCAGCGGCCACGTCCATGGCTTCCTGTACCGCTGCCACGGCGGTGGCCTCGATTTCGGGAATGCGGTACAGCGGCCCGTAAGGCAGCCGCGTGATGGCGCTGAGCGCCCCGGTGGCGACGTTGATGAGCAGTTTGTCCCACATGGTGCCCACGATGTTGTTGCTCACCGTGGTGGTCAGTCCTGCCGCGTTGAATACGGCGGCGATGCGTTGGACCCGCTGGCTGATGCTGCCATCGAGTTCGCCGATCAGCGTCTCCTTGCCTTCGGTGCCGCTGATGATGCGGCCCGGTGCCAGCATCACGCCGCCCACATAGGTTTTGCCTGCCAGCAAGTGTTCCCTGCCCACGATGTCGGCCAGCACGTCTTCGTGCCCCAGCCCGTTTTGCAACGAGAGCACCACCGTTTGCGGTCCCACCAGGTTGCGGGCGCCCTGCATGGCTTGCGCGGTGTGGAAGGACTTGACCAACACGATCACCAGGTCCACGGTAGGCAGATCCTGTGTCGTGGTGGCGGCTTGGACGGGTACCACCCGGTCACCATGGGGGGCTCGCATCACCAGGCCGTGGCTCTGGATGGCTTCCACCTGGGCAGGGTTGCGGTTGATCAGCACCACTTGATTGCCGGCCTGAGCCAACGTGCCACCGATGGCGCATCCCAGGGCTCCGGCGCCCAGTATTGCTATTTTCAAATCCGTGCTCCTCAGACAACGAGAACGAATTCTGGTCGGTTCAATTTATTAGGTAAATGCAATGTTATAAATATGGATCATAAAAATTTTTGTATGACAAAAGAGGCCCCACTCGCTGATTTGCCGGACCCCAAAGCCTTGCGCTTGTTTGAGGTTTTGTATTCCACCGGCAGCGTGACGCGCACAGCCGAGCGCCTGGGGCAAAGCCAACCTGCGGTGAGCATTGCCCTGGCGCGCTTGCGGCGCGAATTCAACGACCCCTTGTTTGTGCGCACCTCGCAAGGCATGGCCGCCACACCGCGCGCCGATGCCCTGATCACCAGGGTTCGGGAGGTGCTGGAGGACTTGCGCAGCTTGTCACAGGCCGAGCCAAGCTTTCAAGCGGCCACGGCAGAGCGTTCGTTTCGGATATTCATGACCGATGCCAGCCACGTGACCTTGCTGCCTCGGTTGTTTTCGCACGTGCGGGCTCTGGCCCCGGGGGTGCAACTGGAGGCCGCCACCATCGGTCCTCACATGGCAGATGCCATGCAGTCGGGGTCGGCGGACTTGGCCTTGGGGCTGATTCCCGGCCTGGAAGCGGGCTTTTACCAGCAAGCCTTGTTTGATCAGGATTGGGTGTGTCTGGTCAATCCGCGCCATCCGCGGTTGAATCTGGCCTTGGATGTGGCCGCCTACGCCCGCGAGTCGCACGTGGGCATTGTTTCGGGAACGGGGCAGCTGTTGCTGGAATCCACCCTGAAGCAACTCGGCCTGGACCGTCTGGTGGCATTGCGCCTGCCTGGTTTTTTGGGCTTGCCGGCCATTTTGTCCACCACCGATTTGGTGGCCACTTTGCCGCGTCACATTGGGGAAACCTTGGCTGCCTCGGCCGGTTTGCAGGTGTTGCCTTGCCCCTTGCCCATTCCGCAGTTCACCGTGAAGCAGCACTGGCATGCGCGCTACCACCACGATCCGGCCAACCGCTGGTTGCGTCAAACCGTGGCGACCTTGTTCAAGCGTTCGGGGTCAAACCAAGGGCACGGTTAACTCGGCAATCATGGCCCGCGTGTTGGGGCGCACACCGCGCCACCATTCAAAGGCTTCGGCCGCCTGTTCCACCAGCATGCCCACACCGTCGGCCAGTTGTTGTACGCCAGACTGTTGTGCCAGCTTCAAAAAGGGTGTCAAACCCTTGCCGTACACCATGTCGTAGGCCAGGCCGGTGGGTTCAAACGCACTGGCGGGCAGCGGTGGCAGATCGGCCGTCAGGCTGGCAGAGGTGGCATTGATCACCACGTCATAGCGGCCTTGTCCCAGATCGGCGTAGCCGCCACCGGCCAGCACCGCAGCACTGGCGCCGTTTGCGCAGAATTCGTTGACCATGTTCACGGCCTTTTCCACCGTGCGGTTGGCCACGAACAGGCGTGCCGGTGCCTGCGCCAGGATCGGCAACACCGCGCCCCGGGTGGCACCCCCAGCCCCGAGCAGCAGCACCCTTTTGCCTTGCAGGGCTTGTCCCAAATTGTGGGTGATGTCGCGCACCAAGCCCACGCCATCAAAGTTTTCAGCCCAGCAGCGGTCGCCGTCAAACTTCAAGGCGTTGGCTGCACCGGCGGCACGTGCGCGGTCAGACAAATCGGTGGCGTAGGCGCAAGCGTCCAGCTTGAACGGCACAGTCACATTCAAACCCCGGCCCCCTGCGGCCCTGAACGCGTCCACCGCAGCCGCAAAGCCGCCCAATGGGCCTTCGATTTTGGTGTACGCCATGTCTTGCGCCGCTTCTTGCGCAAAACCGTTGTGGATCAAAGGCGATTTGCTGTGGGCAATCGGGTTGCCAATAACGGCGTAGCGGTCGGTCATGTCGGGCGGATGGCGTTGGTTTTGTGTGTTGGCCGTGATTGTCGCTGATGACGGGTGGCGCCCTTGTTCGTTCTAATAATTTGAACTTTGTCGATATTTGGTGGGAATAAATTTGATGCATTGGGGCGCTACAGTTCCCCTCACAGACTGAAAAACCTGCCATGAACACCCCCAACCGCCTGCCCGTTCTGTTTGTTTCACACGGTTCGCCCATGTTTGCACTGCAACCGGGCACCACCGGCCCTGCCTTGCGTGCCTGGGGTGCGCAATTGCAACAAGCTGGAAACCCGCCCGTGCGCGCCGTGTTGGTCATGTCGCCCCACTGGATGGCGCGTGTGCCGTCGGTCATGGGTGCCCCAGAACCCGAAACTTGGCACGATTTTGGCGGTTTTCCGCAGCCTTTGTACCGCCTGCAATACCCAGCTCCCGGGGCCCCCGATTTGGCAACCCAGGTGGCGGCTTTGCTGAGAAGTGCGGACATCAACACCGCCATCGATGTCGAGCGCCCGTTCGACCACGGTGCTTGGGTGCCGCTGATGCACTTGTTGCCCGAGGCGCAGGTGCCGGTGGTGCAGCTGGCGCTGCCCGTGGGCTACACCCCCCGGCAGTTGTACGCAGTGGGGCAAGCACTGCACAGCCTGCGGGACGAAGGGGTGTTGATCGTGGCTTCAGGCAGCATGACGCACAATCTGCATGAATTTTTCAATGGCCGCCCCGATCTGAACAGCGGTACTGAGCCGTATGTCGAGCAGTTCAGCCGCTGGGTAGAAGCCGCTTTGATGCGTCGGGAGGTGGATGCCTTGATGGACTACCGCACCCAGGCACCGGCTGCTGCGCGTGCCCACCCCACCGATGAGCATTTTGTGACCTTGTACTTTGCGTTGGGAGCGGCAGGGTGGGCCCAACCCGGTGCCGCTCCCCAAGTCGAATACCTGAGCCGCGAAGTGATGTACCGTTACCTGGCGATGGATGCGATCGCTTTTCATTGAAAGGGTTGTCATGAACCAAACGATTTTGCAAAGACGCCCCTTGGGTGCGCCGCCCTGGCCGACCTTGGACCCGTTTCTGTTCTGTGTCCACCACAACGATGCCTACCCAGCAGGCAACGGTGCATTTGGTCCCACGGCTTCACTGGTCGGGCGCAATATCGGGCAGGATTTTTCAGGGAAAGACGGTTGGAGCATGTACCACGGTGCACAGGTGCCGGGGTTTCCTGCACACCCACACCGGGGTTTTGAGACCGTGACCATCGTGCGCAGCGGTTTGATCGACCATTCCGATTCCCTGGGTGCAGCGGCCCGGTTTGGCGAAGGCGATGTGCAGTGGTTGACCGCTGGGCACGGGATCGTCCACGCTGAAATGTTTCCGCTGTTGCACACCGATGCACCCAACCCCACCGAGCTGTTTCAAATCTGGCTGAACCTGCCCGCCCACCACAAAATGGCCGCACCGCACTTCACCATGTTCTGGGGGCCAGACATTCCCCGCATTGAGCAGGAGGGCGTGCAGCTGAGTGTGATCGCGGGCGCGGTGCCGCAAGCCCCAGCGCCTTTGGCGCCACCGCCATCGTCGTGGGCTTCGCAGCCAGAAGCGGATGTGGCCATCTGGACACTCAAACTGGCGCCGGGCGCACGGTTCACCTTGCCTGCGGCTTCGGGGCCGGGCGTGCGTCGCATGCTGTATTTTTTCCAGGGCAACAGCTTGGCCGTGAACGGCGAAACCGTGCAGGGCCGCGCCGCGCTGGAATTGCGCGCGGACTTGCCCAGCGAGTTGGTCAATGGCAGCCAACAGGCCGACATGCTGGTGTTGCAGGGGCGCCCGATCGCAGAACCTGTGGCCCAATATGGCCCCTTCGTGATGAACACCCAGGCCGAGGTTCAACAGGCGTTTGCCGATTACCGCCGCACCCAGTTTGGCGGCTGGCCTTGGCCCAATGAAGCCCCGGTGCACGGGCCAGCGTCAAGACGTTTTGCCCGCCACCCCGACGGGCGCACCGAAGAACCGCCCGCTGCTGTCTGAACGGGCGGCGCGCGCTCAGGCCAGTTCGCTGACTGGCACGCAACTGCAGAACAGGTTGCGGTCGCCGTACACGTTGTCGATGCGGCCCACGGGTGGCCAATACTTGGCATGCGCGCGGGTTGACTGCTGGGCAGCGCCCACGTCCCGGCCGTAGGGGTGCGGCCAGTCGGCCTTCATCAGGCTGTCAGCGGTGTGTGGCGCGTTCTTCAGCGGGTTGTCGTCTTGCGGCCAAGTGCCGTTTTCGATCAGGCGGATTTCTTCGCGGATCGCAATCATCGCGTCAATGAAGCGGTCCAGCTCTTCCAGCGTTTCGCTTTCGGTCGGTTCGACCATCAGCGTGTTGGCCACCGGGAAGCTCAGCGTGGGGGCGTGGAAGCCGTAGTCCATCAGGCGTTTGGCCACGTCCTCGGCCATGACGCCACTGGTTTCCTTCAGGCCGCGCAGGTCCAGAATGCACTCGTGCGCCACGTGGCCATTGGCCGATGCGTAGAGTGTGGGGTAGTGGTTGCTCAACCGCTTGCTGATGTAATTGGCAGCCAGAATGGCAGCTTCGGTTGCGTGTTGCAGGCCATCGGCACCCATCATGCGGATGTACATCCAACTGATGGGCAGCACGGCGGCGTTGCCCAGCGGTGCCGCAGAAACGGCCCCCACAGCGTGGGCGGACGCGGGTGCACCACACACGCCACCCGGCTCCGCGCCGCGGCCATGGCCGGGCAGGAAAGGCACCAGGTCTTCGACCACGCAGACCGGGCCGACGCCCGGGCCGCCACCGCCGTGCGGGATGCAGAAGGTCTTGTGCAGGTTCAGGTGGCTCACGTCGCCGCCGAACTCGCCCGGCGCGGCCACGCCCACCAGCGCGTTCATGTTGGCGCCGTCCACGTACACGCGCCCGCCATGGCTGTGCACCAGGGCGCAAAGCTCTTTTACCGCAGTCTCGAACACGCCGTGGGTGCTGGGGTAGGTGATCATCACACAGGCAAGGTTGGCGCTGTGCTGTTCGCACTTGGCTTTCAGGTCGGCCAGGTCCACGTTGCCGTTCTCATCGCACTTGGTCACCACCACCTGCAGGCCCACCATCTGCGCCGAAGCGGGGTTGGTGCCGTGGGCCGATGACGGGATCAGGCAGATGTTGCGGTGGGCTTCGCCGCGCGAGGCATGGAAGGCCTGGATGGCCAGCAGGCCGGCGTATTCGCCTTGCGAACCTGCGTTGGGCTGCAGGCTGATGCCGGCGTAGCCCGTGGCTTGGCAGAGCCAGGTGCGCAGTTGTTCATCCAGCTCCTGGTAGCCCTGCAGCTGGTCGACCGGAGCGAAGGGGTGCACGTTGGCGAATTCCGGCCAGGTGATGGGGATCATCTCGCTGGTGGCGTTGAGTTTCATGGTGCAGGAACCCAGTGGGATCATGCTGCGGTCCAATGCCAGGTCCTTGTCGGCCAGTGCGCGGATGTAGCGCAACATGCCGGTTTCGCTGTGGTAGCTGTTGAACACCGGGTGCGTGAGGTAGTCACTGCTGCGGCGCAGTTCGGCCGGGATCAGCGGCTCCACGCCCTTCTCAAAGGCGTTGAAGGTGGGCAAGGTTTGGCCGTCTTGGGCGAACACCGACCACAGCAGGGCGACGTCCTCGCGCGTGGTGGTTTCGTCGAGCGACATGCTCACGTACTGGCCCCACGACAGCTTCAGGTTGGCACCCTTGGCCACGGCTTTGGCCACGATGGCCTGGGCCTGGGTCGCATCGGCGGCTTTGACGGTCAGCGTGTCGAAAGCCGATTCATGGGTCAGCGAGTGGTCCAACTGTTGCAGGCCCGCAGCCAGCACGGCGGTGTAGGCGGCCACGCGCTGGGCGATGCGCTTCAAGCCTTGTGGACCGTGGTAGACGGCGTACATGCTGGCCACGACGGCGGGCAGCACCTGTGCCGTACAAATATTGGAGGTGGCTTTCTCGCGGCGAATGTGCTGCTCGCGCGTTTGCAGCGCCAGGCGATAGGCCGGGTTGCCGTGCGCGTCCACGCTCACGCCGACCAGGCGGCCGGGCAGGGAGCGCTTGAATTCGTCGCGGCAGGCCATGTAGGCGGCGTGCGGGCCGCCCGCGCCCATGGGCATGCCGAAGCGCTGCGTGGTGCCGATCACAATGTCGGCGTCGAACTCGCCCGGCGGCACCAACAGGGTCAGCGCCAGCAGGTCGGCTGCCACAATGAAAGCGGCCTGCTTGGCGTGCACCGTTTGCACCTCGGCGCGCAGGTCGTCGATGCGGCCGCTGGTGGACGGGTACTGCGCCAGCACAGCGAAGTAGTCGTTGCCCTGCAATGCGTCGGACCATTCCTGTGCCGAATTCGCCAGCTTTACCGTCAAGCCCAGCGGCTTGGCGCGGGTCTGCACCACCTCAATGGTCTGCGGGTGCGCATCGCCTGCCACCACGATCACATTGCCTTTGGCCTTGACCGAACGCTTGGCCAGCGTCATGGCCTCGGCGGCGGCTGTGGCTTCGTCCAGCATCGAGGCATTGGCGATCGCCATACCGGTCAGGTCGGTCACCAGCGTCTGGAAGTTGACCAGCGCCTCCATGCGGCCCTGCGAAATCTCGGCCTGGTAGGGCGTGTAGGCGGTGTACCAGGCGGGGTTTTCAAGGATGTTGCGCAGAATCACGCCAGGGGTGTGCGTGCCGTAGTAGCCCTGGCCGATAAAGCTTTTGAAGACCTTGTTCTTGCTGGCAATTGCCTTGAGTTCGGCCAGCGCGGCGGCTTCGGTGGTGGCGGGCGGCAGGTCCATGCCGGTGCTGCGCGCAATGCTGCGCGGCACGATGCCGTCGATCAGGGCGCGGCGCGATGCCTCGCCGATGACGGACAGCATCATCGATTCATCGACCTCACTGATGCCGATGTGGCGTGCAATGAATTCGGAGGGGTTTTCCAGGTCGACCAAAGGCCGGGCGGTGGGCATGAGCATGGCGGGCTCCAAGAAAGCAGGGTGGGGCGCTGGGCCCCGGGGTTTATTGGGTGAGTTGGTTGTAGGCGGTTTCGTCCAGCAGGCCGTCGAGTTCGGCCGGGTTGGACAACTTGACCTTGAAGAACCAACCCGCGCCCAGCGGGTCGCTGTTGGCCAGGGCCGGGTCGTTGCGCAGGTCTTCGTTCACCGCCACGATTTCACCGCTCACAGGCATGTAAACATCGGCCGCGGCCTTGACGGACTCGACCACACCCGCCACGTCTTTGGGGGCAAAGGTGGTGCCCACTTCTGGCAATTCCACAAAAACCACGTCACCCAAGGCGTCCTGTGCGTGGTGGGTGATGCCAACAATGGCGGTGTCGCCTTCCACTTTCAGCCATTCGTGGTCGGGGGTGTATTTCAAGCTCATCAAAAACTCCAACAGGTT
>JACCDQ011550063.1_pt1 | contig 11692 bp, 16 predicted proteins | sample 7446031 | NCBI WGS metagenome assembly JACCDQ01 (sample SAMN15323442, study PRJNA562643) | freshwater metagenome | isolation source: river surface water | place: USA:Blue River Watershed | collected 2017-08-17
ATGGATCCTTTGATCATCTCACCTTAACAGGGATTGCTAATCTGGCTGCGGATAATTTAACCATTGATGGCACTAGCTCTGCCTTAACCATTACAGGCTCTTTGCTTACTAATGCACTCACTTTGAATGGCAATATGAACCCAAGTTATTCAGCAAACCCATGCAATAATCTTTACCCCGCAGGTTCAGTTTCTCTAGTTCAATAGTCATTTTTCGAATTTTAAGTTTTCGCCCTGCTTCAGACAGGTGAGACATTACAGCTCCTATTGGAGAGCGCTTGGGCTAGATCTGAAGCTAGACAATCTTCAATAACGAGTTTAATATTCACTTGTACTGTACAAACGTTCAATAAAGTGAATTATCATGAATCCAATTAGTTTCTTTACTCATACACGCAAACCGTATGCGAATGTTGCTGAAGTTTATCGCCGTTACTCCAATCGTAGTGCTTACATCCCGATGTATTCTCAAAAAGTACCTGCGGGCTTCCCGAGCCCAGCGACGGATTATGTTGAGGCTAGACTGAGTGCAGATGATTACCTAGTAAAGAATCCAATTGCTACATACTTTGTGCGTGTCAAAGGAGACTCTATGATGAATGCTGGTATCTTTGATGGGGATGTCCTAATCGTAGATCGCTCTATTGAGCCAAGTATCGGACAAGTTGTCTTGGCCGAGGTCGATGGGGAATTTACTGTGAAGTATCTAGGACAGAACAAACTTATCCCAGCGAATCCTGCTTTTCAGCCTATTGAATTTAAGGATGGTCAGACCATCTCAGTAGTTGGGGTTATTACAGGGTCTATGCGTAAGTTCGTTTGAAACCATTATTAACTCTTTATATCCAATTTGACATTCAAATAAACAAAATTGATTTATGCTCAAACGCTATGTTTTACTGGATCTAGAGACTACGGGCGCTACGCCTCTAAAAGATCGTATTACTGAAATTGCCCTGATTAAATTTGAAGATGGCCAAGAAGTCGATCGCTGGCAAACCTTAGTTAATCCGCAAACGAATATCCCAGATTTTATTCAATCGCTCACAGGCATTACTAACGAGATGGTGGAAGATGCGCCTACTTTCGAACAAGTGGCTGGCGAGCTTTTGGACTACTTAGATGATGCTGTGATGTGTGCGCATAATGTTAGGTTTGATCATGGCTTCTTAAAAGCAGAGTTCAAACGGATTGGTATTACCTTAAAGCAAAAGGTGCTCTGTACCGTCAAGCTCTCCCGCAAACTTTACCCCCAATACAAAAGCCATGGTCTGAGCGCCATCATTGAGCGACATGGCTTCACCTGTAGTCAACGGCATCGCGCAATGGGGGATGTGGAAGTGATGGCGCAATTAATCGCGCTTGCTAAAAGAGAACTGGGGTCCGAGGCATTAGAAGCAGCCGTTTCTGAGCTATCTAAGAAGACGAGTTTGCCATCCGGAATTGATGAGGATGTAATTGATGAGATTCCAGAGAATGCTGGAGTCTATCTATTCTTTGGTGAAAATAACTTACCGCTTTACATCGGTAAAAGCATTAATTTAAGGGCGCGTGTGATGTCCCACTTTAGTAGTGATCATCGCTCAACAAAAGAAATGCGGATTAGCCAAGAAATCAAACGGATTGAATGGATAGAGACAGCTGGTGAATTTGGCGCGCTATTACTTGAATCTCGATTAGTCAAAGAGCGTCAACCCATCTATAACCGTCAGCTAAGACGTGAACGTCAACTCTGCGCTTGGCAGCTTGCTGAGTCTGCCGATGCAAAGCCACTCTTAAGGCTGATTCGTGAAGATGAAATTACCCCTGAAAACATCGGCACCTTATTTGGGACTTTCAGATCTAAAAAACAAGCGACAGAAGTCTTAAGAAATATCGCAGAAGAACACTCTCTCTGCCTAAAAGCTCTGGGATTAGAGTCTGGCAAAGGCGCATGCTTCAGATCCCAAATTCAGCGCTGTAAAGGCGTTTGCTGTGGCAAAGAAGCACCAGAACTGCATTATCTCAGGCTTCAGCAGGCCCTTATCTCCTTGAGGCTTAAAAGTTGGCAGTTCGAAGGCAAGATTGGGATTAAAGAGCACGATCCAGAAACTAGTAAGACGGAGCTTCATGTGTTCGATCAGTGGTGTCATATTGCGACAGTTGATGATGAAACCCAGCTAGAAGACGCAGTAGAATCGAAATACAGATTTAGCTTCGACCTTGATACCTACAAGCTTTTACTTAAAGAACTGAGTAAAAGAAATACTACTGTGATTGCCTTATGAAACGTTCGATTGCCTTAATCGACGTTAATAACTTCTACGTCTCTTGTGAGCGTGTCTTTAACCCTAAGCTCAATAATAAGCCTGTCGTTGTTTTATCGAATAACGATGGCTGTGCGATTTCCAGAAGTAATGAAGCCAAAGCGCTAGGCATTAAGATGGGTGAGCCTTGGTTTAAGTGCCAAGAGATTGCGCGTAAACATAAGATTCAAGGTCTATCCAGTAACTACGCTTTATATGCCGACATGAGTAACCGTGTCATGGCGATCCTAAAAGACTTTAGCCCTAACCAAGAAGTCTATTCAATAGATGAGTGCTTCTTAGATCTCACGGGTTTTCAGAATCTCACTGGCTACGGACAGCAAATGCGCGGTCGTATCCTTCAATGGACAGGGTTGCCTGTATGCGTGGGTATCGGTGCTACCAAAACACTAGCAAAACTCGCCAATCACTGTGCCAAGAAGATGCCTGAGTTTAATGGGGTCTGTGACTTTGGCGCACTAGCAGAGCAAGAATTAAATCTGCTGTTAAAGAAAATAGAAGTCGCTGAAGTATGGGGCGTGGGACGACGCTTAAGCGTGAAACTTTTGAATCTAGGCATTAACACTGCCCATGACCTCAAACAAGCTAATCCTGAATACTTAAGGCAGCAATTTAGCGTTGTGATGGCTAAGACCGTCAGTGAGCTTAATGGCACTGTCTGTGTCGAACTAGAAGAGATTAGTCCACCCAGAAAGCAGATCTTAAGCTCTCGAAGTTTTGGACAGCCCGTTCGTGATTACACTAGCCTTGCTGAAGCCATTACCCTCTATATGAGCCGGGCTGCTGAAAAACTCCGCGCGCAACAATCTGTAGCAGGGTTATTACACGTCTATATCCGAACTAACCCCCATAAGCCTGACGATCCCCAGTACGTAAATGGCATGACGATTAGTTTACCCACCCCCACAGATGATACTTTGCAGCTAGTGAACGTGTCGTTGTGGGTGCTTAAACGCCTTTTTAAACCTCACTATAACTACGCAAAGGCTGGGGTTTACTTGGGCAATTTAATTCCAAGAACTTCAGCGCAGATTGACCTATTTGGATCAAGCAAGCCTGTGAGTCGGACCCAATCTTTGATGAGTACTATCGACCGAATTAACGCCAAGATGGGGCGTGAGTCTATCAAGTTGGCGAGTGAGGGCATTCACCATCACTGGAGAATGCGCAGTCGCAAGAAGAGCCCTAATTTTACGACTAGCTGGGATGATTTATTGGCTATTAATTAATCTTTTCAACTTCGAATATCTTGAACTTTTGAAGCGATTTAGGGACTTAATCAAGTAAATAAAAACTTTAATTTTTAAAAGCCACATAACTTGAAAGGTCGCTGATGATTGCATCAATAATACTATTCTCGATCCTAAGCATCATCTTATATATGAGTTTGATTGTGTTGCCAGTAGCTTTTGGCTCTCTTACTAGAGAAAACGCAGGAATCTTTGCAAGAAGAATTTTCCCTAAATATCACATTATTCTTTTTATAGCCTCACAGTTAGCTGGGTTTCTCGCATATACATCTCATATAAAAATTGTTGCCTATCTGTCCGCCCTAATATTCGCATTACATTTCTTATTTTTGACACCGAGTATCAATAAGGCATCTGATGAAAGCAATATGCAACTCTTTAAGAGGCTGCATATTGTAAGCGTTCTATTGCATTTATTGGTCGTATCACTTTTTATCTATGCACTAATGATTGATGGATGCTTTGGATGGTTTGACTAGTCTCGAGAATGCAAATGGGAGTGTCTAAAACAGAAAAATTTTTTCAATTAATTTATAGCAGCAAGCCTGCAAGTAAATTGGAAGTGCAGAACCTTATAGAGATTTTGAAAGATGCTCAGAAATACAACCAAGATGAGGGTATTTCAGGATTCTTGTTATACGGCCCAGATAAACTAATTCAATTATTAGAGGGTGAAGAGCAAAAAGTAATTAATTTGTATCAAAAAATTAAAAAAGATAGAAGGCACTCGGATATTGCAGTTCAGTATTTTGGCTATGCAGAATCAAGGTGTATGCCATTTCTAGGAATGGGACTTTGTTTAATGTATGAGATTAACATCCACGACCATCATTTTTACTTTTCACGCGCCGAAGCAAAAAAATTTACCCCACTGATTAAGGGTGAAATAGGAGAAATTTTCGGAAAATACTTGGAGTGAGTTAATGCGTGAGAAACGCAGACTTTTTTGAAGATTTAATAGTAAATGTGGAATCAAAGAAAAATCATCATCTTTTATGATAGTAAATGTTCAATCTGTACTAAAGAGATTAACTACTATTGTTCCATCACATCCGAGCAAACTTTCATTTGGTCCGATCTGCACGGTGATACAAAATTACTTCAAGAATATAGACTCGATTTAAGCCAAGCTTTACTGATGCTCCACGCGATAGACGAAAACGGGCGAGTTCATATTGGAGTAGATGCTTTCATCCTTATTTGGAGAAATATTCCTAGATTTAAGTTGTTAGCCAAGGTCATCAAAGCCCCTGGCATTTATCAATTAAGCAATATTGGATATCGATATTTTGCGAATTGGCGTTTTCGCAGGCTTAATTATTGCATCGTAACCTGAAGTATCTGCTTAAATTATTTGGAAATATATTAGTGATTTATAGAAAATTATTTTTAATAAGTGTTCTCATCGCACTTGCGAATCCTGTCAGTGCTCAACCAGATATTGTCAGACTTTTGCAACTTCATGATTCTATTGTTCAGATATCCGTTGAATTAGAAAATGGAACTACGGGTACCGGAACAGGAGTTGTTTTAAGCCCTGAGTATGTAATTACAAATTGCCATGTGATCGCAAATGGAAAAGGAGCGAATGTGGCTAAGTATGGTGATGGGTATAAGCCATTATCGATTAAGGCAGATTGGAAACATGACTTATGTGCATTAAAGTTTGATGGATTACCCTTTAAACCTGTTCAAATGCGAGATACAGATACCTTGAACACTGAGGAGGAAATTTTCTCGATTGGCTATCCTAATGGAAATAATGTACCTCAGCCATCTTATGGGACGGTTAAAGCAAAGTACCCATTTGACGGGGCAATAATCATTAGGTCAGATGCAGCTTTTGGTCTAGGTTCTAGTGGTGGAGCCTTGTTTGATCAAGAATTACATCTAATCGGCATAACTACATTTAAAAGCCCAGGCCCAAATGGATATTTCTATAGCTTGCCCGTCGAGTGGATTAAGCAGTTACTCCAAACCCAAGAGCTGGATTCCCTGAGTACTAATGAGACGCCATTTTGGGCTCTGCCGTATGAGAAACAACCCTATTTTATGAGAGTCGTTATTCCATTTCAGAATAAAGAATGGCAAACACTGAATACTTTATCAAGAGAGTGGTCTAGCAATGAACCCATGACTGCCGATGCATGGTATTTTCTGGGTCAATCAGAAATTGGCTTGAAAAAGCTTGAGCAGGCAAAAATTGATTTTGAAAAAGCACTAAATATAAATCCACGTCACTTGGATGCGCTCAAGAATCTATATAAATTAGCCATCCAGGATAAAGACTTTACTGCGCTTGAGAAGATTAAAACGCAAATTGGTAATTTAGATAATTCTTTATTGCAAGAATTGGAGAATAATACCGAACCTAGGGTGAATCATTAATTCGATTTTTCCAATACAGCGGCTTGTCATGCGGAACACTCAAAATATACATATCTTGTTTTTTTAAATTCTCAAGTGCTTCATATTTAGAAATGTTAAGTTTTAAGGCATCTTGATTGGCGACCGAGGTGGCATAGGTTAACCAAGCAGGATTTTCAATAAAACCATGGTCCTGCATACATCGTTCCATGACATTAGCTTTTCTGGCAAAAATCTCTAGTTTTTGAAATTCAACGATGGCAGGCAAATTTGCAACGGCATTTTCTGCTATCCCAGCACAAAAATCACCCTGCTTTTCTAAAAGTGTCGGATTCCCACTTTGCTTTTTGTCCGACTTATTCCAAGTGCGTTCAAAGTAAGCTAAACCTGACGCCACCGCTATCAATATAAATAGGATATAAACTCGTTTGGACATTTACATAGATTCCTAATTTAATTTTTATTTGAAAGTATGTCGTTTACTAAATCTAATCTTAACAAAGGACTATCTAGCTCTAACATCATTTGCTTCTCCTCAAGTGGCATATCTAAAATTTCACACCATCGATTAGCAAGCCAATTACAACTGTCTAAGTCATAAGGTTTTTCGAAAGGAAGCTCACTTTCGCTTTTTAAATCTTTCTTAAGTGAATCTAAAAGCCTTTCAAAGTATATTTTTGTTGAAATTAAATCACTAGGAAGGGGTATTTCGTTTTCTGGATCAAGCAACTTAACATCACCTACCCATAAACCATCTTCCTGCTGTATTGCAGACTCTACGGCTATTTTTTGGTCTGCCAAACATCTAATATCAAATAAACCTGGTTGAGACACGTCCGTTTCAATTATTTTTACCCGTACACCAATATTTGCAAATGGAAACGAGTCTTCTTGATTACTTTTTAAGGACGCAACAATTCCAAATCCTTGATTATCCCTCAAGCACTTTCTAACCATATCTACGTATCTTTTCTCAAAAATTCTTAACGGTAAAACGCCTCCTGGGAAGAGAACAATTTTGAGAGGAAAAAGTGGAATTTTTAATTTCATAAAAATTAGTAATAGTTTATATACTGGATCTTTGGCTATCTCATCTGGAATACGTTCAATCATAATTCTGAGATTGATCTGGTAAAACTATATAACCCTCATTGTATGATCCAAATGCAATATATCGGTCTTGAAAAAAATAATCAGCCGAAATAGCGCATAAGGCCGCATCAATAAAATCAATATTACTTAACTCGCAAGTTTTATATACCGCTTTTCTCTCTAGAGTAATTCTTCTGGCCATAGACTTACTTATTTTAGGAGTATCAGAAGGACGATCATGCCAATAGGATAAATAAACCCCATGCGGAAAGGTTTCAATAACACATGGGGATTGAATCTTTTTACCCATAAAGATTGGCAAATTTAATTTCTGAAATAATAGTTCACCGTTAAAGACCCAGTCATAAAAACGACTTTTTTGAGCAAGTTCTCTAGTGGGGGTATAAAAACACTTGATTCCATTCTTAACTAAAGATCTTTCTGCTTCTCTAGATCTACCTTCTAGACTAAACATGCACGGAGCATCAATCCCAATGACTTTGGGCGCGTGGTTAGAAATCCATGAAACTACTTCATCTGCATCCTGTGAATGAAACTTGTCTAAAAAATTTCCATCTAGGTTTGCGACTACATGGAAACCCTTTTTAGAAGCCCCTACATCAACACCAACAGTTTTCATGATTTTTAGATTAAGAAGATTTTTAATTGGAACTGGCTAAAAAACTTTTCTAATCGGCACAGTCAGTTTGAGATTCAATCCATCTCTCGGTAGAAAATTTTTTGGATTTGATTTGTTGTTCGTTTTCTAAAAACGGGGAATTCAGATTAGCAATTCCCATTTTTATTCCTTCCGGACTGGGTTTTGGGTGGTTTGAATTAGATAAATTTTGATCCATTTCACTCATGTTTTTTCCTTTTTGGGGTTTTAAAATGAATTAACTTTTGGTTAATGTTCTTTAGAATTATCCAAATTGATTTTGGTTCAATTGGCCATGCGGGAATTTGTTAAAAAACGATGATTTGAAATACACTTTAAGTAGACTTCAGTCTTGGATTAAGACTAGAGGAAGTTATGGTGCTTTAGAACACCTCACTTAATAGATTTATGATCACATTCTTGAATGAATAGCGGCTAGCAATAAGCATGTCGTCAAGATGTAAGTTAGCCTGGACCTCATAGGAAGATACCAGAGGGGTACCCCAGAATTTTTAGGAAGTTTTTTGTCCTGGGTTAGATTGATTATAAAAAATATTGATAGTAGCAAAGATGCATAGAACGCGTTCATAAAAAGTGCTACCCAAGCAACAAGGGCAGGAATAACGCTCCACATAAAAGTTAAACTTTTATCACGCTCAGATAGTTGATTCACTGTCATGGCAAAAGCCCAATGGAGTGCACCTACGAAAGTCAGAATAATCGCCGCATAATTAATTAACCAATGAGACCATATGACGGAGCGATTGCCATCTACAAATAGCAATATTGTGGGCGCTATGATTGGCAATAACCCCATGTAGCCGAGGAGCTTGGGTAAAAATGAAGTTTTATCTAGCATCATTATTGATACTTTTTAAGATCATCAATAATTTCTTGTGAATGTCTTGAGGTATTCACATCCAAATAAATTTGAGCAATTTTTCCAGAGGGGTCAATTAAAAAAGTGTAGCGTTTTGCAATTTTTATAATCAATAAATTGTTGACGGCACCATAAGACTCAGCGACTTTTGCGTCTTGATCCGCAAGCAGGGGAAATGGGAGATGATATTTATCTGCAAATTTCGCATGGGAATCTGAATCATCGACACTAACCCCAATAATTTGGGCCCCTAATTTTTCCAATTGTTTCAAATCATCACGAAAACTACATGCCTCCTTGGTGCAGCCTGGCGTGTCATCTTTGGGGTAAAAGTATAAGACAACCCATTTGCCTGAGTAATCCTCAAGTTTTCTTATTTTCCCAGATTGATCAGCTAATTTGAAAGCTGGGGCAATATCGCCCACTTTAGGTAATTTAGATGCGGCGTTACTCTTTAATGCAAGTATCATGAGTAATAAACCGAACCCTAATAAAATGATGATTTTCATGGTGGGGAGTCTCTTTTAATTAATATCCTAATTCAGATTATATTTTTTGCATTTTGTTCATTACATAAAACTTTTTTCATCTCAACATCTCTAAAAATTCAAGCAAATTAAAGGACTTAGTATGATACTTACGCAGCTCTTATTATCTCTCGCCGAGAAGCGCCTAATGCCAGACTCAATGATTAGATATGGCATTCGTCATTTATGTAAGCAGAGATTACACGAGATTTCTTCCGATGACTGTGAAACCTCAGGGATGATACGCCAACGTTTTTTCGAGAGTATGCGAGTATCAGAAATCGCGCCTTTGCCCGATATGGCAAACGCTCAACATTATGAAGTTCCAGCAGCTTTTTTTGATTTGGTTTTAGGAAAGAACAGAAAATATAGTAGCTGTTATTGGCCTGGTAATGTCACGGAACTGGATTCTTCGGAAGAAAAAGCCTTAAAAGAAACTGCCCTGCATGCAGATTTGAGAGATGGTCAGGCAATTCTAGAGCTGGGCTGTGGTTGGGGTTCTTTATCTCTTTGGATGGCAAGTAATCTCCCTAACAGTCAAATTACATCGATTTCAAACTCGAATTCCCAGCGCGAATTTATTATGAATGAGGCAGCTAAATTAGGCCTTAAAAATTTGAAAGTCATTACTTGTGATATGAATTGTTTTGAGATTAATGAATCTTTTGATCGTATTGTTTCAGTCGAGATGTTCGAGCATATGCGTAATTACCAGGTTTTGTTTGCAAAACTCAATAGCTGGCTAAAAGCTGATGGAAAGTTCATGATGCATATCTTTTGTCATCGCGATGTTCCTTATGCGTTCGATGTCAGAGCCGAGGATGATTGGATGAGTCACTTTTTCTTTTCTGGTGGATTTATGCCAAGCGACGATACACCGTTGCAATTTCAAGATCATCTAAAAATATCTAAGCAATGGCGCTGGAGCGGAGAGCACTATGAAAAAACAGCAAATGCATGGCTTAAGAATATGGATAGAAATATTGAGCAAATTAAAAAAATATTTGAAGAATGTTACGGGGGAAAAGATACCGCTCTGTGGATACAGCGTTGGAGAATCTTCTTTATGGCCTGTGCAGAATTATTTGGCTTTAACCATGGTCAAGAGTGGTGGGTAAGTCACTATTTATTTGAAAAGCAAAAGCACTAGTCTCTTATGCTACTTAATTTTATTTGCTTTCAGCTTGGTTGGCTTTCATGTGTACTTGGTGCTGCAAATCATCATCCTTGGTTAGGTGTTCTAGCTTCAATATGTTTGATCGCATGGCACCTTAAAGTATCCAATAATTGGAAGCCTGATGCATATTTAATAATTTCGGCCATGCTTCTAGGGCTTGTGTTTGATTTTTTACCTTTGCGTTTTGGATGGATTTCCTTTGAATCTACACCCTTATGGCCAAATCAGATTCCTCCTCCATGGATGATTTGTCTATGGGGGATGTTTGCCACTACTCTGAATGTCAGCTTGAATTGGCTCAAAACCAGATCAATTTTCGCAATGCTACTTGGAGCTTTAGCTGGGCCTCTTTCTTATTTGGGAGGATCTGGTTTGGGCGCGCTAGAAATGGTTGATTTCAGTGCAGCTATGATTTACTTGAGCATAGGTTGGGCGGTCGCGGTTCCAGCTTCGCTTAAAATGGCATCCACAATAAGTTTATCTATTGATTTAAAAAATGGAAGGAAGCGCTAATTGTTTATTTTTGAGCACTACTTACTCACATTACTACCATTGTTGCTTTTGGGTTTCTTGGGTTGGTTGTATAGCTTGAAATGCAATAACGTAACGATAGTTGATACGCTCTGGGGAATGTTTTTTTTAACTGCAACACTGTTTAATTTTGTGTTTTTTTCGTTTCCCAATTCCAGAGCTTACTTAATATTAACGCTCGTTATTATTTGGTCTTCAAGGCTTTCTATTTACCTTCATATTCGCAATCACAACAAACCAGAGGATTTACGCTATAAGGCAATACGTGATCGAAATGAGCCTAATTTTAGAATTAAAAGCCTCTATTTGGTATTCTTGTTGCAGGCAGTTTTAGCTTGGGTTATTTCTTTGCCCTTATCTGTTTCAATACAATCAGAAAGCCCGCTGAATCTGTTTGATTGGCTGGGATTGGCGCTATGGATAATAGGCATGTGCTTCCAAGTCACTGGAGATTTACAGCTAGCGAGATTCAAAGCCAATCCCAAGAATAAGGGTAAAGTGCTAAGTGAGGGTGTTTGGCGTTATACACGCCATCCAAATTATTTTGGCGAGTCTTGTATTTGGTTTGCTTATGGATTGATAGGTCTCGGAGCGGGAGTATGGTGGGCGATAATTTCGCCAGTATTCATGACTTATCTGTTAGTCAAGGTGACAGGCGCTGCTTTGTTAGAAGTGAGCATTGTTGAGCGAAATGCAGACTATAAAAACTATATGAAAACGACGAATCGTTTCTTGCCTTGGTTTCCTAAAAGATAATACATATGCGCTTTAGATATTTTCTTTTCCTGGGTTTATTTTCTTCACCTTGCCTAAATGCGCAAACCTGGGATTTTGATGTCTCTATGGATGGCAAGCATATTGGTACTCATCAATTTATCTTATCTAAACAAGAAAATAACAAGCAG
>JACCDQ011599146.1_pt1 | contig 11690 bp, 6 predicted proteins | sample 7446031 | NCBI WGS metagenome assembly JACCDQ01 (sample SAMN15323442, study PRJNA562643) | freshwater metagenome | isolation source: river surface water | place: USA:Blue River Watershed | collected 2017-08-17
AGTGATGGATTGGCTAGGGCTACGCGCATGGGTGTGGCTACCACGCATGAAGGTATTGATGGGTTGTTGAATCATCCGTTGTGGCCTGAGATTGGGGTGGTTTTTGATGCAACATCGGCCAAGGCCCATATCGCCAATTATGAAAAAATTTCTAAGTATCCGGGTAAAAAGGTGATTGATTTAACACCTGCTGCTATTGGGCCTTTTTTGGTACCACCGGTGAATTTTGATCAATTACAAGATGTGCCGAATGTGAATATGGTAACATGCGGCGGACAGGCAACTATTCCGATGGTTGCGGCGGTGAATCGTGTGGCAAAAGTGCATTATGGTGAAATTGTAGCGAGTATAGCTTCCAAGAGCGCAGGCCCTGGAACCCGCGCCAATATTGATGAATTTACGGAAACTACTTCGTTGGCCATTGAAAAAGTTGGTGGAGCGAGTAGGGGTAAAGCGATTATTATTTTGAATCCAGCGGAGCCGCCATTGGTGATGCGTGATACGGTGTTTACGTTGAGTGAAATGGGCGATGAAAATGCCATCCGCGAAAGCATTGCACAGATGGTTGCTGAGGTGCAGAAATATGTGCCAGGATATCGCTTGCATCAAGAGGTACAATTTGATGTGATTCCGGCGGATAAGCCTGTTTTTATTGAGGGTTTGGGGTATTTGAGCGGATTGAAAACCACGGTAATGTTGCAAGTTAGGGGTGCAGGTCACTACTTGCCTGAATATGCGGGGAATTTGGATATCATGACAAGTGCGGCATTGGCAACGGCAGAAAGGATGTATTCGAAATGAGAAATAACGATTGGTTGAAATGGATAGGCGCAACCGTGGTGTTGGGCGTGTTGTTTTATGCAGTTTACAAACTGTTTCTTTTTACGAAAAATAAAAATAATTAAGGGCGATGAGTACGCAAAAAGTTTATATTCAGGATGTTACGTTAAGGGATGGGATGCATGCTATTCGACATCAGTACGGAAATCAGGTGTTGAAGGATATCGCTATCGCCCTAGATAAAGCGGGAGTAGATGCCATTGAGGTGGCTCATGGTGATGGATTGGCGGGAGCGAGTTTTAACTATGGATTTGGTGCGCATACGGATTGGGAGTGGTTGGAAGGATTGAGTGAATCGCTGAAGCATGCAAAACTTACCACTTTGTTATTGCCGGGAATTGGAACCATTCACGATTTGAAACGTGCGAGAGATTTGGGAGTGGAAAGTGTGCGGATTGCCACCCATTGTACTGAGGCTGATATTGCTGCTCAACATATTCAGGCTGCCAAGGAATTGGGTATGGATGTGGCTGGTTTTCTGATGATGGCGCATATGAATTCTCCAGAGAAGTTGGCTGAACAGGCTAAGTTGATGGAGAGTTACGGCGCAGATTGCGTGTATGTTACAGATAGTGCTGGTGCATTGTTGATGGACGATGTGAAGCAGAGGATGTTGGCATTTAGGGATGCATTGAAGCCGGAAACAGAAATCGGAATTCATTGCCATCACAATTTGAGTTTGGGTGTTGCTAATACATTGGTGGCGATGGAGTTTGGTGCCATTCGTTTGGATGCTTCTTTGGCAGGCATGGGTGCTGGTGCGGGTAATGCACCATTGGAAGTTTTGATTGCAGCATTGAATCGCATGGGTGTTGATCATCGCTGTGATTTATATCAATTAATGGATATCGCTGATGATGTGATTAGGCCTTTACAGGCAAGACCGGTTCGTGTGGATCGCGAAACATTGAGTTTGGGTTATGCAGGTGTTTATTCAAGTTTCTTGTTGCATGCAGAGCGCGCATCTGAGAAATATGGAATTGATACCCGGGCGATTTTGGAAGAATTGGGCAAACGAAAAATGGTTGGTGGACAAGAGGATATGATTGTGGATGTGGCGCTGGATATGAAAAATTCTCATAAATAAAATGGCGTTTTTAACGTTTTAAAGTGTATTAAACGATTGAGGGATCGCCTGCGACCAATTGTTGGGCAATTTCATAGCAACTTATGGGTTGTTTGTGGAATAGTTCTTGAAAAACGTTGCTAATGGATTGTAATTTTGCAGTTTAAATTATGAAAAAGATAAATCTTGTAATCGCAGTTATTATTGCAGCAGCAGGTTTTACGAGCTGTATTGGCTCAAAAGAAGCGTACGACAAAGCTAAGTTAAGTGGTTTTGTAGCCACCCAAACCAAACAAATTATCAAAGAAACCGAAGAAGCGAAAGCTCCAGGAGTTGATTTGAGCAAAATGATTCAAGAAACCAATACTGAAGTGAAAGCTTTGGACGGTGAAATGACCCAAGCTCAAGCCGAGATTGATAAGTTGGAAGCGGGATTAGCGAAAGTTGAGAAATTGGAAGCTGAAGCGAAAGCTGAGTTTGAGCGTTCAAACGTAACCAGTGTTTTCTTTGCTTTGAGTTCTAGTACTTTAACTGCAGAAGCGATGCAGGAATTGTACCGTTGGAAGAGTGGTTTGGATCGCGCGGGTTCTCAATTTAACTACAATGTTGTTGTTTACGCATCTGCCGATAAATCTGGAAGTGCAAAAACAAATGAAATTTTGAGAAATAAGCGTGCAGAATCTGTGAAGAAATTTTTGGTTTCTTTGGGTGTAAATGTTGCAAAGATTAGCGTTGTAACTACACAGCCATCATATACTGTAGCCAACAACTTAGACCGCAGAGCGGTTGTAGGTGTTACAGTGAATAAATAATTACATACTATAACTAAACATAAACGAAAGGGGCCGTCCGCAAGGATGGCCTTTTTTATTTATATCGCTTATTGCTGGGGAATTTATCGCCCTAAAATACTAAATTCGTTTGTTTATGAATTTGTATCAATTCTCCCTGAAATCGTTGGTTTTTCTTGCACTAAATTTGGTAGTTTCGGATTCCCTTTTTGCTCAAAATTTGCCGGGGAATACGGAAGACAAAGGCGTTGCGAAGCATGTGAATCCTTTTGTAGGAACTGGAGGGCATGGGCATACTTTCCCTGGCGCTGTAGTGCCATTTGGGATGGTACAATTGAGTCCTGATACCCGAAATGATGCTTCTTGGGATGGCTGTGGGGGTTATCATTACGATGATTCTTTTGTTTATGGATTTACCCATACGCATTTGAGTGGTACGGGTGTAAGTGATTGGGGCGATGTGTTGATTATGCCGTTGGCCACAGATTTGGCAAAGAAATTTGTATTCATGAATACAACGGATTTGCGCAAAAGAGCCATAGAGACACCTGAATTGTTTTATAATTATGGCGATTTTGTGGCGAGCCGAGATTCAGCATTTTTGTCTAAGATTGCAGCTGAGAATAAATCTGGCGCTAGTTTAAAGCCCGATCAATACAGACAGCCGTTGAAGCACAATTTGGAGGATGCAAATGCCGCTTATTATACCAATTATTTTGAGAACTTGCGATGCAATGTAAAGCTCACAGCAGGTAAGCGCGTTGGTTATCATCAATACTATTTCGATAGGAGAAATGCTGGGGCAAATTCATCTACTGCCCCAAAGGGAAATTTGGATACGGTTTATTTCTTGGTTGATTTGCAACATAGGGATTTGGTTTTATCGTCGCATGTAATGCCCTTGGCGGTGGAAGAATACCGCTCAGCGAATGCTGGCAGCAAGGAAAAACTTAATAATGAATATACATCAGCGGCGCAAATCATGAGCGCAGGTTATAAATCGCGTGTTTTGGTGGGAGAGCGCAGTAGCAAGGCTTGGGCGGATAATCAACAGTTGTTTTTTGCCATTGAGTTTGCCAATGATGTGGTAGGATATAGTTATTTGAATGAGCGACAAATGTTGGTGGCGGTTCAAATAGGTAAGACAAATAAAGTGGATGTCGCGGTTGCTTTGTCGTCTACTTCGAGTATATCAGCATGGTTAAATATGCAATATGAATTGGAATCGGCGGGAGTGATCGAAAATGGCGGTGTACCGAGTATGGGACTGTCGCACAAAGATGAATTGGAAAAGATGCGTATTGTATTGGCGCATGAAAAGAATAAAGACGTGGCTGCTGAAGCAAGCGGTAGCAGAAACCAAGATAGGATTAATCAATTATTTTTAAAATTTGTTCAATCTAGTCTAACAGGTGCTTATGAACCTGGGCATTGGAATTTCGAGAAAAAGCGATTTGAAGCAACAGAAATGTGGGAAACGGAATTGGGTAAGATTGCAGTGAAGCGTCCTTTATTAACCAAAGGTGCATCGGATTTATCGCCAGAGGAAATGAAAGACGAGAAGTACGCAGTTTTTTACACGGCTTTGTATCATACCATGATTCATCCATCGTTGTGTAGTGATGTTTTTGGCTTTTATAGGGGCAGGGATCACCAGATTCATTGGGCTGATCATGAGGTGTTTACGGTGTATTCGTTGTGGGATACTTACCGCGCGCTGCATCCGTTGTTGACGATTGTTGATGCCAGGAGAACCCGCGATTTTGTGAGGAGTTTTATGTTGCAATTTGATCAGGCGAAACGATTGCCAGTATGGGAGTTGAGTGCTTGTGAAACCAATTGCATGATTGGATATCATTCGGTTTCGGTGATTGCTGATGCTTATTTAAAGGGAATGACGGATTTGCCGCAAGTGCAACGGAAATGGTTGTTGGCGATGGTGGAGAGTGCCAAGAAGGACCATGATCCAACTTTGGTGAATAATTTGGGTATCGATACCCATAATTTATCCATTTTGGTTGGTCCATTAAAGGACATGAAATTGGGATATTACGGTATTGAGCAGCGTGCGGAATCGGTTTCGAAGATATTGGAATATGCTTATGACGATTGGTGTATTGCGCGCATGGCGAAGGAAATGAAGGAGGAGGAAATTGCGAAGGAGTTTTTTGCCAGAAGCGAGCGATGGAGGAATGTTTTTGATGCCGAGACAGGATTTATGCGACCAAGAGCGAACGGCGGATGGCTATCGCCCTTTGAACCCAAAGAGGTAAATAATCATTATACAGAGGCCAATGCGTGGCAATATTCGATGTATGTGCCGCAGGATGTAATGGGATTGATTGATGCATTGGGTGGTGAAAAAGCGGCAAAGGCGCACTTGGATTCTTTGTTTGGTACCTCTTCTTCTACTAAGGGTAGAGAGCAGGCGGATATCACCGGATTGATAGGGCAATATGCCCATGGAAATGAGCCTTCACACCATATGGCCTATTTGTATAATTATGTTGGAAGTCCGGAGAAAACCCAGTTTTTAATCAACAAAATTTGCAATGAATTTTATAAGAATACACCCGATGGTTTGATAGGCAATGAAGATTGCGGACAAATGAGCGCGTGGTATGTCATGAGTGCTATGGGCTTTTATCCTGTTGCTCCGGGTTCGAATTTGTATTTAACTGGATCGCCACAATTTGGTGAAATTGAGATTGCTAGAAATAACGGAGTTGGGTATGATGAGATGTCGCCCTACTTTAGAAAAGATAACGGTCAATTGCGTGCTGGCAGAGAGAAATTTGTGATTCGGGTTGTAAATGGCGATGGCTCGAGTGCAGGTGTTACGGCGGCTGCTGGAAGCTTAAAAGGTACGGCTACAGGTGCAGGCGTAGGCAATGAGATTTTGGCGGTTCAAATGGGTATGAAGATGGATGATCGATCTTCTTTGATCGGCGCTCCGGTTTCGGATCAATGGCATTTGGTGGTATCTCATAGGGATTTGATGGAATGGGATGCTTTTTTGTTTCGGCCGGTTCCTTCGGAGAAAAAAGACCAATTGTTGATGCGTATGCCCAAACAAAATGTTTCCTCAACCTACGCGCCGGGCTTATTGTTTGAAGGCGAAAAGGTATACAGGGATAGCCATTTGTTAACGATTAAACCTTTATCCAATTGGGGAGGTAAGGTTACGTTGTTGATTAAGAATCATGGCGACAGGGATGTGAAATTTAACTTAAAACCTGAATCTGTAACTACGAGTGGGATAGAGGGATGGGATAAATATGTGTTTAAAGCCTCAGCCGAACCCATAAAGGTACAGCATCACAATGGTATAACGGTTTTGGGTAAAATTGATAGTACCATGATGATTAGCGGCTTACCTGGGTCTAGAACGGGCGGGGTATACAGCTACAGTGATTGGACATATGGGGAGTTTAATCCGGTTCCGAATAACTATGATATTGTGTTGAGTAACAAGTACCAAGACCAATATACTGGAGGCGGCAACGGCGCCTTAATTGATGGTGTTCGCGGTGGCAAAGAATGGAGAGCAGGTGGTTGGCAGGGCTTTTACGATGTGCCATTGGTGGCGAAAATTGACATGCATACGGTGAAAAAAGTAACAGAAGTAAAAGCTGGCTTTTTGCAAGATTCTCGTGCATGGATTATTTTTCCGAAAGCTGTGAAGGTATATTATAGCGTTGATGGAGTGAAATATACGGAGGTTCAAGGCTTCGGTCATAATATTGACGCGATGGACGAAGAGGTGCAGATAATGGATGTGCCATTCACTTTTAAGAAACCGATTAAGGCCAGATATATCATGGTTTTTGCAGAGAATTATGGCTTGTTACCGGAGGGGCATTTGGGTTATCCTTATCAAGGGAAAGCGCATTTGTTTGCCGATGAAATTCAAATTAAAATCAAAAAATAAGCATTGATTTTCTGGCGATGGCATTTTTAGAAGTTTGTGTGTTTTCTGCATCTGATGCGATGAAAGTGGCGGGTCTTGGTGCAGATCGATTGGAGATTTGCCATGATTATGCGGTAGGTGGGGTAAGTTTGGCGCTGGATGAATTGCAGTGGATGGCTGAATCTTTAAGAAGTGCTGCGTTTGTAAATACAGATGGCAAAATAAGGGGGATAGCGATGGTGAGGCCTCGTGGTAGCGATTTTGTTTATTCGGCAGAAGAAAAGTTGTGGATGTTAAATTATGTGGAGGCGATGGGTAAGTTAGGATTTCAGGGGGTTGTTTTGGGGTGTTTGACCGCAGAAAATCGATTGGATTTGGCATTTTTGGCCGATTTGGTTGCTGCTACAAAGCCATATGAAATGGAAGTGGTGTTTCATCGGGCATTTGATGATTTGGCATCAGTGGTTGCCGGTAACGGGAATGAGATTAAAAAAGATATTCAGCAATTGGCGGAATTGGGAGTAAATCGAATACTAACGGGTATGGGTGCTCAATCAATGGAAATGTTGAGGAGATTAAAAGAATGGGGCGATGATTTTGGGATTGCTATCTTGCCTGGCGGAGGAATAAGAACTGGGAATATATTGGAGTATTATTCCAACAGATTTGATTGGGTACATTCGGCTTGTGGTGAGATAAGAGACAATGGATTTGAGTTGAATGAAACGATTGTGAGGGAGATGCTGTCTATCGCCAGAGAAAATTAAATGTTCTATGAAAGGAAAGCTACTCGTTATTCTAATTTGGCTGAGCCTGTTGATTGGCGGCTTGCAAGGACAGGGTTCGATAGGTAAATCTTTACCTGCTGAGGAGGCATTGTTGTTGAAATGGGAGTTAGATTTGGGGAATTTGCCGTTGAATGTTAGGGATACATTTTTGTATTATTATCGGTTGATGCATCCATTGCAAAAAATAGATTTGGATGGTAACTATTTGAAGGTTAATTACATGCCGAGTGTTAATGATCATGTTTGCAATCATGATGTTAAGGGCTGTAATCAGGCGTGTAAGTGGGTGGAGTGGTATCGTTGGAAGTACAGGATGAAGTTGTTTGAAAATACGGAGGCGGCTAAGAAGCACAAGCATTTTTATTTGCAGATGAATGAATGGGAGGGGGCTGGATTGGAAGTTTTTATCAATGGAACATTGGTTGAAGAGCCGTTCCAACCGCTTCACAGTTCATTTGCTAATAAATACATGGATTTGGATCCGTATTTGCGCAGAGATGGAACGGATAGTTTGGTGTTGCAGTTTCAAGCGGTAACGCCTTATGCCAAGCAATTTGGGGTGGCATCGGGTTTGGTTTTTCCGGCAGATAATGAGGGTACATTATCGGAAATGAAAGCATCGCCCAATATTAGAAAACCGATTGTTCAATACGGATGGGACATTGCTCCTCGTAGGGTGCTAACGGGATTGGGCGAGGGTGTAAAAATGATTGGATGGGACGATCTGTGGATACAGTTGTTTCAGATGTATCAGGAGGAAATTGTGGGAGATTTAAAGCAAAACAAAGTGGTAGCTTATTCGGTAGATGCTGGAAAATCTGTAGTAGTTGAAGGTGGAGAGCTTAAAGTGGACGCCCTTATAAAAGGATTGGTGGGTAAGGGCAAAGCGCGATGGATTTATTTGGTGGATAAAGATCTGTCTGAACTAGTGAAATGGGAGCACGGTTCTGTGGGAGGGAAGAGCAATAATTTGGTTTGGGATAGTTCATCTTTGGTTGTGAATCCCTATTTTCAGAATGATGCGGCGGGTGTGGTTCATTGCATGGCAACGGAAACATTTGCGGTTAAGGATTTGATCTTGTGGCAACCCAATGTTATTCGGGAACATCATATTATGCCCATGGATTTTGATAATTCTTCGGCTTATGTTGGTGAAATTGTAGCGAAATATGCTTTGCCGGGTGAGTTGGAGGAACGAAGTTTAAAGCAATTCGCTAAGGTTTACTTTAGGAATGTACAATGGGATACAACATTGTGCGGTTTCGGATTTTTGGTAAATGGGAAAAAGGTTTTTGCAAAAGGTGTGAATGTAGTTTGGACGAGGTTGTTTAAGCCTGGAAGTCCTTATCCTGGTAAATCAGATGTAGATGCCTGGATTGCGAGTTGGGTGAAGTTGGGTGTAAATATGGTTCGGATATGGGGTGGTGGTGCTTATCCCTCAGACTATTTCTACGAACAATGCGATGCTTTTGGCATCATGGTATGGCAGGATTTTATGTTTTCAGGGACAACCTATCCGCGCGATATGTTGTTTTTGAATGCGGTTGAAATAGAAGTTCATAATGTAGTAAATCGCTTGTTTTATCATCCTTCTTTGGTAATGTGGTGCGGTAACAATGAAATTGAAGTGGCTTGGTTTAACTGGGGTTGGCAGAATAAATATGGCATCCACGGACAGGATAGCATCACCCAATGGAATAATTATCTCTTTATGTTTGATACACTGATTCCTTTTGTGTTAAAGAGTTATGTGCCAAATGCGAATTATTTGCGCAGCAGTCCGATTGGAAATTGGGGTAATTTGAAGCAAATGCGTTGTGGCGACAACCACGATTGGGGGGTATGGCATGGCGAGCGCACTTTCGCGTATTTGGATTCTGTGAAAATGCCATTTGTGAGTGAGTACGGAATGCCGTCATTGCCCAAGTGGATGCAGTTGGAGGAAGCGAAATTGTTGGGTGGAAGGAGACAGAATCCTCCAATGGGTTATTCGGATTCATTTTTTAGCCTGCTGAGGCCGTATATGTTGAGTTATAAAGGACTGGGATTATGGCAAAAATACATGTATTGGGAAAGTCGTTTTCTGGGCGATGATACTTCCTTTGGGGGGTTGCCGGCTGTGTTGCCAGTTGGAAATAGGGTGGAAGAAAGCTGGGCGCTACAGGGCGATTTTGTTGTTGAATCGATGGTGCAACATCGTTTGCAACAACCGGTATGTGCAGGTAGTTTGATGTGGCAATGGAATGATATTTGGCCAGGAATAACTTGGAGTTTAACCCAATTTGATTCTTTTGCCTTGAAATCGCCAGAATCGATGGCTAAGGCATTTGCGCCAGTTGTAGGGAAATATGCCTTTAAACGGGTGAAATCGAAGCAATGGGTGGCCATTGTGAAGTATGAGTCTGCGTTTTTATCGCCCCGAAAAGGAAAAATAGGATTTCAAATGCCTCATGTTCGTATGCAGCGATCCGCAACTTTGGATCGGGAACTTCTCATATTACCCGGTGTAAATGAGGTGGTTTTGAAATTAGATAAGAAATCGATGGCAGATTTAGAGGCAGGATTTCATCAGGGGTTAATGCCGGTTGATCCTGTAACAGGATTGGCGCGCATATATCCCAATTATCCTTTGTTTACAGCCAAAGGATTGAGTTTTAACTATTAATACAAACTCTTAGCGGCAACAACTTCGTTTAATTCGGTTGTTCGGATGGCATAAGTAAAACCGGGTTGCAAGGAATAAGCCCCATATTCACCTTCTTTGTTTATGGCGATAAAACCTATTTGCACTTCTTTCCAGTTTTTGTTGCGTTTTTGAAGTTTCTTGGCAATTTCTTGGATAGCAATTTCACAGGCCTTTTGGGGATGAGCACCATGTCGCATTTCCTCAACTACCCTAAAAGAGCCCACAACTCTTACCACTTCTTCTCCGTGGCCAGTAGCTGTGCAAGCGCCTACATCGCCATCCACGAATAATCCGGCGCCGATGATGGGTGAATCTCCAATTCTACCGCGCATTTTGAATGCCATTCCACTGGTGGAGCAACCGCCACAAAGCCTTCCGTGGTTGTCCATTGAAATCATGCCTATGGTATCGTGGTTTTCAATATTGACAACGGGTTTGTATTCTGATTTTTGGAGCCAATTTTTCCAATCTTTGATGGAGTCTTCTACCAATAAATTTTGCTTTTTAAAGCCTTGTTCTACGGCAAATTGGGTTGCTCCTTCGCCAGACAACATCACATGCGGCGTTTTCTCCATTACTTTTCTTGCTACGGAAATAGGAATGGCGATGTCTTCCATGCATAATACGGCGCCAATGTTGGCATTTTCATCCATGATACAAGCATCTAAGGTAACATGGCCATCTCGATCAGGTCTGCCACCCAATCCCACACTTCTTTCATTGGGGTTTAATTCCGTTAAGTTTATGCCTGCTTCTACTGCATCCAATGCATACCCATTGTTTTTTAATACTTCCCATGCGGGTTCATTGGCGATTTTGCCAAAATTCCAAGTGGTAAGTAGGATGGGTTTATTGGTGTTTTTATGTTTTTGCGATATTGTAGGTTTGGATGGGGATGTTGCAAGTTGATCCGCTGCAGCTGAAAGTGGTGCGAGCGTGATAACACTGGCGATTTTTTGAAGGAATGATCTTCGTTTTAACATGCAATTAATGGGATAGATAGTGATTTCCCCAGGATTTGATACCGTAGTAATACCAAAGGGTTTGGTGTAGGTTTAATCGCCCGAGGAAAAGATTGAAGTTTTTCTGGTAATCTGGAAGCCACAATGCTTCTGAAAGTGCTTGCATTCTAGGGGTTGTCATGTATTGAACATGTTCCCAAGTTGTCATATATTCCGTCCAAACGTTGGCCTGTGCGCCCAAGATGTATTGCTTTACGGAATCAGGCATTTGTTCGTTTGTAGGCGCATAATCATAAACCAAATCCAATGGGTTATAGCCGCCAATGGCATGGGGTTCGGTGCTGTCTTTGGATTGATAATGATCGAAGTACAGAGGCTTTCCGGGGGTCATGATGGCGTTATGTTTTTGCTCAGCAGCGGCAATTCCACCTAGTTCGCCGCGCCAACTCATTACAGTAGCATCGGGTGCAAGTCCACCTTCGAGGATTTCATCCCATCCGATAATTTTTTTACCCTTGGTGTTAACGTATTTTTCAATTCTCTTGATAAAATAGGATTGTAATTCGTGTTCGTCTGTAAGGTGCTCGTCTTGGATGCGTTTTTGACATTTTGAGCAGGTTTTCCAACGCGTTTTTGGGCATTCATCG
>JACCDQ011410729.1_pt1 | contig 11688 bp, 18 predicted proteins | sample 7446031 | NCBI WGS metagenome assembly JACCDQ01 (sample SAMN15323442, study PRJNA562643) | freshwater metagenome | isolation source: river surface water | place: USA:Blue River Watershed | collected 2017-08-17
CCATGGCTTCCCCCTTCTGGAGTAGGTTCGGCTTGCAGTTTTCCCATCAGGGCCAGCAGAGTTTCTCTATCTGCATCAGCCAGGATGGCATTGGGCCAGCCACAGCAGCTAGAAAGATAGAATTTGACCCTTGGGGATTTCCAGGTCAATCGCAAGCGCTCTAGGTGCAGATCACACGCAAGACGAACTCCAAAATCGTTCTCAATAAAATTCGGGCCAGCCAACATCTCTAGGTCTGTGGGTCTACCGGACATCAGCTACGGCCCCCTCTTTCCAATCTAGGCGGGGCCAGTAGCGGCTTTGGGGGGAGTTTTCCACAGGCTTAGGGGTGGTTTGGGGCTGTGGATAACCCTTCTCTCCCCCCACGCCCCCCTCTCTTCCCCCGGAGGTTAAATTTTTTTGAAAGGCGGATTTCAAGTTACACACTTCATTATGGGGGGGAAGGTGTGTAACACCTTGATTTTTCGTGATTCCAAGCCCTTCTCTTAGGATGGCCAGACAGTCAGCAATATTGCCTGGAACCCGCTCCGGATGGGGGGTTACACACTGTTCAACAGGGGGCGCTGTTGGTGCAGGTGCTGGTGCAGGTGCTGGTGCAGGTGCAGGTGCAGGTGCTGGTGCTGGTGCTGGATGCCACAGATCGCGATTTCGGTAGAGGGTGGCCATTGAGCATTTGGCCAGCTCAATGATTTTGGTGGCCAGTGCCTTGATGCCTAGGCCCACGGTATCGCCGATCTCTTTCATGGCATTGGCGATGGCTTCGCGGGCGGTGGCGGCGCGGTGATCGTTGTAGCTGTAGGTGGTTTTATCGCGGGTGGGGACGCTGCCTAGGGGCCAGTAGAAGGCTTCGGCACATTTGGCCCAGTGCCTAGCTCTGCGGGGTAGTTCGTGCTGGTGATCGCTCCACTCGAAGAAGCCGGGGGCGTTGGTAGCGGCCTGTTCAATGTGGTCTACCAGGGCTTGCCCCTCCATGCCCAGGAACACGCGGCCATAGCAAGCGATTTCCTTCAGCAGGTGGTTGGTTTGGCCCGGGCCTGTCCACCCTTCGGCAATGATTTGCTCTAAATCGGCTTTCCAACTCTCCACTTTTCCCGTGGCCTTGCGGCGGCGGCGGCGGCGGTTGGCCCTGGCGGTGCTGATGGCCTCCCCAATCTCGTTTACGTCGTTGCAGGCGGTGGCATTGTCCCACCGGGCGAGAAATAGGGCGAGGGCGTCACCGTTGGGGATGGGGTCTAGATCGTCGTCAACCATTAGGGAACCTGTCGCAGGTTGCAATGGCAGGCGGTGGGCGTTGTAGTCGGTGAATTCTTTGTCCCAAAATTTCCCGTAGCTCTTCACGTTGGGGAACAGCTCCAGCTCCCCCGGCTTCAGTTCAAACCCGTGGCACTCTAGACACTGCGATAATGCGCAGGCCACGCCGAAGGTGGGGAAGTTTTGGGGCAGTGGGCAGTAAATGTGTAGGCCGTTGCTCCATGAGCTTCGGATCGTGATCGTCCTGGTTATGCCGATGGTTTCGAGTGCCCATTTAATGTCTCGGATTTTCTCAGGGCTGTTGTAGGGGCTATCGACATCGATGTCGATCATGCCGTAGCAGGTGGAGCTGCCGAACCGCACCCCGATGATCGTGGCGGCATCCTGGAAATGAGTCCACAGGGTTCGCGGTTTGATGGGGTAGCGGTCGTTGGTTTTCCAGTTGGGGCGGGTGCCTTCGTTGGGGGCTTCAATCCAGTTCCACCCATAGGAGAACAGTTGTGCTAATTTAGCTCCATGTGGATGACTTGGTAGCAGGGTCGTCTTCACCATTCTTTACCTCTTAGTCACAACATCAAAACAACGGCGAGCACCAGGGCGGTGGTCGCCGTTTTCATCAGAAGACAAAATCATTCAAAGCCGCGTTGTGCCAGGGCGTGATGGGTAGCCCGTGGGTTTCTTCGTAGTGACGCCAGTTCCAATAAACGGAGAAGGCAAAACCATGCCCATAAGGACGGAAGTAGAAAGAGGGGGTAAACCACTCCCCCCGTAGGATGCGCTCCATCATCGGCCCGTCCCCCGGTAGGTGGTGGGCGGTGGCGTGGGGTCGTTGGCGGCGGCGGTGGCAGGGGCCAAGTGGCAACTTGTCAGGACAAGGGCCAGGGCCAGAACTAGGCTTTGCATAGCAACTCCCCGATCCAGTCATAAAAGGGGGCATGGGCTTGGGCCTGTTGATGTTCGGGCCGCAGGCGGCGCTGCTCTTCAGCGGCGGCCCCGTGCAGCATGGCGGCCCTGGGCTGGATGTTCGGCGCTCCTAGGCGTCCACATCGCAGATGGATCGCCGCATCGTCTATTCGCTCAATTCGTAGCCAATCCTTACCGGAATACATAGCAGCACATCAGGTTGGGATAATTGGGTTTCCCCCCTGAAGCAACTTGGCAGGGCGCATCAGAGGGGTGGTTTTTTAGTCGGGAGACGTATACGCTTTACGTATACGGTCATAGTATAGTATGAATGACCGTGAAGATCGGATTACGCCAGTGGATTTAAGAAAACGTGCCAAATTGACACAGCGAAAGCTGGCTGAAGCCTTGGACGTTCGCCAGGGCACCATCAGCGACTGGGAACGGGGCTTAGCGATTCCGCATTTACGCCCCTCTCAACTGAAGCGCCTCATGGAGACGTTGCAGTGTTCCCTAGACGAGTTGATTGAAGCCTACGAAAACACTGAGCAAGCCTAAACAAAACGGGGGGCCGCAAATGCAGCTCCCCCGCTAATCACATCACAAGTTAAAGGATTCCCTCCATGTTACCCAATGAACAGCCCCAACCGGGGCCGGATTCCGTTTGTCTGTACGATACCGATACCATTGAAGACTTGGCCCGTAAAATCATCCAATCCAGCCCTGGGATGGGTTGGCACACGGCATGGATTAAGGCTGTGAGGATGTTTGAAGCCATGAAATAACGCAAAACCCCCGGCCCGTGCTGGGGGTTTTTTATCGGCTCTAGAGTGCCCCCTGAACCAGCACAACTACCAGGGCCGCGAGCGAAATCACCAGCAACCGCACCAATGCCCCTAGGCGGGTGGTGGGGGTGATCAGCCAGCGTAGCCCCGTATCTAGGGTATCGGCGTAGGTTTTGGGCGGTGGTGGCGCTGTAACTAGGGTTTCCCCCGTGCGATGGTCTAGGGGGGCAGTGCCCACGATGGTGGTGGGTTCGTGGTCATCGCCGTTGATGGTGTCGTTCTCGTCTTCGACCACACTGACGGGCGGATTGCTGCTGAGATGAACTCGATCTCCAATGGCGAGGGGCGTCCAGTCGAAGGGCTCCAGCCGCTTGCTATTGAGCCAGGTTCCGCCGCTGGAGCTTAGATCCTGGATGGCCCAGCGGTCGGCGGCGTAGCTGTAGCTGATGGCACAGTGTCGGCGGCTAACCGTCTTGACGGCCACGGTTAGGGACAGGTTAGGGGCTCGACCAATTAGATATTCATCGCCGTCGCCGTCAGTTCGAGGGACGACCAGACGGCGGACGACTCCGGCCAGCGCTGGATCAGGGAACTCATCTGGGAAGTATAAAGACAGGCTCGGCATGGCCGTGACTACCTCCTCCTTGACGACGGCTGGGGAACTCATCACGAGAGCCAGCGGCATAGAGCAGCAGACCCAGGGCCAGGGCGGCGGCAACTGCAACGAGGGGCGGAATAGGGCGGTTGTTCATAGCGGGGCGCTCTGCCTCAGTCGCTCTGTGTAGTTGGCGATCCGCTCCGGCGTCCAAGCCCAGCGGCAAAAGTCGGCGACCTCACTCGGCACATTATCGAGGCTGTCCCCAGGGCTGAGCGAATAGCGGGCGAACAGAGGCAGGCCCAGCGGCTGACCATCGTTGAGGATGGTTGTGCGCTCACGGTAGAGAATCGCACCACTCTCCGTGAGCGAAATTTCGTCAATAACTGTTTGTTTTTCTAGCATGGTCAACTCCAATAGATGGCGATCATCTGAATCTCTCCGCTAGGCGGCACATTCTGGACAACTATTGCCCCGGTGCCAATGGCGGCGGAGTTGATTGCCACCTGATTAAGACCATGCCTGGGGCTAACTACTGGATATGTGTGGGGTGCTGCGGGATATATGGCCGCATAGACCATCCCCGCTCCCCGTCGGGCTAGCGGCCCCACAATTGCAGGCGTCCCCGATATATTGAGATTCCCTGTCCCCGTATGCCCTGTCCATACTAATCGGGCGTAAAGCGTCCATAAATTGTCCATCCGGGTGTAGTGCCCGCTTCTCTCGGTGTAGGTGCACGCTCCCGCTTGGGTTCCCCCAATAATTGAGGGAACCCAAATGCCTGTCTCTTCTTCGGCGTATTGACTATGGCTATGGGTGCTGGGCGGATAGGTGGCCGGGGTGTCGGTGATGGCGCTCCAGGGGTGGCCGTGCACCAGGGCGGCGTAGTCGTGGGTGTGGGGGCCAGCTTCGCCGGGAGCGAAACTACGGGCGGTGCCGTCTGGTCGGCCAACGTGGATCAGCCCATCTCCGTCCGAATAGGCTAGTTCTCCAAAAAGCAGGTCAGGCGGTGGCCCATTGCCCAGGGTGCGGCGTTGGCGTTGACGTTCGAGCATTAGTATTCCCCCCCATCGAACTCAATGGAGATGTCTGGGTTGGCGGGGTCTAGCCATTGCTCCAGCTCCAGCCGCCAGTTAGCCGCAGCCTGTACCCCGTTGCGGCCATGCTTACAGCAGAGGTATCGCAGACCGTAGCCCGCAGCCTCCAGGTATGGCGGGATGGTTAGCTGAAAGACCACGGGGGTCGTGCTGATATAGAGCCGCCGTAAATAACGAAAGTCCCCGGCAGGTGTCCCGTAGAACTCGCCTAAGTAAAGGCGGTTGTACCACGTCACTTCCCCCTGTACATAGGTTTGCGTTGCACGGATGGCCGCATTCCCGATCAGGACTTGAGGGAAGTCCCGCCAATCGAACCCAGGCTCAATGGTTCCGAGGGATGACCAGGCCACTTTCTAGGAACTCCAGCGAATCCGGGAAAATCCCGGCTTTAGCAAAGCCATCTACCGATTCCTCGGCATCCCGCCAATAGCCATCAGGATCCCATCGCTCCTGCCTTAGAAGATCGTTGAAATCGTCTTCAGGGCGCTCCCCCCTCAGAACCTCTTCAAGGACAGTGGCCCGCACCAGGGCGGATTCTACAGCCTGGGTTAACTCCGTGTGGTTCATCCCCTCCACGGAGTTAACGATTGGCAACAGTGGCTCCAGGTAATCCATGAGGCCGTCTCCTAGGTGCGTTCGGGAGTAACCCGAGCAGAGAAACCAGGCACGATGTAGGCCGCCAGCAGTTCAGCCCCCACAGAGGCCACAGTATCCACGTTCAATTTGCGCCCGAACGGAATCGACCGCGAGATGTTCGCGTAGGGCCGATAGGGGAGACCCGTGATTGCAGATCGCTTCTGAGCTTCCCTCACCCCTTTCTGAGTGCGAATAATCCGGGCGGGGCGATAGCTCTTAATCGTCACGGCGGTTTCCCCCGCCACCAAGGTCTCCTTCACATACTGAAGCGTGGGGGCGATAGTCTTGCAGTGAGTCCACGACGGCAGAAGGGCCGACTCACGTAAAAAGGTATCTGTCGCCAACGAAAACGAAAAGGGAACGACATATAGCGGAACAGATTCGGGGCGGCTCGTTCCTTCTCCAGGATCTAGGGCACGCTCCTGAGCGCCTTCTAGCCATTCCAAGTATTTAGTCCGGGCCAGACTGCCACGGGCTCCAGTTAACACGCGATAGTAACGAGGAACAGCCATACGGCCTCCTAAAGCAACAAAGATTACATCCCCGTTTTAGCCTTTCTGATCAGCACTTATCTGTTCCCGGAAAGGCTTAGCCTTTCCTAGCACCACCAACGGGGCGCTAGGTTACGAGGGCCGTGCTGTAGGTGAAGGAGCGATCCAAAAGCACCACGGGAGCCTTAATGCCATGGATATGTAGCAAGGCATATTGGAATCTAACATCGGCCACGGGCCGGACTCTTGCGGTGCGCCGCAATTCCCCATAAATCATCTCTTGCTCTGGAATCGTCGGGAAAGCTTCGGAGGGCTCCGCATTCTCCGAGTAATTCATGCGCTTCCAGTTGGGAGTGTCGTTTTGGCACTCCAATACTTTACTGATCACCTCGCGGGCCTCCGTCCGGCTACGGGTCAACAACTGAAGCTGATATCCCTTGGCCCAATCTGTGTAAGTGGCCATGTCCTTGCCTTTGCGCCAAATATAGCCACTGCCACCATTCCCGAAGGCGAGCTTGACCCGGTTGGCCATCGCCTGGGCCTGGGCCTTGGTGATGTTGGGGTCACCCATGATGCGAAAGCTGATCTCCCCCTCCACTGGGCCAAAGTCGGGATCGACATCTTCCAGATCCTCCCGAAAGTACAGCTTCACCTGTGGCTGAAACTTCCGGCTCTCCTGAAAGCTGCTGACCGGAATGCCGTAGTACGGCACTCGGTAGGCTTGGCCCCTGATGTGCTCGAAGAACCAGCACTTAAGCATGGTGACGAGGTAGGGATCGTCATCGTCATGGCGCAGCACATGGGCCAGTTTTCCCCGTGGGGTCGTCAAATCAGGATCCCAGTTTTCATCTATTCCGAAATCATTAAAGTACTCTCTCAGTTCGCGATTTTGCCAGCGACGGATCACGCTTTGTAGCGTCTCTTCTGGCATTTGTTGCCCAACGGGGTCAGTCATGGCCGCTAACTTCCTTTTTGCGCTTCAGAGGGTGACACATCGAAACCGCTACTCACTTGTTTATTCGCTTCGTGCTGGGCTTTCACGGGCTCATTATCTGGCCACGGGTCGGGCAATGCCGCTGTTACCGATGCCGCAAATCGGCTGATCGCCTCCTCGGTTTCCTGAATCTCCTCCTGAACTTCAATCACGCTAGACACCCCCGCCTGATAGACCGACAGGTGATCTTCGACCGTCTCTAGAGCTCCTGTCGCTCGGTTGAGCCAGCGACGGCCAGGGGGAAACGCCTGGGGCCGCTCACTCATCCAGGGATAGGAGCGCTCCCCAACTACGCCCCACCGCTTTAGGGCGTTGCCAATCTTCCCGGTGTGCTCACCGACCCATTCCATTAGGTCTAAGCTGGCATCGCCCATGCTGCGAATTTGCCAGATCACCGCGCTGGTACTCTGAACAATCCGATTCGCCTTATTCCACGCATCAGAAAGGCCGTTATAGACCGACTCGGTCAAGATGCTTTTCAGAAGGTTTTCAACGCTCTTTCCAACAACGGCCTGAACGTCGATCACGTTGTTCTCCTCATCCCGAACGCCCAACGCCTGAAGGCTGCTGGTGATGAGCTGAAAGAAGGTCTCGCCCACATCGCGAGAAAGCATGGAGACATTATGGATTACAGCCAGGAAGGTTAGGGCGTTCAGCACCTTGTCCATGCGCGTGGCCCGCCATGCCGTTTTCATAAAGGTTTGGGTTGCCAATACGGTGGTCTGTATGGCGGTGGAAATAGCCAGCCCCGCCCTAGAAATGCCCATGTGCTGAATCTGGGCCGCTCGGATTTGCTGCAACAGTCCATTATTCATGGCGTTTTCGGCCTCCAGTTTGCTCAGTCGGGCATTAGAAACAGCATTGCTCCCAGACGAAACCGACCCACCCCGCACAATGACTGTCGTTACCCCTGGGATTCCCTGCGGGCCTTGCAATCCACGCGGGCCAACGATGGTAGCCCCGCTAAAGCCCCGTTGGCCCTGCGGCCCCTGGGCTCCTTGCAATCCACGCAGCCCAGTAAAGCCCCGTTCGCCCCGTTGGCCCTGCGGCCCGCGCAAGCTCTGTAGGTTCACATCCTGGAGTCCCGCCCCGCGTGGCCCCATCAATCCGCGTGGCCCCATCAATCCGCGTGGCCCTGGAGTCATGGCGCGGTTCATCGCCCTGGAGGCCAGCGACGCAGCACCTGCTGCAACACCGCCGAGGATGACGATCTGGGCGGCATTCGCGATGGATTGGTTTCTGGCATCCACCGCCACGGTATGGGCTTGCTGGGCCAAGGCCGTGGCGTCCGTCGCCTGCCGCAGTGCCGAAGACGCCACAGTCTTGGCCTCATTGGCTAGACCCAGCGCCTGCCCCGCCTTGCTCACAGCACTAGCCGCCAGCGCCTCCAACCGTTGCACAATCCCGAACAACTGCCCCAGCAATCGGGAAACCTGATCTTCAATCATCCCCATGCGCCGCTCCAGGGCGTTCATGCGGTTGCGTAAGTCGATCTGGTTCACGATGCTGGTGATCGCCGTCAGGATATCCAGGATGATCAGCACCTTCCCAAGCACCTGCATGGCCAGTTTGAGCGCTCGGCCCCCAACCCTCAATGCCTCATCACTAAGGCCGATAGCCCTCAGCGCCGTTTGTAGCGCCTCACTAATCCGCCCCGATAGCCGCCCTATCGCCGACTCTAGGCGAGAAACGGCGCTCGCCAAGTCATCACCGACCTTCCGCACAGCATTTTTGGCCCCATTGGCGATGTTCTTCGCTTCCCCCGCCACATTAGACGCGCCCCGAGCCACCTCCTTGGCCTCCAGTGCGCGAGCCTTAGCAAAGAGTGCGTCTCCCAACGCCCGATCACCCAATTCGTAGGCATCTCCGGCCCGCCGATAGGCATCCGTAGCCGCGCTTTTTGCTACCTGGGCCTCTCCCCTGGCCCAGGTAGCAATCTCCTTGGCCAGAATGGCATCCCCCAGCGCCTTATCCCCCAGCGAGTACGCCTCCTGAGCTCGCCTCCAGGCTTTAGCCGCCGAATCCTCAGCAGAAGCGGCGACACCCAAAGCCCGCCTAAAATCAGTATCGTGAATGGTTTTCAGAGTGTACGCTCCCAGCATGGGAACCACAGCGGCAACGGCCAATGTCTTCCCGTAATTGCCCCCCTCCAAAACAATTCCTGAGCGTTCGTCCTTCAGTAAATATCGCCCATCCAATCCATTGATCGCAGCCTCAATACTATTCAGCTTGGCCATTAATTCAGAGCAATCAGCCATTAGATCATGCCCTCCAAAGTAGTGAGGATGGATGAGGCTACGGGCAACATTTCCCCACAACACGGGCATTCTGGGGGCGTTAATGTAACTTCAATGCACGTTGCCGCTGTGATTACTAATCCCGTAGAGAATGTAGTTATACAATTCCCGCAATTATCAGGCTGTGTATTCCCAGGGGGTCTAACAATTCTTGCTATCCCTGAGCGGCAATTACGAAAGCTCGTCGGATTTGTTACGCAAGCACTGGGATCTCCACCTAGACTTGTGAGCACGTTATAGGGTTGACCGCTTACATTAGTCCCCACGAAAGCAAGGACGCGCACTCCGTCTGAACGTACGGCAGTGATTAGCCCTTGAATTGGCCCTAGTACACGAACCGTAGACTCATAATACTGAGGAATAATGCCCAAATAGCTAGGTTGCCACCAACGCCGCTCTAACATTTCACGAAATACAAAAGCGGTCGCATCGTAGGGGCCATTGCATTTGCCCTGTTCAATGGATTGAGTCCAAGTGATAGGATCGGCAGACGTGAGTTCAGTCCAATCCTCTGAGCCAACGTATCGCCACCAGGCGGAATAACTCATCCTTAGACCACGTTATCCGGGTCAAGGGCAGAAATCGAAATAGGCGTGTAGATCCCAACGGGGAATTGGCGCTCTAGCTGGGTATCGTTGCGGCTGATGGTGCTGAAGGGGTCGCCCACGACAATGCCCAGAGAGACATCTTCGGTGGCGCTGCTGGGCTGGATCGCCTTGATGCCCAAAATCAGGGCCGCAAGAATCTGAGTCGGGGAAGGTGTGGTGCTGTCAAGCTGGTAGAGCTCGGTCACATCCACAGAGAGGATGCCAGCGGTTAGGGTGGCACTGGGGCCAAAAACTTGGGTAAGGGTGAGGGCCATTTCTATGCCTAGAAGGAAGTGGATCCCCCTAATTTTGGCCTATTCCAGTACGGTTGATCGAGCTAAAGTAGAGCATAAACTAGGCAAGTTTTTAGGCTCAATCCCCAAAACACTTGTTTTATAAAGGGTTCAAGGCTTTACTCAGAGGTCTGCAAAACCTCCATCCCCCGGTTCGAATCCGGGTGTCGCCTTTATTTTCATGCCTAGTTACGACCCAAAGACCTTGTTTTACGGGGGCTTTGGGATTGTCTAGTTTTATGTATTGTTGTTAGTTGTTGCCAGTTGTAGATAATTGAGCCCAGGATTCTAGGCATTTTTTAGGCATGGATTTTCAGGAGCGGCTGAACCGGGCGAACGGACGACTCAAGGCGGCTCGCATCCGGGTGCGGTTGCAGGTGATGAACCAAAAGCTTTACGTGCGGGGCACGTTTCCCCCGGCCCCTGGCAGTGCGAAGGATGGCCCACACCAGCAGCGCATCGCCCTAGGGTTGCCTGTCAACCCTAGGGGCTTGGCCCTGGCAGAGGAACAGGCCAAGGCCATTGGGGTGGCCCTGGAGGGGGGGCGATTCGATTGGGCCGATTGGCGGGGCACCAGGGCGGAAACGGTGGGGGAGTGGATCGAGCGGTTTCGGCGGCAGTGGAGGGGGGCGGCGATCACTTGGCGGACGGATTACCAGCAACCGTTCAACAAGCTGCCCAGTGAGGCACCGCTGACGGTGGCCCTGCTGGAACAGGTGGCCCAAAAAACGACTGAGGATTCGCGGTCTCGGTTGCGGGCCTGCAATGCGTATCGCCAGCTCGCAGAGTTTGCGGGGTTGCCGGGGGCGAGTTTGGCCCATCTGAAGGGGGGCTACAGTGCCACGGCGGTCGATCCACGGTCGCTACCTACAGACGATCAGATTGCAGAGTGGCGGGGCCAGATTGCCGATCCAGGATGGCGGTGGTTGTTTGGGATGTTGGCCGCTTACGGTTTGCGACCCCATGAGGTCTACTCCTGCGACCTGGCGGACTTCCCCACGGTGAGGGTGAGTGAGGCCACCAAAACCGGGGCGCGGTTTGTGTGGCCGCTTTACCCAGAGTGGGCGACGGCCTGGGAATTGAGCGACCAGGTCTTGCCACCGCTGGAGAACATCACCACTTACACCAATGCCCAGCTCGGCACGAAGACGGCGCGGTTCTTCGAGCGGTTTGGGAAGTGCCAAGCCTACGATCTACGACACTGCTTTTCACGGCGCTGCCTTGAGTTTGGCTTTGCGCCTGAGTTTGGGGCCAAGCTGATGGGCCACAGCCCGGAAACCCATTGCCGGGTCTACCGCAGATGGATCGACGAGGGCACCTACTGGGCGATCTACCAGGCGGGGCTAGGTAGGGAGGATCGCCCATCGGCCCCGTTATTAGGAAATAAAATCTGACTTCTTCATAAGAAGTCAGATTTTCTAATTCAGAAGAAGTCGCCCTTTCAGTTTCTATTAGGAGTAAATTCTATTTCTTAGTAGTAACTTGGCTTTGCCACTTCTCCAGCCGCTCGACGTGCCACAGATAGGTCAATCGGGCGGCGGTGGGATTTTTAACCTTCCAGTGGTGGCCCTTCTTCAGTTCGCCGTTCTGGCGGGCGGTGGCCAGCACCCAGCGGGATACGCCCAGGCGCTTGCAGGCGGCGGCGGTGGATAGCCAGGGGGAGGAATTAGCCATGATAGTGCTGCCTCTCTTCCCAGAGAATGCAAAGCCGCTCGATCAGCCGCTCCAGCGCCCCGGCGTCGCAGGTCATCGGGGAGCC
>JACCDQ011667151.1_pt1 | contig 11688 bp, 5 predicted proteins | sample 7446031 | NCBI WGS metagenome assembly JACCDQ01 (sample SAMN15323442, study PRJNA562643) | freshwater metagenome | isolation source: river surface water | place: USA:Blue River Watershed | collected 2017-08-17
CACCAAAGACTTTATATTACAAGTCCAACGAATTGAACATTCCGCAAGCAATGTCATCGTTTGGGGCTGACGGTGGAATGGTTTCAACGACAAGGGATATGCTTATTTTCATTGAAGCATTTTTTACAGGAAAGATATTTCCGAAGGAGTACATCAGTGAATTGCAAGAATGGAATAGAATTTTTTTTCCTATGAAATCAGGCATTGGAATTCATTTATTTAAACTTCCGTGGATTTTTAACCCAACTGGTGCGGTGCCATACTTCATTGGACATTCAGGACTTTCTGGGGCATTGGCCTTTTACAGTCCCAAAGAGAACATCTTTGTAGTTGGGACAGTTAATCAAGTTGCGCATCCTGATATTTCCTTTAAGACAATGATTAAGCTAACTCAACAAATTGTAGCCCCCTAAATAGTTGGATTAATTTTCAATAAAACAGATTTGGTATGAATAACTTTACCATAAATTGAAAACAAGGCATACCAACGCACACCAACGCGATATAAAAAACACCCACGAAAACATGGGTGTTTTTTTTTGAATTTCAATAACATCTAGTTTGTTCATGTTGTTCTGGTATATGATTTCTGCTTACTTCTCGACATATTTAAATTAGCAAAAATTACATGTTCATTTTACTTTTTAGTGTGTTTAAACTGCACGATTAAAACAAAATTGGTAAAAATATACGAAGGTATTGTACATTTTTTGTAATTGATAATACGTAATTTTTTTAATGCAAATTCAATGAAATCAGAGTCTTTCCAATTATTTGGAAATCATTCGTGATTGTCTTAGTTTCGTATATAATCAAGTTAGCACTCACCCTAAATGACGACACAACTGAGAACAAATGAACATTAATACGACAGACAAAAGCCAACGCTTCAGCAAAATCAAAAGAGCTGCATCCCCAACCTCAAAGCCAACCCAATGCAGCACATTTGCTTTTGCCCTACCCACTGACAAAACCTGACAACAAATGATATTAAACGAAACATATTATCAGAAACTTCTAGAAAATTTTAAGGATGTGCAACATCTTGAAAATGATTTTTCTAATAATATTGTAGCTCTGACAGTAAAAGTTATTCTTAAACATTACTACGACAACAAACCGCTTCACATAAATTTCCAAAACGAAAAAGACTTATTGTTTGAAATAGCAAAACACTTATATATTGAGTTGGCAAATGACATCTATAAAAACCATTACGACCTTCCTGACAATTTCGCTATTGGTGACAAGTTGAAACGAATAAAAGACAACCAATATTACGAGATTACCAAAGTCGAAAACAACGACTACACTATTAGACAAATATTAAGAAAAAGAAAAGGTGACATTTCACCTGCAACCTTATCAGGAATTACATACGAAAGACTAACAAAAAACTATGTAAAATTAAAAGAAGGCACAGGAATTAGTGAAAGAACTATAAAAAATTACTTTGACTTTTTTGAAAATCTAAATAAAGAAAAGTGTGAGTTCCCAAGGTTGAATTTTGACAGAAAAACTGTATTTATTTCCAAAAAACCATTATGGGAAAGTTTAAATGTAAAGAGTAAAATACCCTCAATTTATCTACCAAATCCAAGGGAAGAGAATCATCTAAGTGAAACAAAGTCAATCCCAGCATTGACAGATTGTTTAGTTTATTTCACTCCAAAATATGAAGTTTGCTATCAAAACATCTTACTTCAAAACAAGCGACTAAAATCTATTATTGTTTTTAATACAGAAGCTACAAATATCGAGCAGATGCTACTTGATAAACAACGGTTCGGTTTCAATTTAATAATTTTATCAAACAGCTTAACTCCGCAGAAAAACAACTCAATTCCTTGTTGGAATTGGTTCAAAGAAGAAGTTGAATTAGTAAATGCGTTATGATAAGATTTAGGAACATACCGAGTGCGGAAATTGAGAACTCAATAAAGGTTCTCGATAATAAAATTTCCTATGTAAATGCAGAGTTTGGAATTGAACTCAAGTCTTATGGAAATATTTTAAGAATAGCAATCAATGCAATCCAACCAGACACAATTGAAAATCTAATTGAAAGATTAAAAATCAATAGAGAGCTAGAACAAGGCTTAGAAAATTACGGTGGCTATACCATAGAATATCTAGCAAATAATAATCCCAAGGAAGAGTTATTTAGACTTTTAGATTATCTCAAAGAAACCTTACCAAAACAAGAAACTCTTATAAAGTTCTTAAATCAATCAGACAGAAAAACACTTGCCTTTTTCGACAACAACGATATTGACTTTGCAATAAAAAACGTTCGAAATCGAAAAGTAGAAATACTCCCCTTTTCTGCTTTAAAAAGAATTGCCATAGAAAATAAAACATTAATATTTCATAGTTTCAATGGGCAAAAAGATTTCGATTTGCTCTACAATCTAAATTCTGATGTTGTTTTACTTGTTTATAAGCAAGAAAAAAATCTTTACTATAAATATCTTGACAATAGAAAAAAACTAATTGAAGAAGAAATAAAATCTACAGACAGGCTGTTGATTTGTGGAATCGAATATCAAGAATCAAGAAACTACGCAGTTGATATTAGTTCGACTATAAATGGCATAGTTTCAAGATTAGACGATTTTGGGAACAGAGCTTATGAAGGATATAAAAATGAATGTGATGTATTACTAAATGATAGTGAAGAAAAATTGATTTATAAAGTTACAACAAATATATCTGACTTGTATCTTGAAAGTAACGACACCATTTTTACAGAGCGAGGTGAACTAAATAAAACCTATAAAATTAAAATCGGTGATAAAATTAGAGTTTACCCGAAAGACCAGCTTGCGGAAAATTTGTATCAAGTTGCAGTTGAAACTGAACCTGAAATTTTTGGCAAAGTTGAAGAGCATTCAGTTTATTGGAAACAGCTAATAAATGAACTGAGAAATAAATACGGAGACGAAATATTATATAAGAAATTAAAGGAAAAGGGTTTAAGAATTTTACCAAATACACTTGCTACATATGGAAAAGGATTTAGAAAGTTTCCAATGTATAAAAATGACCTTCGTGCAATTTTTAAACAATATTACTCCGATAAAACTGATATTGAAATTGACACTTTGATTAATCCAATTTTAAAATCTAAAACAACATACAACAGCACAATGATTGTACTTGGTAGAGGATTAAAACAAGAGCTAAGATTGTTTTTAAGAGAAAATAAAATTGGAGAGATTTTGCAAAAACGAAATTTTAATGAATCCACTTTGAAAGTATTCGTGGAGGATTATATGCCTTTACATACAGTTTTAAGTAAAGAAGTCTTTAATGACAGCATTGAAACTTTAGATGAAAAAACATTACAACTATTTGAATTATGAGCGTAAAAGAAAATCGAAACATAATTATAGAGAGGGTTAAAAAAGAACTATTAGGTCCAGGTACTGATATTTTTGTTTGTAATGAAGATTTTACAAATGAGATAATAGAAGGAAAACCACTACAGAGATATTTCACAGGGATACTTTTTCCAAAGCAACTTCAAACAAATGGTAGTGACAATGGACAAGAGGAAATGAAAGAAGAGGATGAAGAAGATTTAACAGAGCTTAAACTTGAATTTCCTGATGAAGAAAAAAAGGAAGCAGAGATATTTGAAGAAGACGAAGAAACCGACAAGACAGATACTCAACCTAAATACAGTGCAAACACATTTTTTCCTTCACATTTTGGAATAACTTTCGCAGTTGATAAGTCTTGTCAAAACTTTAAATCCACTATAAGATTTGGAAATTACAAGAAAGCAGATTTTGGAGAAATTAAAATCCCCTACAATGGCGAAGGCATAAATTTGCTGAGTGAACACGGTTTGAATAGTATAGTACACTATGATGAAGAAACAAAATTGATTTCTCAAAGTAAAAAAGTACAGCGAACCAAAGACGGGAAACTAACCGCAGAATATCAGGCATTTCAAGACGGCTTAAAGTCTTTAGGCAAAGCTACTTCTTACGACCACGCCTTGTATAAAATCATTTCTAAACTATTTTTCAAAGACAAATACAAACGTAACGACAACAGAATTGAAATTGAAATAAACATTGCCGATATACTTTCAGCCGAAAATCAACACTTTGAATTAAAGTTATCGGAACTATCGAATTGTATGTCTGATAATTGGCACAAAGAGCTAAAAGAAAATCTTGTATTTCATCTGAAACTTTATTCAAATTACCCTGATAAATACTACATCAAAGCTGTATTTGAAAACAGAGTAAAAATCCCAAAAGACAAATTTTCACTTTCTAAAGAAAAAGTCAATCAAGTAAGTTGTTTTCAAACCGAAATAAAAATTGAAACAGAAAAACTTTTGCCGTTTAGAGACTACAAATCGCATTTATACAAAACAGATGAAGATAGAATGTTAGACTATCTATATCGTGAAAAACTTGCTTTTGGTATTGGACATAATACTGCTTGCACTTGGGAAAATGCTCAATCACCAAACACACCCCAGTGGATTCAATCGACTTTTTTACCTGATTATGATGTAAAAAATCAAAGTTCAGAAACGGATAAAATTAAATGTGAGATTCTTAACATCAAAAATCTTTCTATTTATAATTCAGATAAAAATGGAATTATCGAAAACCTTAAAAAAGTTGCAGGTGCCTACAAAAATTGGATTAATAATGAACTTCAATCCGCAAATGGAAATGAGCTTGGTCAAAATAATATATCAAAATGCGAATTAATTCATAGTAGAATTAGCAACGGTATTAATATTCTTGAAAAGAACGAAAAGGCTTTAAGAGCATTTCAATTAGCAAACACAGCAATTTACTTGCAGATGTTCCAAACGGCTCAACATTTCGGCTCTAAAAAGGAAGGTTTTGAAGTATGGGAAAGAAATGAAATTTTACAACACCAATTTATTGATTATGCTAATTTGCCATTTCCTTCAAATAGAATACCAGAATGGAGACCGTTTCAGTTAGCATTCATTCTGCAATGTTTAGCCTCTTTTGTTGACGAAAACAGTTCTGAAAAGGAATTAATTGATTTACTCTATTTTCCAACGGGTGGTGGTAAAACGGAAGCATATTTGGCTGTTTCAGCCTTTCTGATTTTTTGGAGAAGATTAGAGTACCCAACAAGCTATGACGGTGTAAATATAATTATCCGATATACTTTGAGGCTACTTTCCGCTCAACAATTTGAAAGAGCTTCCAAAATGATATTAGCTTGCGAGTTTATTCGCAGTAATCATAAAGATTTAGGAGACAAAAAAATAACAATTGGTTTTTGGGTAGGTAAACAAACAATTCCTAACAGTTTAGCAGATGCACAGAATAAATTACAATCAACTCAACAGAAATTAAACCAAGGAAACACTTTTGTTTTGAATCCTTTTCAACTCTCAAATTGTCAATGGTGCAATACTAAAATAATTTCAAAGCTTTCAGAAAAAGATACAGCATATCAAATTGGGCATAGAATCGATAGGCATTTGAAAAGTCATTGCTTAAATGAAGCCTGTCATTTTTCTGAACAAAATGGTGGTTTGCCAATTGTACTAATTGATGATGATATTTATTCCAAGCCACCAACAATTCTATTTGCAACAGTTGACAAGTTTGCCGCAGTTGCTTGGAGAGGTGAAGCCACTAACCTTTTTAACTATAGTCATAATAGAAAACCAGAGTTAATTATTCAAGACGAGTTGCATTTATTAAATGGAACCCTTGGAAGTCTTGTTGGTCTTTTTGAAAACGCACTTTTGGAAATTTGTAATCATCCTAAAATAATTGCATCAACTGCAACGGTAAAAAACGTTGACAATCAAATTTTAGGGTTGTATGGCCGTGAAGCAAGAGTTTTCCCCCAATATGCCACAAACTCAGACGACACATTTTTCTCAAAAGTAATTGATGAAAGCAAGAGAAAATACATTGGTGTTTTACCTACCGGCAAAACAACTGTGATTACAAACTTGCAATTATTAGCTTCCTTACTTTTTGCAAGGCTTGAAATTTGGAAAAAATCATCTGAAAAAGCTGATGCTGATAGTTTTTGGACTTTACTTTCCTATTTCAAAAGTTTAAAAGAGATTGGTCGTTTTTCAAACAAGATTAATTCAGAATTAAAACCAATAATCAAACAACTACAAGTTAGGTATTTGATAGATGACTTTAATTCAGCAAACAATTACAATAAACTATCCTACAGAAATATTGAGTTGACAAGCAGAATCCCAAATGAAAAAATTAAAAAGAACTTAGATAAACTCGACATTCAGTTTAATGGAGATTTGAAAGAACATAAGGCATATGATTTAGTGCTTGCAACGAATATGATAAGCGTTGGCCTTGATGTTGGACGTTTAGGTGTGATGATAATGAACGGAATGCCCCCAAATACAGCCGAATATATTCAGGCTAGTAGCCGTGTTGCAAGAAAAAATGAAGGTGTTGTATTTACTCTATACGACCCATTCAACAGCAGAGATTTATCGTTCTATGAGGATTTTGTTCAGTTTCACAAAACCTTTTACAAGCAAGTTGAACCGTTAAGTGTAACCCCTTTTGCAGAGAATGCACTTGATAAAATGCTTTTTACTTTAATTCTAGCTTATTTCCGACATACAACTAAATACACAAGCAATGACGCAGCAAATGCAATTATAGATGATAGAGTGAAAAATGAACTTAAAAGCAACCTCTTACAACTTTTCCAAAATCACCAGTTCGCACAAGATGATATACAACTTATAATGGAAAAGACAGATATAATTCTAAGAGATTGGAAATACAAAGTGGAAGCAGAGAGAAACTTGAAATACTATTGGTATAACCACCCCAAAGAATCTTTGATGGTACCAATGCAAGAAAAGAAAAATGATGATGAAACATTAGTTGCAATGCAATCTATGAGAAGCGTAGAACCGAGTTCAGAAATATTAATCAGACAATATTAGAAAATATGCCAAACGATAAAATTAAACACGGCAGAAGTAAGCATATTTCAAATTATGGTGGAGTTGGTTCAATAATTGAAACAACAGACAATTCAATTATCATTGAAACATTTGATAATTGGGGTTATTCAGACTTAAATGAGAAATTAGCTCATTACATAATTAAAGATGATAGACTTTTACAGCGATTAAAAAACAGATTTCCGAATCTCAAACATTTAGTTGCAATACCAACAGATAGGGATTCATTTTTGCATCAGGTTAGACCTAAAGCAAACTATTTTCCTAAATGGTTTTATTGTACTCATTGTAACCGCTTTGCTTCATACTTTGAGTGGAAAAACAGGTGGCGAAGTGCAGGTAAAAAATTAGATTTTTTTAATCCTCCTAAATGTGCGAATCGTGATTGCAAGGAAAATCATTTAGAACAAATACGATTTGTTCTGACTTGCAGTAATGGACATATTCACGACTTACCTTGGGTGTATTGGAACAACCGCTTAGCATCAGATAAAAGTAATATTGAAGCAAATGAGGATGAAGAAAAAAACGAAAAGCAAAGTGGTCCTCAATTAGATTATTCGAAGAAATGCTGTGAGCAACAAGATTTAATTTATAAAATAAGTCGAGAAAACACTGAACTATCAGGTATTTGGATAGAGTGTAAGAATTGCAAAAAGAAAGCTAATCTTAAAGGTATTTTCAATTTTGAAAAAAAGTGTGATGGCAAGAAATATTGGCTAGGTCAACTTAATGGTAAATTCCACGAAGAAGAATGCGGTATTAGTATGTCTCCAAGTATTTCAGTTAAGGTCAAAACGAGTAATAGTGTTTATTATGCAAACACATTAAGTAGCTTGTTTATACCTGAAATGCAAAATCCACTTTCATCTGAAGTTAGAATTGATATTGATAATATGGTTGAAAGTGCCCAATTTACCAATGAACAAATCATTCAATTAGTAAGTATTCAAAAGAAAATTGACAAAGAATTAATTCAGCAGTATTTAGAATCGGGAGACATTCAATACGTCCCTGATAATGTATATCGTCAAGCTGAATATGATTACTTCCTAGAGAAAGAACAGCCAGAAAACAAACAAATAAAATTCAGAGTAATTGACTGTATAGACCAAATTAATGGCTTTTCAAAATTGGTAAAGATTGACAAATTAAAAAAAACAACAGTTCAAACTTCATTCACTCGTAACGAACCAATAGACATAGATTCAATCTTACAAGACCAATCTGAATACGAATACACTGTTCAACGACAATCTGTATCAAAAAATAATTTTGACTCAAAAACATTGCCAGCTTTGGAAAGCTATGGTGAAGGTATTCTTTTTGTTTTAGACAAAAACAAATTAGAACAATGGGAAAAACAACAAGTAGTTATTGAAAGAACTGATAAAATAAAAAATAACGCTAAAAACGCAGATTGGAAATCTCATCAGATAATTGCGAAAACACTTACACCAAGAAAGGTATTAATTCATACTATTTCACATTTGCTAATGAGAGAACTAGAATACGTTTGTGGCTATCCATCTTCATCACTTTCAGAAAGATTATTTGTAAGTGACACAATGCACGGATTTTTAATTTCAGCTTTTGATGGAACTGACGGATATTTAGGAGGTCTTTCAAACTTATGTAACGACATAGACAACTTGAGAAAAATTATTGAAAGTGCCATATTAAGGGCAACAGACTGTTCATCTGACCCAATTTGTATTGAATCGGAAGGTCAAGGTGTTGGACAACTTAACTTAGCTGCTTGCCATTCCTGCACTTTGACACCAGAAACGACTTGTGAACTTTCAAACTTATATTTAGACAGAAGCTTAGTGATAAATAATGATTTCGGTTACTTTAGAACGATGATTGAATAATATGCCAACGCTTTTGGTGGCACATTTGCAAAACCGCACAAGCCAACGCACCCAAACAGACACGAAATGACAACGAAAAACCACGAAAGAAAAGAAGGGCGAAGTGCTAACATCGGTTTTGCAAAATGGCGGGCGCAATGCATCTATGACAGTTTAGTGCAAGGTTCAAGCTCAGTTTTTCAATTGAAGTTTTGTGCTAAAAATCCGCCACTTCGCAAAGCCGCCATCCGTTACCAGCCATTATAAAAGACAACACAGCTAAAAACGAAAACAGAAAATATGAATTATACAGACAGGATATTTCCGACAAATAAAGGACTAACAACTTACCTTGACGAGTTGATAGCAAAGAATTATCAAATCCCGACATTTCAGCGAGACGTTGTTTGGGAACAAGAAAACGTAAAAAAACTTTGGGACAGTATTTACAAGTTTTATCCTTTAGGCAGTATCCTGATTTGGAAAACAGATTTAAAACTTCAAAACCACAGACAAATCGGTGGACACCAAATAACTGATACAAACTTCAGTCGGACAGAATACCAATACATACTTGACGGACAGCAAAGAACGACTTCGCTTCTTACTTCCTTGTATGGTGGTAGCATTGAAGGGCGACCAGGATTTAACCCATTGCTTTACGTTGACCTAACCGTTCCCATTGACAGCGACACAGATGATGAAAGCTATCGTAACCGTTTTTTGTTTTGGACAGAAATTGATGACCGCAACGGAGAAATTCGACCAAACATTGGTAAGAAAAAAAGATTTGATGATGGTTTGATTGTTAAATTAATTGACATTAAAAATAACTTCACAACTGTTCAGACGAGTGTATTCAACAGCGATACTGTTAATAAGGATTTTAACCACCCGATATTAGCTGAACTTTCAAAAATTAAAGGCGTTCTTGACAACTATCGTATTTCATTCATAGAAGTTAAAGGCATTCAAGTTTCTGAAGTTTGCCAAATCTTTGAAAGGATAAATCAAGCAGGAAAACCACTGAACATTTTTGATATTGTAGTTGCTAAGACATTCAAACCTGCAACACAAAAGACGGAAACCACGTTAGCCGACAATGGATTTTATCTTCGTGACTTGATTGATGACTTTAGAAGTCATAACAACAGCGAGTTTTTAAAAATTAGCGACCTTGACTATCTGCAAATTTTAGCTGTAATTATCAATCACAATGTTCCAAATAGCGGTGTAAGAAACATTACAGACCGTTATCTAAATGAGATAAAAAACGAACACATTTTAGCGGTTTGGGAAGAAACAAAAAAATCAATGCTTAAAACGTTTGACTTTTTTGAAAATCACTTACACATAAAAACACCATATTTAGTTCCTTTCCGCTATTTCTACTTTACAATTACCGCATATTTTTATAAAAACAGTTCGCCCGACTATAGCTTGCTCAAAAAGTATTTTTGGTTCAACAGTTTTCACAATGACGACTTGTTGAGTAACACAACACAGTTAGGACAACACATTGATTTCTTGAATAAAGGAAAAGCTAACGAGCCAGTTGTATTTGACAGGTTCTTAATAGACAAGCAAAAACTTCGCACAGCCACTTATAGCTCAAAAGGTAGAATGAGTAGAGCTGTTTTGGCTTTGTATGCAAGTGCTCAACCAAAAGATTGGGAACATTGCGACAGAGAAGTATTGGTTCAAAATTTCTTCTTCTCTACTGACAAACCAAACTTGCACCATATTTTCCCGACCAATTCAGAGTATGTGCTGAATAATCAACACAAAAACAAAATTACAAGCGACAGTTTGATGAACATTGCTTATCTAACTCAGATAACAAACCTTGACATCACAAACAGAAATCCGCTTGAGTATATGAAAGACTATGACAAGCCAGAATTTGAAGCAATAATGCCCTCACACTTACTTTCAAGCGACATTTTAGATTGGGCAAGAAATGGAACATTGCCAGACAATGCGATTGACCAGTTTATTGAAAGTCGAGTAAACAACATATTGACTGACTTAAAAACAAAATTAAACGGTGTGACATTTGACGAAATGGACACAATGGAAATTAAAGAAGCTGTGACGACAGAACAAGAATAACGGCTGGTAACAGCGGTTTGGCGTAATGGCGGGTGCAGTGCTTCGATTTAACTTTTGTGCTAAAAATCCGCCACTACGCCAAGCGCCATCCGATGCTACGAAATCCCTTCGGGCTTCCGTAGCATCGGATGGCGGCTTCACGAGAAGTACGAAGCCCTGAGGAACTTCGTACATCTTCGGTTTCAAAGTAATTCTTCCCTTCGGTCAGAACTACGTGAAGCCGCCATCCGTTAGCAGTAATGGCAGAAAACCCGTTCCAAAAGAGAAACACTACTGAAAAAAATATAAATTTGTAGCATATAGAAATAAATAATGGACAATCGCTTTACGGACATAATTCAGCTCATTAAACAATCTCAGACTAATGCCATAAAAGCCGTAAACGCTGAACTGATAAACCTTTATTGGAACATTGGAGAATATATCAGTAAGAAAATTGAACAATCAGAATGGGGCGACTCTGTTGTTACGGAATTAGCCAATTTCATACAGACACAAGAACCAGAGATAAAAGGCTTCTCCGACAAAAACATATGGAGAATGAAGCAGTTTTATGAGACCTACAAGGACTTTCCAAAACTCTCAACAGTGTTGAGAGAAATTAGTTGGTCGCATAATTTGGCAATATTTTCAAGGTGCAAGACTGCTGAAGAAAGGGAGTTTTATTTGAAACTTGCTAAACTGGAAAATTATAGCTTTAGAGAACTTGAGCTACAAATTTCTGCAAGCCTTTTCGAGCGG
>JACCDQ011648419.1_pt1 | contig 11686 bp, 10 predicted proteins | sample 7446031 | NCBI WGS metagenome assembly JACCDQ01 (sample SAMN15323442, study PRJNA562643) | freshwater metagenome | isolation source: river surface water | place: USA:Blue River Watershed | collected 2017-08-17
AAGTCTCTGCCGCAGGTGCTATCAGAGAAGCCTGTGAGTGGATTATGAAGTATAACGAGCGGTATTGATTTAAGATAGAATTCCTCATCTAGCACAATCGGATTCCCCTCTGGAGAGGGGCTAGGGGTGTGTAAAACAACAAAAAGAATGAACCACTATAAAAAACCTTACGTAATTGCCGAAATTGGATGTAACCATAAAGGAGAAATCGAAATCGCAAAAGAGCTTATCAAAATTGCTAAAATATTTTGTAATGCTGATGCCGTAAAATTTCAGAAAAGAAACAACAAAGAATTACTGACAGAGGAGCAGTATAATGCACCACATCCTAATAGTTCCAATTCCTATGGGGATACGTATGGGGCACATAGAGAATATTTAGAATTTGATTTAAATCAACACGCCGAATTAAAAAGTTATTGTGAATCAATAGGAATTACTTATTCTACATCGGTTTGGGATACCACCTCGGCTAAAGAAATTACGTCTTTACATCCTGAATTTATTAAAATTCCATCAGCCTGCAATAATAATTTTGAGATGTTGGGTTGGTTATGTGACAATTACTCTGGTGAAATTCATATTTCTACCGGAATGACAACTAAAGATGAAACAGCTATTTTAGTTAATTATTTCATTGAAAAAGGCAGAAATAAAGACCTTGTTTTATACAATTGTACATCGGGATATCCTGTTCCTTTTGAAGATATTTGTTTGTTGGAAATTAAGCTGTTAAAGCAGAAATATGGAGATAAGGTAAAATACATTGGTTTTTCAGGGCATCATTTAGGAATTGCTGTGGATGTTGCGGCTTATACTTTAGGCGCCCATATTGTCGAAAGGCATTATACTTTAGACCGAACCTGGAAAGGAACCGATCATGCCGCTTCTTTGGAGCCTATGGGCTTGCGAAAATTAAGCCGTGATTTGAATGCTGTTTATGAGGCGTTGGCTTATAAAGCAACGGATATATTGCCTATTGAACAAGTGCAAAGGGAGAAGTTGAAGAATAAGAAAGGGTAATTTTCTAGAAATTATTAAATTTTCACCTCGAGCAGTCACCCTGAGCCTGACTAAGGGCGAGAGGGTTTTAAGTGTTTTTACATCATAAAAGGTCTCGACTGCGCTCGACCTGACATAATGTTTTGGTTGATTTTCTGTCACCTCGAGCGCAGTCGAGAGGCTTTTTGTGAAATAAATCTTTTTGTATGAAATTCTATTATGTTTATATTTTAAAATGTGCAGATGATTCTTTGTATGTTGGAATTACTTCTGATATTGAAAGAAGAGTTTTGGAACATAATGGGGGGAAATATCCAGAAGCATATACACATAGTAGAAGGCCTGTAGAATTAGTTTTTTATCAGGAATTTACGGATCCTAATCAAGCGATTTATTTTGAGAAAAAAATAAAAAAGTGGAGCAGAGTAAAGAAGCAGGCATTGATAGAAGGTGATTTTGATAGTTTGCAAAGTTTGTCAGAATGTAGAAATGCGACTCATCACAAATATTTTTTGGATTTAGATGAGGAATCTGAAAGAGAGCTAAACTAATACAAGGGTCTCGACTGCGCTCGACCTGACAGTTCGAATAGTGTTAAATAGATAAAAAAATACTAGGTTTGTATTGTTAAAAGAAATTAAATTGATAAACAAAAAAATCCTTATTTTTTTTCCGGATGGTGTTGGACTTCGCAATTTTGCCTTTACTCAATTTAAGGAAATTGGAGAACAGCGGGGCAATAAAATTATTTATTGGAATAATACTGCGTTTCCTTTGCAGGAAGAATTAGGCTATGAAGAAGTAAGAATAAAGACACAAAAGATTCATCCTTTAACTCCTTTTTATTGTCGCATTAGAAAACACATCGAATTGAATGTGGCTACTAAAAAGTTTAACGATCCGGTATACCAAACGTATAAATTTCCCTTTAATTACAAAGGAATCAAGAATATTTTGATGACAGTTTTTGTCCGGTTGCTTATCGGGTTGAATTCTTCCGAAAGAGGAATTCTTCGTATTCGAAAACGAATCAATGCTCTGGAACGTTCTACACAAAAATACAACTATTGCAAAGCACAATTGCAGGAGATTAAACCCGATTTGGTTTTTTGTACAACTCAAAGAGCTACACAATCGATAGCTGCTTTGTTGGCGGCGCAAGATTTAGGAATTCCTACACTCACATTTGTTTATTCCTGGGATAATGTGCCTAAAGCGATGCAGTTAGTAGAAACAGATTACTATTGTGTATGGAGTGATTTAATGAAAAAGGAAATGTTACAATACTATCCTTTCATTAAAGAAAATCAATTAATCGTTACCGGAACACCTCAGTTTGAACCGCATTACGATGAATCACTTTTAGAAACCAGAGAAGATTTTTTTAAGCAACACAATTTGGATGCAGCAAAAAAATACATTTGTTTTTCGGGTGATGACGAAACGACTTCACCTTTGGATCAATATTATCTGGAAGATTTAGCTAATGCAGTCCGTACGTTGAATGTTAAAGGAGAAAATCTGGGAATTATTTATAGAAAATGTCCTGTTGATACCACTTCAAGATATGAAGCAGTAATTAACGCCAATAAAGATATAATAGCAGTTATTGATCCTTTATGGAAAGCGATGGGAAAACAATGGAACGAAGTTTTTCCTGCCAAAGCTGATTTGAAATTATTGCACAATGTTTGTGCGCATTCGGAATTGGTAACCAATGTTTGCTCATCAACAGTATTTGATTTTGTGGCACATGATAAGCCTTGTATTTACTACAACTATGAGCAACCCCAATTGAAAAAAGGGATTCGTGATATTGGGCAAAATTATAAGTATGTTCATTTTAGAAGTATGCCAAGTGCTGAAGCGGTTGTTTTTTGTACTGATAAAAACCAGTTAGCAAATCAAATTGCAGCAATACTAAATGGAAGTTTATCGAATGTTTCCGAAGGGAAAAAATGGTACAGCATTGTAGCAGGCGAAACACCAACACAGGCATCTGAGAAAATATGGAATGCCATTGGCTCAATTGTTAATAGCAAATAGAAATTAAAAATATTGTCCTAGATTTGCTCTTAGCAATTTGTAAGACTGAGACCGACAACTGGCAACCGACAACTCATAACCCATAACTCATAACCGGAAAAATGTTTTTCAATTCCCTCGCTTTTGCGATTTTTTTACCCATAGTATTTGTATTGTACTGGTTTGTGTGTAATAAAAACAAAACCACACAAAACACCTTGTTGATTATTGCCAGTTATTATTTTTATTCCTGTTGGGATTGGCGATTCTTGTTTTTGTTGGTGTTCTCGACATTTCTGGATTATTATACCGGAATACGAATTGAAAAAAGCAAGAAAGACAGCGGTCGGAAATTTTGGTTTTGGCTTAGTATAACTGTCAATCTGGGATTCTTAGCCTTATTTAAATATTTTAATTTTTTTGCTGTTTCTTTCAGCGAACTAATGAGTGGATTGGGACTGAAATCGTCTCCATTTTTGTTGGATGTGGTTTTACCTGTTGGGATTTCATTCTATACTTTTCACGGACTTTCGTATGTAATTGATATTTATTACAAACGAATTAAAGCCGAATACAACTTTGTAGACTATTCGCTATTTGTGAGTTATTTTCCGCTTTTGGTTGCCGGTCCTATTGAGAGAGCTACGCATTTGCTGCCGGAGATCAAAGTAAAAAGGGAATTTGATTTACAAAAAGCCAAAGAAGGTGTTTACCAAATCATTTGGGGGTTGGTCAAAAAAGTAGTCATTGCAGATACCTGTGCTACTTATGCCAACGCAATTTTTGATAATTATACTTCGATGAATTCTTTTTCGTTGATTTTGGGGGCAGTTTATTTTGCATTCCAAATCTACGGAGACTTCTCCGGATATTCGGATATTGCATTAGGGGTATCAAAATTGTTCGGATTGGATTTATTACGGAATTTTAATTATCCGTATTTCTCAAGAGATATTGCCGAGTTTTGGCGTCGTTGGCATATTTCGCTTTCGTCCTGGTTTCGGGATTATTTGTATATCCCGTTAGGAGGAAGCAAGGGCGGAATGTGGATGAAAATCAGAAATACATTTATTATCTTCCTGGTAAGCGGATTTTGGCATGGAGCCAATTGGACTTATGTAGTTTGGGGAGGAATCAATGCCTTGTATTTCCTGCCGCTCCTTTTAAGAAAATCCAATAGGAATAATATGGATATTGTGGTTTTAGACTGGAGTTGGGATTCGGTGAAAGTAGTAGGGAATATTCTGCTTACATTTTTATTGAGTTGTTTGGCCTGGGTGTTTTTCAGAGCTAAAACCATTGCAGATGCTGTATTGTATTTGAAACAAATGTTTACAAATGCACAGTTTTCATCGCAATATTTAGCCAATGAAAGATACAATTACGAGTTGATTCTAATGATTGTTTTATTTGTATTTGTCGAATGGAATAATCGTACTAAAGAAGAACCTATTTCAGAAGGCAAAACGATGTTGAAAATGGCATTGGCAATTTTGGCAATTATTGCTTTTGGTACTTATTCAGATTATAAAGAATTTATTTATTTTCAGTTTTAGGTTTCACTTCTAAAATGTTTTAAAAGGGTCTCGACTCCGCTCGACCTGACAGCACGATTGGTTGTTAGTGAGCAATTTGTCACCTCGAGCGGAGTCGAGAGGGAGCGGAGTTGAAAGGCTATGTTTCAGATGAGGAGTTACGATGTTAGGTTTTAAATTTTTAGATTATGAAATTCTATTATGTTTATATTTTGCGTTGTAGTGATAATTCATTGTATGTAGGAGTAACATCAGATGTTGAAAGAAGGCTAATGGAGCACAATGCAGGCAAATATCCGGAAGCGTATACGCATTCCAGGAGACCTGTTGAATTAGTTTTTTATCAGGAGTTTACTGAACCTAACCAAGCAATTGAGTTTGAGAAAAAAATAAAAAAATGGAGTAGACAAAAGAAACAGGCTTTAATAGACGAGAATTATGATGAGTTAACAAGACTGTCTCAATGCAGGAATGATACTCATTATAAAAATAAAGACGAAAAAGAAGAGAAAGATTTGTAAAGGTCTCGACTTCGCTCGACCTGACAGAACGGTTGGTTGTTAGTGAGTATTTTGTTACCTCAAGCGGAGTCGACAGGCTAGCTGTAACCTGAACATGCTGAAGAACTGGAAGAAGCTGATTTATTAGACACTGTAAATAGTTTTTGAATAATTAATAAATTTAAAAAAACAGAATGAAAAAGTTTATACTTTTTATTTTAAAAACAATAATTATAATAATTGTATTAGCTGTATTATTAGATTACGCTTATACCTCCGTATACCTACAATCCAATAATCGCAATAAAGTAGATTACGTTTACAATTCTAAAAACAGGAATTACGATGTAGTAATTTTGGGATCATCGCGTGCCAATAATCATTTTGTTTCCGAAATGTTTGAAGATAAAGGATTCAGGACCTTTAATTATGGTATGAGTGGCGGACATTTATTCGAAGCTTCTTTACTTTTGAAATTAATGATTGAAAGAAAATATGAAATTAAAAACCTTATCCTTGAAGCCGATTTGAATTTATCAAATGACCATCAGGCAGAAGGTGTTTCGGCTAAGTTTCTGCCCTATATTCACAATTCAGAAACAATAAGAAAACATTTCGAATCCGAGGAAGATTTTAACGAACTCTATTATATTCCTTTTTATCGCTATGTAAAGTTTGATGCTAAAATTGGATTTAGAGAAATTTATAAAACAGCCAAGGGAGAAGCTACGAGCAGCTTAGATAATTTAGGTTATTATCCATTGCAAAAACATAAAAAGGGCAATATGAAAAACAATATTGTTAATTTAAAACCCTTAGTTCACAATAAATATTATCAGGAGATTAAAAGCCTTTGCAAAAAAAATAATATTAATTTTATTGCTGTAATGACACCAATGTGCGAGAATGTGGTAGGGATGAATTATTTTGAAAAAGTGAAAAAAGCCTATCCTGAAATTCATAATTACGAAAATGTAGTAGTTGAGAATAAATATTTCTCTTCCTGTGGGCACATGAATGATACAGGCGCTAAGATTTTTACAGCCAGAATTATTAATGATTTTTTTAAGAAATAAATGCACATCGCTTTTTTAACTCCCGAGTTTCCTCATCCTAAAGTAGCCCATGCTGCCGGAATAGGAACGAGTATAAAAAATCTTACTACAGCGTTAGTTAAAGAAGGTGTCAGCGTTACTGTTTTAGTTTATGGCCAACAAACACAGGAAGTCATAATTGAAAATGGAGTTGTAATTCATTTAATTAAAAATAGGAAATACAAGCTATTGGGTTGGTTTTTTCATCGAAAACACATTGAAAGTTATTGCAATTCCATTATCAAAAAAGAAAAAATCGATTTACTGGAAGCCGCTGATTGGACAGGGATTACCGCTTTTATGAAATTCAAAATTCCATTGATAATCCGTTTTCATGGTAGTGATGCTTATTTCTGTTATTTGGAGAAAAGAAAACAAAAATGGAAAAATTTCTTTTTTGAAAAATCAGCAGTCTCAGGAGCCAATGTTTTTATCGCTCCCACAATTTTTGCGGGAGAACTGTCTAAAAAAATATTCAATATTAAAAGCAAAACAATCCAAACCATAGCTAACGGAATAACTTTGGAAAGTTTTACAAATACTACTCCTGATGTTTTTGAACCTGGCTTAGTTTTATATATTGGTACTTTAATAAGAAAAAAAGGGGTTTTGGAATTACCCGGGATTTTCAGTAAAGTTCGACAGGCTTATCCTGAAGCCAGATTGCTATTAATTGGCAGCGATTCAGCAGATATTAAAACCAATTCAGCTTCGACCTGGGAATTAATGCAAAATCAATTCAATGCAGCCGATTTGAAAAATGTGGAGTATATAGGGAAAATTCCATATGCTGAGATTCAGCATTATATCAGGAAAGCCAATGTTTGTGTTTTTCCCACTTTTGCAGAAACTCAGGGAATGGTCACGATTGAAGCCATGGCGATGCAAAAAGCCGTTGTGAATTCTAATATTGGCTGGTCACAGGAATTAATTATTAATCAGGAAAGTGGGTTTTTAGTACATCCGGAAAATCATGATTTATATGCAGCCAATATTATTCAATTATTGCAGGATAATTCGCTTTGTGAGCAAATAGGAGCGGGGGCAAGAACAAGAACAGAAGCTAAATTTGATATAAAAAAGATAGTAAAGGACAATATTGAATTTTATCAAAAAATACTAAGCACCCATAAAAAAAGATAGAATGGTTATTGTTTATCATCAAAATAATAAAGTTGTTGCGGTTGAGAATAATCAGGAATTAGTTGTTTTTCAAGGGGAAAATATATCAGCTGTTTTATTTGATATTGCATCAAAATACATTGATCAATTTATTATTTGGTGTCGTATTGATTTAAAATCAAATTTGAACTTTGAGAGTTTAGAAAACATTTTTCATCATCATAAAATAATGGCTTCTTATGCAACGGGAGTACAAAATTATATCCCCAATGCGATTGGATATGTAGAAGAGTCTCCTTTTATAAAAGTTAATAAATCTGTTACTTATCCTACCTGGTTAATGAGTAGTGATGTGGGGGGAATTCATGCATCCGTTTTAAATACAATTGGAGCTAAAATAAAAAGAGATACAGATTTTAATTATTTTTTAAATTCGGTTGCCAAATTAGGAATGTTAGCGGGACTTTTTTGTTATTCTGAACCTCGTTTGCTGACGAATAGCGCTCAGGATGAAAAAGGGATAGAGTCAATTAATAATTGTACTCTTTTCCGATTTGTGAAACAACATTATAAAAAGCGTTGGCTGCTATTGTTGTTTCTAAATTTGTTGTTGTTTGAAAAACGATTTCCTTTGGTCGCTTTTTGCTATGCTTTATTTTTTAAGAACAGAAAAAAAATAAAATTGGATTTAGATGCTATAGCAGTACAATCGATTTTAAAAACCGTTGATAAAAAAACGATAGACGTTATTATACCGACTATTGGTCGAAAAAAATACCTTTATGATGTTTTACGGGATTTAGCCATGCAAACGCATTTGCCGGAAAAAATAATTATTGTAGAACAGAATCCCAATCCGGAAAGTCTAAGTGAATTAGATTATTTGCAAAATGAAGAATGGCCTTTTATCATAAAGCATATTTTTACCCATCAGGCAGGAGTTTGTAATGCCCGGAATTTGGCTTTGGCAGAAGTAAGCAGTGAATGGGTGTTTTTAAATGATGATGACAATCGATTGGAAGTTGACTTAATTGAAAAGGTCTTTGTTAAAGCGATACAGTATGGTGCATTTGCAATAACTACATCCTATTTACAACCAAAAGAACTACAACTTTTTAATATTGAACACCAATCAGGAATTTTTGGATCGGGTAATAGTTTTGTAAAAACGTCCTGTTTGCAAAATATTAGTTTTGATATGGCTTTAGAATTTGGCTATGGAGAGGATACTGATTTTGGCATGCAGTTACGTTATCAAGGCTACGATATAATTTATTTTCCTGATTTGAAAATTACGCATCTTAAAGCGCCTATGGGAGGCTTTAGGAATCCTGTAAAAAAACAATGGGATTCGGATGTTATTCAACCTAAACCTTCACCCACTATTTTGTATTTAAAAAGGAAGTATTTTTCAAATGAGCAACTAAATAGTTATAAGCTTATATATTTTTTAAAGAGTTTAAAATGTGAAACATTTTTAAACTGGTTTAGTTTTTATAAATTGTTTCAAAAAAGATGGCAAATTAGTGAAAAGTGGAGTATGAAACTTTCTCATAAATAATAGTTAGAAAATTAATGATAAAAAACATCAAAAATAAATTTTCGAAGGGGTATAAGATTTTAGTTCTGATAATCTACTATATAAAGAAACTTGAATTTTCTGTTAGTAAAAAGAAACAAATAATTATTTGTTTTGATGGAAATTTTCCTCATGGTGGATTAGTTGATAGATTGAAAGGGATTGTATCTTTTTATGAAATTTCTAAAATTTTAAATTATGATTTTAAGATAATGTTTAATCATCCATTTAAATTGGAGGAATTTTTATCTCCTAATTTGATCGATTGGTTACTAGCTGATGAAGCAATTAAATATAATTTTTTATCTACAAAAGTTTTATATTTAATGAACGATTTTGAGAGAAATCCTTTGGAAATAATAAATAAAACTAAAGCAAATACCATCATTGTTTACTCAAATATTGATTATTTGTCAGTACTGTATCCCCAAAAAAACAGAAATGAATTAGACCAAATATGGAGAAATAACTATTTTGAGCTTTTTAAAACTTCCAATTACTTGAACGAAATATTAAAAAATAATCCAAAAGTTAATCGTAGAGTTTTTCATATAAGATTTACAACGTTGTTAGGGGACTTTTCAGACTCTACCAAAAAAGTTTTGAAGGATGATGAAAAATATGATTTGATTGAAAAAGTTATAACACGTATTGATAGTATAGTTGATACTATTTCTGACAGAGTAATATACGTATTATCGGATAGTCAATTGTTTTTAAATTATATTGAAAAAAACACAAAGTATAAAATTTTAGAAGGTACCCCAAAACATTTAGAAAACAGTAGTCCTGTATTAGAATTTCATGCTAAAACTTTCTCTGATTTTTATTTCTTAATTGAAAGTGAGGAGATTTATTTAATAAAAATTGGAGAAATGTATAATAGTAGTTTTTCAAGATATGCAGCTGTTATTGGAAATAAAAACTTTATTACATTGACTTAAAAAGTGAAGGATTTAATTTTAAACTAATGATAAAATTATATACTAATCAGAGTTATTTAGGTCCGAAAAATCGGAAATTTGTTTTTCCGTTGCTCTTTGATTTGTATTATGTTCCTAATAAAAACTTGTTGAATAAATACCAATTGGTAGGAGCAATTGACGACTGTGATATTGTCGTTGTACCTATTGATATAGCCCGTTTCGACAAAAGTAAAGACCAACAAAAGCTTAATGATTTTATTGATCAGGCCATTGGTTTGAATAAAATAGTATGGATGTATTCAGCGGGGGATTATGGGCAGAGCATTCATAAAAAAGTTCATACTTTTAGATTAGGTGGCTTTGATTCAAAGTTAGATGAACAAACTTTTATCATGCCTTCTTTTATCAATGATCCTTATAGTTCTTTGTCAAAAGAATTTAAAACAATTACTAAATTACCCGAACCTCAAATTGGTTTTGTAGGTCATGCTTCCGGTTCGGTTGGCAAATGGATAAAAGAGTTTTTATTGTTTGCAAGATATAATTGCAAACGTTTTGTTGGTAAAGTACGTACAGACTATCAGCCTTTTTATCCTTCAGCTTCCAAACGGTATCATTTTTTAAAAATTTTGAGTAAAAATGAACAACTTAAAACTAATTTTGTTTACCGTAATCAGTATCGGGCAGGAGTTAAAACTGAGCCCGAAAAAACAGCAACTACATTGGAGTTTTTCAAAAACATGGAATCGAATCCTTATACTTTTTGCTTAAGGGGTACAGGGAATTTTTCGGTTCGTTTCTATGAAACCTTAGCGATGGGAAGAATTCCTTTGATTGTGGACACCGATTTTAGATTACCTCTGAATTGTCTAATTAATTGGGAAAAGCATTGTGTAGTCGTAAAAGCAGATCAAGTTGTTGAAACCTTGGTCGATTTTCATCAAAAAATAAGTGCTGAAGATTTTGAATTAATGCAGCAAAATAATCGAAAATTATGGCTCACTTACTTACAGCGTGAAGCCTATTTTTTGAATATGTATTGGCTTTTTAAAGAAAAGTAAAATGAAGTTTTCATTGATCATTTGTACCTATATGCGTCCCGAACCCTTGTTGCGTTTGTTGCAATCGGTTCAGGAACAAAGCTTGTATCCAGATGAAATAGTTGTTGTTGATGGTTCCTTAAATGAGGAAACGGAAGCCATTTTAAAACACAATTCCTTTCAAAATCTAAACTATTTTTTAGTTTCAGAAGAAAGCAGAGGTTTGACAAGACAACGTAATTTTGGAATTTCCAAAGTATCCGATTCTTCTGAAATTGTTTGTTTTCTGGATGATGATACGGTTTTAGAACCGAATTATTTTAAAGAATTAATAAAGACCTTCGAACAGGAAAATATTATAGGCACTGGAGGTGTTGCTGTCAACGAAAATAAATGGCAGTTGATTGATAAAAATAAAAAGTATAATAAAAAGCATTATTATCTTTTTGAAAAATTTGTTTACAAAGAAGGGCAGCGTAATGTGATACGTAATTATTTAGGTTTACAGTCCAATTTAGGGCCGGGAAAGATGCCTACCTTTTCACACAGCAGAACCTGTGGTTTTCCGTTAACTGACAAAATTTACGAAGTTGATTTGTTGATAGGAATGGCAATGGCTTTTAGGAAAAGCATCTTTGAAAATATTCAGTTTTCTAAATACTTTGAAGACTATGGTTTGTATGAAGACGCCGATTTTTCTTTAAGGGCTTTAGCTTTTGGTAAAAATGTTATAAATACTAAAGTAAAGTTATATCATTTTCATGAAGCTTCGGGTAGGCCCAATCAATTTCAATACGGAAAAATGGTTGTTAAAAATGGCTTTTATGTTTGGAGGGTTAAAAACCCGAATCCTGTTTTTAAAG
>JACCDQ010161268.1_pt1 | contig 11685 bp, 10 predicted proteins | sample 7446031 | NCBI WGS metagenome assembly JACCDQ01 (sample SAMN15323442, study PRJNA562643) | freshwater metagenome | isolation source: river surface water | place: USA:Blue River Watershed | collected 2017-08-17
AGATACGTTTCTATGCCTTTTTTTACTAAAGCTTCATATGCTTTTTTTTCAGCACGGGCATGTGTATAAACCGGGTACCACTTACGTATTGGCGCAGTCATTTAAAGAAATGTAGCAGGTCTATTTAAACCAGTTCCTCATATCCCACCAATTCTTTTTCTCGTCTTCAATATAATAACCTGATCCCTGGTAACCGGTATAATCAGAATAATAATGGCCCGGATTATCGCCACTAAATTTAGTAGTGTAGAATCTAGAGTGCAACAAATCCTCCTCAAACGCATTAAGCACAATTACGCTATTATTTAAATTATACTCGGCCGATATGCGCTGCGGAATTGTAGCCGCGTAGAATTTAGATTTGCCTGAACGTATAACAAATACATTAATATCACTTGCCCTTATCAATGGTATCGAATCGGATACCAAACCAACCGGCGCGGTGTCTATCATAATAATATCATAAGTACGTTTTAATACATCAATTAAAAACGTCATCCTGTCGGTATGCAACAACTCTGATGGGTTAGGCGGAACCGGGCCCGATGGTATAAAATCAAGGTTGCTTTGGTTGGTAGGAATAATAATTTCTTCAATGGTATTTTGATTGGCCAGGAAATTACTTAAGCCAATATCATTAGGTACATGAAAGGTTTTGTGCAGTTTTGAGCGGCGCAAATCTGCAGCTATCAAAATAATTTTTTTATCAATTAATGATAAGGTACTTGCCAGGTTAACTGCAACAAATGATTTTCCTTCGCCTGCTACTTCAGAGGTTACACATATTACTTTTTGGTCCTTCTCGGCAGCCAGGAAGCTCAGGTTGGTACGTACCGAACGTACCGACTCGGCAAATACCGATTTAGGTTGGCTAAGTACCAATATCTCTGAACTGTTTTCATCCAGTTTTTGCGGGAATTTTCTAATTACACCGATGATAGGAGTAGTGGTTAAACTTTCTACCGTTTCTTTATCATATATAAAAGGATTTAATACCCTTATTAATATAATAAAGCCAATACCAAACAATAAGCCCAAAACAACACCGGTTTGTTTTATTTCACTTACGTTAGGCGATACCTGGTATGGATTAACTTTTGCCGGTTCAATAATATTTGCACCCGGTAATACCGCCGAACGGCTTATTTGTGCGTCAAGTTTTTTCTCTTCTAAAAATGTATAGGCTTTTTGTTTGATATCAAAATCACGGTTTAAGCTTACTAATTTTCGCTCAGCCTGTGGAAAAGTAGATATTTTTTGGTTGGCTTGTGCAAGTTGTCCATTTAAAATTTCTATCTTTTTTTGGACGTTTACCATTCCAAGGGTAACATTTTGAAGAATATCGCTTTTTGCCTTGGCTATGCTGCTGTCAATGTTCTTAATAATTGGAGAAAAAGGTTGATATGTGCCAAGTAATGATGTCCTGTCAGCAATAAGGTTGTTCAAATTGGTAATCAGCATATTTAATGTAGCATCACCATCTATATTAGAATTAAGACTAACGTTGTCTTTTTCAGCAGCTATTACTTGCTTTTTAAACTGTTCAATTGAACCTAACTGGAGTTTCAATGCATCACGTCTTGTTTCAATCTCAGCGGCCTTTGATTGTTCTAACTGAGCAGATGCGTTAACATCCATTATTTGCGATGATTCTTTAAAATCACCAATTTCAGTCTCCAGGCCTCTAACCGATGGTGCTATACTATCTACCTGCTTGTCAATATGCCCAATAATACGGGTGGCTGATAGTTGTTTGTTTTCAAGGTCATATTTTAAATACTCGGTCATTAAAGCATTTAAAAAATCAGCCGCAAATCTGGGATGAGAATCTGTTTGCTGAAGTCGTATAATGCCGGAGTTTTTAATACTTTCATTAATTTGCAATCCACCCCTTGCCCTGTCGGCAAGTTCGTCAATAGAATTAAATTTAAATAAAAGCTTATCATATTTACCCTCAAGGCTAACTATGCTAAATATTGTACCCTCAATATCTATCGGGCTGTTGTAAGAATAGCTCTTTTTAACTTCCCGCCCACCTGCTAAATAAGTAAGATTGAATGTGTTATGATTTACAGGTTTAAAGGTAATTAATGGTCTGTAAAAGTTTAAGCTGTCAAATTTTATAAACTTAATATTTAAATGTTTATCACCATAAAGCTCAACAGTACGAATAGACCCCTCTGAGTAAACACTTATAGGGTAATTTAGACTTTTAACTGCCTTGAGTATAAGGTTGCGGCTTTGTAGCACAAACATTTCGCTTTGAGTTTTTGAGGCTCCTTTCTCTGTCCCCATAACGTTTACCAGGTCAGACAGATCAGATTTTTTTTCCTCAAGCTTTATAGTGCCTTCGCTAGCAAATACTTTAGGTGTGTACCACAAATAAATATTTGCGGCTATCATACATACAATAACAGATAGTACTATCCAATACCAGCGGCTTATAACTATTTTGCCAATTTTAAAATAGTCAAACTCCTGGTTGGGTAACTTTTGCTTTAATTTTTCAGTTTCTTCCATCAATTTTTAGTGATCGAAAGCACTACTAATATAGTACTAAGTAAAATCAAAAAAGGCTGTGCAGTTGTTATAATATTTTGCAGGTTCTCTTTTTGAAGAGTTTTTTGGTTTTTAGCTATAACAATAACATCATTATTTTGAAGAATGGTACGCTGGCCGGCAATTGAGTTTAAATTATTTAAATCAATTTTAGTTAGTATGGTATCGCGAATAATTTTTATGTCTTTTTGGTCTGCCACTTCAGTAAAACCACCTGCAGTTCCAATCATCTCAATTAAGGTGCTCCTGTCTTTTGCTAAGGGGTAATTGCCTGGCACTTTAACTTCACCAAGTACGGTCACTGTAAGGTTAATTATCTTTACATCAATTATTGGGTTTGTTAATATTTCTTTTCTGTAAAGGTCTTCAATATATTTTCCAGCCTCGGCTCTGGTTAATCCGGCAACTTTTATATGCCCTAATCCGGTTAACGCTACTGTGCCATCATCCTCTACCAAAAAAGTTTCAGGTTGTGGAGTAGCTGCTGCTGTAGCATTTGCCTGCGAAGCCGATGTAACGGGTGTTAAGTCAGCAATGGATTTGCTGTTTTGCATATTCCTTATCTGTAGTACATCCTGTGGGCGAATACGATAATTGCTTATATTTGTGATAGCATTTTGTATCAATACGCTATCGGTAATTGGAGCTGTTGGCTGAGGTTTTTTTGAAGTAACAGCCTGAGTATGTTTATAAGTACATGAAGCCAGAATAAGCAAAAGCCCTAAAATAGAATAAGTTGTATATAAAATTCGCATATGTGTACGCTTCATAATTTCTTTACAATCCGGCTAAACTACTCAAAACTACATATTTTGTAGTATATTATTAATCTATTTTTTAATAAGTGCATAATTTAAAAATATCTTTAATAACGGTTGTTTATAATGCTCAAAGTAGCATTAAGCGCTGTATCGAATCTGTACTTTCACAAAACTATACTAATATTGAGTATGTAATAATTGATGGTGGTTCAACTGATGGTACACTTCAAATTATTGAACAATATAAGCCTTATATTAATATTTTTCTATCAGAAACCGATAAGGGTATTTATGATGCTATGAATAAAGGCATCAAATTAGCAACCGGCGATATAATAGGCACCTTAAATTCAGACGATTTTTTTGCTGATAATGATGTACTTACCTGCATAGCCAGTGCCTTTGAAAATAATAAAACAGATATAGTTTATGGTGATTTGGATTATATAAATCTGAAAGGAAAAATAATTCGTAAATGGAAATCAGGAGGGTATAGAGAAGGTTTATTTAATTGGGGATGGATGCCGCCGCATCCTACGTTTTATTGTAAACGATTATTATTTGAACAATTTGGGGCATATAATTTGCAATATGGTACAGCCGCTGATTACGAATTAATGGTGAGATTTATACATTTAAACAAAACAAGTGTTTATTATTTAAATAAAACTATAATAAAGATGACCCTGGGCGGTGCTAGTAATAAAACTTTTGTAAACAGGTGTAAAGCGTGGATATTTGACTACAATGCGATGAAAAAAAATGGGGTTTTATTTCCACTTATTGCTATAGGTTTAAAACCACTCAGAAAAGTTGTACAATACTTTTAAAAAAAATGTAACCCAAAAGATATTTTATCAGTATAAATAGATATATTTAAATTAAATAACAGTATGCCTGAATTTTTATATACACATCATTTAGTATACTACATATTTATAGTTTGCTTTTCAGCGCTGATAACAATGCTGGCAATCCCATCTATTTTGCACGTGGCTCGTGCAAGGCATCTATATGATGATTTGGGACATTTTAGAAAACAGCATGACCAGGGCATACCTCGTTTAGGCGGAGTAGCCATTTTTATAAGCTTTAATATTACTATACTGGTGTATAGTATGATCAATCAATCAACACCCATCAGTTATTTATTAATATCCTCAATAGTTTTGTTTGCGATGGGTTTAAAGGATGATCTATCGGGTGTAAATTCTAGTACTAAATTTTTAATACAGTTTATAGTTGGTTTAATACTGGTTGTATTAGGCGATATACGTTTAACCAGTATGTATGGCATATTTGGGGTGTTTGATTTACCGTATATAATTAGTGTAAGCCTTTCAATTTTGGTTATAATGCTACTTGTTAATGCGTTTAACCTTATTGATGGTATTGATGGATTAGCTGCTACAACAGGTATTGTAGTTAATAGCACATTCGCAGTGTTATTTGTTTATATTAAGGAGTATGAATTAGCAATTGTAGCATTAGCTGCGGTTGGTGCAATACTGGGTTTTTTAAAATTCAATATTACTCCTGCCAAAATATTTATGGGCGATTCGGGCTCATTAATAATTGGTTTAATATCTGTTGTTTTAGCAATTAAATTTATTGAACTTAATAGGGTTGATGATGCCAGGGTACCTGATGTTTATTCGGCCCCGGCAGTAGCTGTAGCTATATTAATAGGGCCTATATTTGATGCGTTAAGAGTATTTTTTATTCGTGCAATTAATGGCATACCTCCTTTTACAGCCGACCGTAATCATATTCATCATCGTATGTTACAACTGGGGTTAACCCATTTACAAACCACTTTAATACTGGCCGGCTTAAATGTTGTTGCTACTGTTTTAGTATTAACATTTAATACTTATGGAAATTACGTATTAGTAATAGTAATTTTTGGAGTGTGCTTGCTATTTAACTGGGGCCTAACATTTCTTATTCGTTCTAAAGAACGCCACAACCACGCCTTGCGTAATTTATTTGTTTAATTACACCCTTAAAGTAATTTATAACTCATAATATCTTTATAGATATTGTCCGCCTGCTATTTTTAGTAAATTTGTTCTGCAATGAGAATAGCAATAAACGGATTTGGCCGTATAGGCCGCATATTTTTAAGAAGCATTTTGGCTAAACCCAATATACAGGTTATAGCTATCAATGATTTAACCGATACTGCTACATTAGCTCATTTATTTAAGTACGATTCTGTACATCGCGGGTTTAGCGGCACTGTTAATTTTGATGCGGATAATCTTTACATCAATGGTCAAAAAATAAAGATATTAGCTCAAAAAAATCCAAATGATTTACCTTGGAAGGATTTAGATATTGACCTGGTAATTGAATCAACAGGTAAGTTTGCTTCAAGGCAAGGGGCCCGGCAACATCTGGATGCAGGAGCAAAGCAGGTCATCATATCAGCTCCTGCTACTGATAAAGATATGCCTACAGTAGTTTTAGGGGTTAATGATGGTAAGGTTGATCTGCATTCGTCTATATTATCAAACGCCTCATGTACCACTAACAATGTGGCTGCCATGGTGAAGATAATGGATGATAACTGGGGTATAGTAAATGGGTATATAACTACCGTACACTCCATGACGGGCGATCAAAGTTTACATGATGCTCCCCATAAAGACCTCCGTCGAGCCAGAGCTGCATCGGCTTCTATTATTCCTACAACAACCGGAGCTGCAAAGGCTATCACAGCTATATTTCCGCAATTAGATGGTAAATTAGGTGGTGCGGGTATACGTGTACCTGTTTTAAACGGCTCATTAACAGATTTTACTTGTACATTAAAAAGCTTACCTACGGTTGAGGAAATTAATTTGGCTTTTAAACAAGCTGCCGATGGCGCAATGCAAAGTGTTTTAGAGTATACACAAGATCCTATTGTATCGGCAGATATAATTGACAACACCCATAGCTGTATTTTTGATGCGCAGCTTACGTCAATAGTAGGTGACCTGGTAAAAGTGGTTGGCTGGTATGATAACGAGGTGGGATACTCCAGCCGTTTAGCTGATCTGGTTGAAAAAATAAGCTTGCTTAAATGATAAAGTTTATAGCGCTTGAAGATGTGTTGCCGGTACGTAATGAAGTGCTACGTGATGGGAAACTAACGCCGCAGGAATGTATATTTCCTTCAGACCAATTGGATAGTATATTCCATTTGGGTTATTATGTAGGTGATGAATTGGCAACCATAGCATCATTTCACCAAAACGGTTATGCCGAATTTGAAGGGGTAGGTTATCAGCTACGTGGTATGGCCACTATCCAAAAATATCGTGGGCAGGGTTTAGGTAACCAATTACTGAATTTTGCCATTGTGTATTTACGTGGGCAAAAAGTAAATTACCTATGGTGCAATGCCCGTAAAGTTGCTTTGCAGTTTTATCACAATACCGGTTTTGAGATCATATCCGACGAATTTGATGTGCCCAACATTGGTCCGCACCATGTAATGTATGTTAAAATTCAATAGCAGGGCAAACTGCTAATTGCATTTAATTGTTCAAAATTTAGAATAATTTGCTCAATTTGCGCCATAATTCCACACGTATACAAATAATATGAAAACAATAGATCAGATAAATTTTTCGGGTAAAAAAGCTTTAATAAGGGTTGATTTTAATGTGCCTTTGGATGATGCTTACAATATTACCGATGATAACCGTATAACCGCGGCGTTGCCAACCATTAAAAAGATTTTAAAAGATGGTGGTTCGGTAATATTAATGTCGCACCTGGGCAGACCAAAAGATGGCCCTACTGAAAAATATTCATTAAAGCATGTGGTAAAACACCTATCTGATTTATTAGGGCAGCCGGTTGATTTTGCAAATGATTGTATTGGTGAGGAGGCGATTAATAAGTCAAAAGCTTTAAAAGACGGACAAGTTCTTTTATTAGAAAACCTGCGCTTTTATAAAGAAGAAGAAAAAGGTGATAAAGCGTTTGCCGAAAAGCTTTCAAAATTGGGCGATATATATGTAAATGATGCCTTTGGTACGGCTCACCGTGCGCATGCTTCAACAGCTATTATTGCTGAGTTTTTCCCGGATGCCAAATATTTTGGCTATGTAATGGGAGCTGAGCTGGCTAATGCCGAAAAAATATTGAACCATGCCGAGAAACCTTTTACCGCTATAATGGGTGGATCGAAAGTATCTGATAAAATTGAGTTGATTGAGAAGTTATTGGATAAGGTAGACAACCTGATCATTGGCGGTGGCATGGCTTATACTTTTGCTAAAGCTAATGGGGGCACTATAGGTACATCATTGGTTGAGATGGATAAACTTGACCTTGCGCTTAGCCTGGTACAAAAAGCAAAAGATAAAGGCGTTAATTTATTATTGCCGCTAGACAATGTTATTGCTGATGATTTTAACAACGATGCTAATACTAATACCGCCAAAACAGGCCAGATACCTGATGGTTGGATGGGCTTGGATATTGGCCCCGAAACCGTAAAATTATTTAGCAAAACGGTAGCCGACTCAAAAACCATATTATGGAATGGCCCGATGGGTGTATTTGAAATGAACACCTTTATGGTGGGTACCAAAGCTATTGCCGATGCTGTAGTAGAAGCCACTAAAAAAGGCGCTTTCTCACTTATTGGTGGTGGCGACTCTGCAGCTGCGGTATCAAAATTTAACTTAACCGATGATGTTAGCTATGTATCAACTGGCGGCGGCGCGTTGTTGGAGTATATGGAAGGTAAAGAGTTACCGGGTGTAAAAGCTATAAACGAATAATAGTAAATCGGCTATAAAAGCAAAAGCCCCTTGATATTATCAAGGGGCTTTTTTATGAAGTATATATTAAGCTTCCAGTTCCATTATCTGTTCGGCAAGTGCCTCCCATTGCTTTTGCACTTGCTTTAATTCATCTTGTTTATTGCTGTAAGCTATTTTAGTTTGTTTAAGCTCCCAACCATCCGAGTATAAATTTTGATCAGCTAATTTATTGTTTAAGGCCTTCACCTCTCCCTCAATAACTGATGCCTGTTCTTCTAATTTGGCTAAGTCTTGGTTTAGCTTTTTTAGTTGTTGAGCCTTCTCGTTTGATGGATTATTAGTTGCTTCAGCTTTTTTCTCTTCCTTTTTAGGGGGAGGTGCAGGAGTGTTCTTGGTATCTAATTTTCGTTTTGACTGCCATTCCTCGTACTCTATGTACGTGCCCGGATAAACTTTGATCTTTTGGTTCTCAATAAACCATATTTTATTGGCCACATTATCCAAAAAGTACCTGTCGTGCGATACTACGATGATGGTACCCTCGTACTGTTGCAAAGCCTGTATCAATATGTTTACCGAAGCCATATCCAAGTGGTTGGTAGGCTCATCCAGTATCAAAAAGTTAGCATCGGCAGTAAGTGCTTTAGCCAATGCTACGCGCGATTTTTCGCCACCCGATAATACTTTGATCTTTTTAAATACATCATCACCTGTAAATAGGAATGAGCCTAATATCGAACGTAATTCAGTATCGGTATGTTTAGGCGCGAATGATTGTAGTTCCTGTAAAATTTGGTTCTCCAGGTGTAAGCTCTCTAACTGGTGTTGCGCAAAAAATGTTTGTGTTACATTATGCCCGGTAATAGCTGTTCCTGTAAAATCTTTATCCGCTCCTGCAACTATGCGCAACAGCGTTGATTTACCTTTACCATTAGCACCAATCAAGGCTATTTTATCACCTTTTTCAATAATGGCTTCCGCATCATCCAAAATATCAATATCGGGATATTTTTTGGTGATATGCTCCAAGGTAGATACGTGGCGACCAGATTGCCTGCTAAATTTAAACGAGAAGTTAACCTCAGGGTTATCATCATCCACATCATCCACACGCTCCATTTTATCCAGCATCTTGATGCGCGATTGTGCCATTTTTGCTTTTGAGGCTTTAGCACGGAAACGCTCTATTAAACGCTCCTCCTGGCGTATTTTTGATTGCTGATTTTTAAACTCACCACGTTGTATCTCCTCACGAAGGGCTTTTTCTTCTAAATAAAATGAGTAATTACCTGCGTATACAGTCAACTTTCCTTTGCGCGACTCAACCGTGCGGTTAATTACCTTATCTAAAAACCATCTATCATGCGATACGATTACAATAGCACCCTCAAATGATTTTAAATAATCTTCCAGCCATTGTATTGATGGTAAGTCAAGGTGGTTGGTAGGCTCATCCAGTAGCAAAATATCAGGAGCCTGCAATAATATTTTGGCCAACATTACCCGCATACGCCATCCACCCGAAAAGGTGTTTAACTTACGGAAACAATCCACGTCGCTAAAACCTAAACCGGCCAAAATTTCTCGGGCCTTATATTCAATATTGTAGCCATCAAGCAACTCAAATTCATGCTGCTTGTCGCTTAGTTTATTTAAAAGTTCTTCGCTATAATCGGTTTCTATTTTTTTTAATAAAACCTCAATCTCGTCATGCAATTTATTTTGGCGCTCAAAAGCCTCCATAGCCACGTGCACAATGTTTTGGTCAGACGAGTAAGATAATAGATCCTGGTTAAGATACCCCATAGTTAGGTCCTTGGCCATAGATATGGTACCCGATGTAGGCGTATACTCGCCTGTAATAATTTTTAGCAGGGTGGTTTTACCGGTTCCATTAGCCCCAATAAGGCCTATTTTTTCTCCGGGTTTAATGTGCCAGTTGGCTTCATCATAAAGGGCCCGCGCACCAATCTCAAACGTAAGGTTATTTATAGCAATCATTTCGGGCGCAAAGATACGCTTTAAAGCCGAAAGCTTAAAGACCAAAGCAAAAAGCTTTCAGCTTGAACCTTTATGCTTTTAGCTTACTTCACCACCTCCAACCATGTCTGCGCCATTAATTGTGCGCCGGCAACTGATGGGTGTACACCATCGCCGGTCCAATAAGCAGGCGGGGCCAGTTTTATAGCTTTATCAAAAGCAGCCTGGTAAGGCACAAATGGTGCGTCGTACTGGTCGGCAATATCGCTTGCCGCTTTTCTGAACAGGTCAAATGTTGGGTACCAGGTTTTGTCAACTGCTCTTACGCCTAATACGGCAAATGGCTCGCAGATGATCAGTTTAACATCGGGCAGTAAGCGTTGGGTTGAGTCTAATAGCTTTTTATAATCGTCAATATAAGTTTGTAGGGTACCTTTATAACCATTGGTTATAGTATGCCAAAAATCATTAACACCTATGTGGATGCTTAAAATATTAGGTTTAATTTCAATACAATCTGCCTGCCAACGCTCGGCAAGTTGGTGAACCTTATTGCCACTAATGCCTTTGTTAAAAAATTTTAGGTCCTTTTCAGGATATCTCAATAGTAGGTTGCTTGCCACGCCTAAAGCATAGCCGTTGCCCAAAGCACGGGTACTGTTTGCATCGGTAGCAGTTTTAGTACGCCCGCTATCGGTTATAGAATCGCCCTGCAATAAAATAATATCGTTTTTGTTGATACTTATTTTTTTGCCCTTTGCCGATGCAAAAGCTGATGCTGCAATTTGCGGTATACTAATGGTGGCAAACGTGCCTATGGCAGCGGTCTTAATAAAATTACGGCGGTTGTTTGTCAAGCTCATAGTTTATAGATATGATATAATTGGTGACTAAATATAGTTATTCTTTTAATTCAAATAATTCATTTTTCTAATCCATAAGCCAAAAAACCTAACTTTGCCTAATGTATTCGCTTATAAAACCCCTGCTATTTCAATTCGATCCCGAAAAGGTGCATTATTTTGTAACCCGTAACCTAAAACGCTTTAATCGTTTTCCGGGTGGTGCTGCGTTAAGCCGTGCGCTATGGGATGTAAAAAACACCTCGTTAGAGCGAGAGGTATTTGGGCTACAGTTTAAAAACCCTGTAGGTTTAGCTGCCGGGTTTGATAAGAATGGTGAAATGATAAGCGAATTAGCCAATATGGGTTTTGGTTTTATTGAAGTAGGTACGGTTACACCATTGCCACAGCCGGGTAACCCTAAACCACGTATGTTTCGTTTACCTGCCGATGGAGCATTGATTAACCGGATGGGGTTTAATAATTTAGGCGTAGATGTAGTGGCAGAACGTATTGCAGCCTACCGAAAAAATCGCCCTAAGCAACAGGAGGGAGTAATAATTGGGGGCAATATTGGGAAGAATAAAATTACCCCAAACGAGGACGCAGTAAGCGATTATATCAAATGCTTTGACCGTTTGTTTGATGTGGTTGATTATTTTGTAGTGAACGTAAGTTCGCCTAAGACCCCCGGCTTGCGCGAGTTGCAGGAAAAAGAGCCGCTAATGCATTGATTAAACTCCCTGCAGCAACGTAATTCAAAAAACGGGGTAAGTA
>JACCDQ011423122.1_pt1 | contig 11685 bp, 9 predicted proteins | sample 7446031 | NCBI WGS metagenome assembly JACCDQ01 (sample SAMN15323442, study PRJNA562643) | freshwater metagenome | isolation source: river surface water | place: USA:Blue River Watershed | collected 2017-08-17
GCGACGTGGTGCTGGGCCTGGCCTCGGCCGGCGTGCACTCCAACGGTTTCAGCTTGGTGCGCAAATGCATTGAGCGGGCCGAAGCAGCTGGCACCGTTCCAGTCGAGCTGGATGGCAAGCCGTTCAAACAAGCCGTGATGGAACCCACCCGCCTGTACGTGAAAAACGTGCTGGCCGCGCTGGCAAAACACCCCATCAAAGCACTGGCTCACATCACCGGTGGCGGTTTGCTGGAAAACATCCCTCGCGTGTTGCCAGAAGGTTTGGCCGCCCACTTGCAAAAGGGCAGCTGGCCCCAAACCGAGCTCTTTGCCTGGCTGCAAGCCACTGCCGGCATCGATGACATTGAAATGAACCGCACGTTCAACAACGGCATCGGCATGGTGGTGGTGGTGGATGCAGCTGCGGCGCAAGCCACCGCAGCGACCCTGCGCGGCTTGGGTGAAACGGTGTACCGCATCGGCTCGATTGCGCCCCAGGGCGCCGGGGCACAGGTGGTGGTGGCCTGAACGACCGACGCCACCGCAGTGGCGTCAACTCAAAGACCGACGAAGTTCGTCCAACCGATCCGACACCGCGTCAGCATCCAAAGGGGCATCGGTGTGGGTCAGGTATGCCTCCAAATCAGGCACGGCCTTGGCAGGCTGGCCCATTTCGGCCCAAGCCAGCCCACGGTCACGGCGTTCCTCCCAGGCTTCGGGCAACAGCAACACCAGCCGGTCTTGCACCGCCAGCAGCCTTTGCCAGTCTTCCTGGGCTCGGTGGATGTCTTTGAGGTTGCGCAGCACACGCGCCAAAATGTCGCGCGGCGTGGCAGACTGCAAATACAAACCCACTGGAATATCGAATTCATCCACCAGCCCGTTGCGGCGCTTGAAAGGCTCGAGCCGCTCTGACAGCTCCTCGCGACTCATGGACTGACCAGTGAAAGGGTCCAGCACCACTTGGCCCTGTGGCAAATTGACCTTGACCATGAAATGCCCAGGAAAATTCACACCACGCGCCTGCAAGCCCAAACCCTGCGCCAGCTCCAACCACAGCACCGCCAACGTAATGGGTATGCCCCGTCGTGTGCGCAGCACCACGTTCAAGTAACTGTTGTCAGGGTCATAGTAGTGGTTGACATTGCCGCCAAAACCCAGTTCCTGAAAGAAAAACCGGTTCAACAAGCGCAAACGGTGCATCGGTGGTGCGTCCGCGGGAAAACGGCGGCGCACGCGTGCGAGCAGCTGATCCACATCACCCAACACCTGCTGCACGTCAAGCTCGGGGTATTCGTCCATTGCCACCGCCACGGTGGCCTCCAGCAAGGGGAACCCGACATCGTCAGCAACCAATGCGGCAAAATACTCCAGCGGTGAGGGGTGGCTCCAATTCAGCGGCATGCCCTACTTTCGCACAAATCGGCGCAAATTCACGCCCGCCAACCACAACACACCGAAGTAAACCGCGCCTGCGCCCGTCACGGCTGCAAGCAGCCACAACACCCGTTGCAGGGCATGGGCGCTGTCCAACCAATCCATCCGCCCGGCCAGCCACAGCAGATAAACCGCCAACAGCGCACCGGCTGCCAACACCTGCAAACCAAAACGCGCCCAACCCTGCAAGGGCTGGTAGGCGCCCCGGCGAAGCAGCCCAACCAACAGCCAAGAGGCGTTCAGCAGCGCGCCCAGCCCGATGGCCAGAGCCAAACCGGCATGCGCCAACCAAGGCACCAGCATCAGGTTCAGCAGCTGGGTGCAAGCCAACACCAGCACCGCAATCTTGACAGGTGTTTTGATGTCCTGGCTGGCGTAAAAGCCAGGGGCCAGCACTTTGATGGCAATCAAACCCACCAAACCCACGCCGTACCCCATCAAGGCGGCAGACGTCTGTCTCACGTCACCAGCACTGAAAGCCCCATAGTGGTACAAAACGGCGACCAAAGGCTGGGCAAAAGTCAACAAAGCAATTGCGCAGGGCACGGCCAACAACACCACCCAGCGCAGGCCCCAGTCCAGCAATTCGCTGTAGCGCTGGCTGTCGTTGGCGGCCTTGGCGGCCGAGAGTTGTGGCAACAACACCACCCCCAGCGCCACCCCCAGCAGCGCGGTAGGAAACTCCATCAACCGGTCCGCGTAGGTCAACCAGCTCACGCTGCCTGACACCAAATGGGAAGCGATTTGCGTGTTGATCAACAAGGAAATTTGCGCCACGCTCACGCCCAACAAGGCCGGCAGCATGAGCGTGGTGATGCGGCGTGTACCTGGGTGCCCCCATGCGCTGCGCAGGGCACTCCAGCCCATGTTCGGGCGGGGCAACAGGCCCAACCGGTGCAAAGCAGGCAGCTGCACCAGCAGTTGCAGCAAACCGCCCACCATGACCCCGCCTGCCAAGGCATAAATCGGCTCCAGCCCCCACCGCTCGAACATCGGAGCGCCCCAGATAGCAGCCCCAATCATGGCCACGTTCAGCAACACCGGTGTGGCGGCTGGCACCGCAAACTTTTTCCAGGTGTTCAACACCCCAGCCGACAAAGCCACAAACGACATAAAGGCAATGTAGGGAAACATCCAGCGGGTCAGCACCACCGCCACATCAAACCCCTGCGGGCTTTGCTTTAGCCCAGCCGCCATCATCCACACCAACACCGGCGCGCCAGCCACGCCCAGCACACAAGTTACCGTCAAAGCCCAGGCCAGAACGGTGGCCACTTGGTCGATCATGGCCTTGGTGGCGTCGTCCCCGTCTTTTTGCCGACTGGCAGCCAACACCGGCACAAACGCCTGGCTGAAGGCGCCCTCGGCAAACAAGCGCCGCAACAAATTGGGAATGCGAAAGGCAACATTAAAAGCATCGGTTAGGGCGCTGGCCCCAAACGAAGAAGCGATAAGCAGCTCGCGCACCAGCCCCGTGACACGGGAAGCCAAGGTAAGCAACGAGACCAGGGAGGCGGATTTGAAGAGTGACACCACACGAGTTTATCCGGGCCACTAAAATCACTTTCAATGAGTATTCTCAACGCCGACCTTCATTGCCACTCCACGGTGTCCGATGGCACTTTGGCGCCCGAAGCCCTGGCCCACCGCGCCAAGGCCAACGGTGTGGAATTGTGGGCACTTACCGATCACGATGAGGTGGGGGGGCAGCACCGCGCTCGCGCCGCTGCTCAATCTCTTGGGCTGCCCTGGCTATCAGGAGTAGAAATTTCTGTGACCTTTGCCGATGTGACGGTGCACATTGTGGGCCTGGGCTTTGACCCCGACCACCCGTCTTTGGTGGAAGGCCTGGCACAAACCCGAGGCGGCCGAGGCGAACGGGCGCAAGAAATGAGTGAGGGGCTGGCAAAGGTGGGCATACGCGGCGCTTACGAAGGCGCCCTGAAATACGTGGGCAACCCCGAATTGATTTCTCGCACCCATTTCGCCCGCTATTTGGTGGAGTCAGGCGTGTGCAAAGAAACCAGCGAGGTGTTCCGCAAGTACCTGACCGAAGGCAAGCCGGGTTTCGTGCCCCACCGCTGGGCCAAGTTGGGCGATGCGGTGCGCTGGATACGCGAAGCCGGTGGCATGGCCGTCATTGCCCACCCAGCACGCTACGCGCACAGCTCCACGCGGGAATACGCACTGTTCAGCGAATTCAAAGCCCACGGCGGGCAAGGCGTGGAAGTGGTCACCGGCAGCCACGCGCCAAGCGAATACCCCAAATACGCCGATCTGGCCTTGGAATTTGGCTTGGCCGCATCGCGCGGCAGCGACTTCCACAGCCCAGACGAAAGCCACACCGACCTGGGCACCTTGCCCTTTCTAGAAGGCCGCCTCACCCCCGTTTGGGAACTGCTGGCCGACCGGGTTCAATAACGCTCCCGGACCACCCACTGCATGAGCCATTCCTACGCGCACCCCCTGCGGGGCGTGGCATTTCTGATTGCTGCCGTGGCCTGTTTTGCGGCCCTGGACACCTCTGTCAAATTCCTCAGCGCCACGGTGCCCATTTTGCTGGTGGTGTGGTTTCGGTACCTATTTCAGGCGGTGGTGATGGCGGCCGTGGTCCTGCCCACGCGGGGCTGGCAGTCACTGCGCACCCAGCATCCCTGGTTGCACCTTCTGCGTGGGGCCTTGCTGCTGGCAGTCAGCACACTGGGTTTCTTCAGCTTGATTTACATGCCTGTGGGCGAGTTCACTGCCATCATCATGCTCACGCCATTGGTGGTCACGTTGCTGGCGGCCCTTTTTTTGAAAGAGCGGGTCAACCCGCTGCGCTGGGCGCTGGTGCTGGGTGGCTTCAGCGGCGCTTTGCTGGTGATCCAACCCACCGGACAGGCGGTGGGCTGGGCGGTGGCCTTGCCTTTGGTCATGACGCTGGCCTACGCCGTGTTTCAAATTTTGACCAGCCGCATGGCCCGCACCGAAAGTGCGATGACCATGCACTTCTACACGGGCTGGACCGGCGCGCTTCTCAGCACCTTGCTGCTGCCTTGGGTGTGGCAAACCATCCACGACTGGCCCACAGCAGCGCTGCTGTTCATGGCGGGCGCCATGGGCACCACCGGCCACTTTTTGCTGATACAGGCCTTTGCCAGGGCACCAGCCGCCCTGTTGGCCCCTTACCTTTACACACAAATCGGGTTTGCGTTGCTCGCCGGGTGGCTGGTGTTCGACCACGTGCCGGGCCGCCTTGAATGGTGGGGCATAGGCCTGATTGTGTTGTGCGGTGCTTCGCTGGCCTGGCTGGCGGCACGCGCCCACCGCACCCGGGCGAACTGAGGCCTCGGCAATGGGACAATCGGCGTATGTCGCAGTTTTTTGAAGTTCACCCCGACAACCCCCAGCCACGCTTGCTCAAACAAGCCGTGGCCTTGCTGCAAAAGGGCGGCGTGCTGGCCGTGCCCACCGATTCCAGCTACGCCCTGGTGTGCCACCTGGACGACAAAGCCGCCGCCGACCGCCTGCGCCGCATCCGCGCAGTGGACGACAAACACCACCTCACCCTGCTGTGCCGCGATTTGAGCGAACTGGCCAGCTATGCACGTGTGGACAACCGGCAATACCGTTTGCTCAAGTTGGGCACACCCGGGCCCTACACCTTTATTCTGGAAGCCAGCAAAGAAGTGCCCCGGCGCGTCAGCCACCCCTCACGCAAAACCATCGGTCTGCGCGTGCCTGAACACACCACACTCCAAGCCCTGCTGGACTTGCATGGCGCGCCGCTCTTGGCCACCACCTTGATCGCGCCCGGCGAGCACACGCCCTTGAACGACGCCCACGAAATCCGTGAACGCTTTGAACACGACTTGGCCGGCGTGGTGGACGCAGGCGCCTGCGCCCTGGACCCCACCTCCGTGATCGACCTGACCCCCATGGGTGCCGGCGGCGACCCCAAAGTGCTGCGCGAAGGCCAAGGGCCTTTGTCCACCCTGGGACTTTGAAAACCCGGCCAACGCCTGGCTGCCACAATACCCCCCATGGACTTTGCCGACATCATTCAAACCGTGGCCATTTATGCCTTGCCGGTGCTGTTCGCCATCACCGTGCACGAAGCCGCCCACGGGTACGCGGCCCGGCATTTCGGCGACAACACCGCCTATGCGCAGGGCCGCATCACGCTCAACCCCATGAAGCACATCGACCCGGTGGGCACAATTGCCATGCCGCTGCTGTTGTACTTCGCCACATCTGGAGCGTTTTTGTTTGGTTATGCCAAACCGGTGCCCGTGAATTTTGGCCGTTTGCGCCACCCCAAACGCGACATGGTGTGGGTGGCACTGGCCGGGCCGGCATCCAATTTTGCGCAAGCGGTGCTGTGGGTGGTGCTGGGCTACCTGCTGCTGGCGGTGGGCGTAGAAGAACGGTTTTTCATTGAAATGTGCAAAGCGGGCTTGATGACCAACCTCGTCATGTTCGCGTTCAACCTGTTTCCGCTGCCTCCGCTGGACGGCGGGCGCATTTTGGTGGGCCTGTTGCCCTGGAAAGCGGCCGTGGCCGTATCCCGGGTGGAGCCATGGGGCTTTTTTATTGTGATGGCGTTGGTGGTGTCTGGCGTGGTGGGCAGCGTCTGGCTGCGCCCGCTCATGTCCGCCAGCAGCAGCATTATCGAATTGCTGGTCAGCCCTTTGCGTTGGTTGTTGTTTTAAAAGTTTCTTGTCATGAGCAAAGTCCGTGTCCTTACCGGAATCACCACATCAGGCACGCCCCACCTGGGCAACTACGTCGGGGCCATACGCCCCACCGTTCGCGCCAGCCGGCTCGACAACGTGGAAAGTTTTTTCTTCCTGGCCGACTACCACGCCCTCATCAAAATCGATGACCCCGCGCGCATCCAGCGCTCGACCCTGGAAATTGCCGCCACCTGGATCGCTTGCGGCTTGGACCCGGCCAAGGTCACGTTTTACCGGCAATCCGACATTCCCGAGATCCCGGAATTGACCTGGTTTTTGACTTGCGTCACCGGCAAAGGCCTGCTCAACCGCGCCCACGCCTACAAAGCCGCCGTGGACAAAAACGCTGCCACACAGAACGAACCCGACGAAGGCGTGACCGCTGGCCTGTTCATGTACCCAGTGCTCATGGCTGCCGATATTTTGATGTTCAACGCCCACCAGGTGCCGGTGGGGCGCGACCAGATTCAACACATTGAAATGGCCCGCGACATGGCCAGCAGCTTCAACCACTTGTACGGTGAACATTTCACCTTGCCCGAAGCAGTGATCGAGGAATCGGTGGCCACCCTGCCCGGCCTGGACGGCCGCAAGATGAGCAAAAGCTACGACAACACGATCCCTCTGTTCGCACCGCGCGAACAGTTGAAAAAGCTGATCATGGGCATTCTGACCGACTCCAAAGCGCCGGGCGAACCCAAAAGCACCGACGGGTCGGCGCTGTTCCAGATCTACCAAGCCTTTGCCACGCCTGCCGAAACCGCTGCGCTGGCCCAAGCTTACGAAGACGGCATTGCCTGGGGCGATGCCAAGCAGTTGCTGTTTGAACGCATAGACCGCGAAATCGCCCCCATGCGCACCACTTACGATGAATTGATGGCCCACCCAGAAAAAGTGGAAGCCTTGTTGCAAACCGGCGGCCAAAAGGCGCGCACGATTGCAACACCCTTTACAGCGCGTTTAAAGCACGCCGTTGGCTTGCGCCCTTTGCAAGCCACCACTCAGCCCAAAACCCACAAAGCTGAAAAAGCAGCTCTGCCCAGTTTCAAGCAATACCGCGAAAAAGACGGTTTGTTCTACTTCAAGCTGGCCGATGCCAAGGGGCAGGTGCTGCTGCAGAGCCATGGCTTTTCATCACCCAAAGAGGCCGGGCAAGTGATTGCACGGTTGAAAGAATCGGGCTTTGCTGCGTGCAACGACCTTCACCATCAATTGCAAGCGATGAATGTGGACGGCACCGAAGCAGCCTTGGATGCCCTGCGCAACGCGGAATAGTGGCGACTGCCAATCCGCGTGTGCGGTACTGCTAGAATAGCGGCTTCGACACGCGGAAGGGTGGCAGAGTGGTCGAATGCGCCGGACTCGAAATCCGGTATACAGTTTATACTGTATCGAGGGTTCGAATCCCTCCTCTTCCGCCAGCATTGAACCCTAAGTGATTGATTTACTTAGGGTTTTTTATTTTGCGCAATGCCAGTGCATACTTCAGGTCACACCCAGTGGTGATCGACCTGCGGCCTGGCAGTAGCGCTTTACCGTAGCGGTGCCGATCTTGAACTGTGCAACGGTCTGCGCAATGCTGGCGCTGGTTGCCTGTCGCCAAGCGCGACACTTGCACAAAGTCCATTCTGGTCGTGTATTGGGTGGGTATCAGCTCCCTGTTTTTCGAGCTTACGCGAACTGCAGAAGTTCAGATCAAGCCCTGACTTGAAGCTTTAACGAACCCAGCAACGTTTTCGCTTCCACCAACGCGGCGTCGAAGTCCATCGCACCCATCGCATGGTTCAGGCCCGCCCAAAGCGGGTCCTGCTTGATCTGCGGGTTCACGATCATCTGATCGTGAATGTCGATGCACGCCATGTCACTCTTTTCAAGTCGATCGATCAGTTTTTCAAGCTGAGCCAACAACAACCCAGGATCTATCTGACTCTGGTCCAAATCAGACACATGGGTTTCCTGTGGCAGCAAGCCCTTTTGCCCCATGGCATCCACCACACGTCTGGCCGCTTCAGCGGTGCTGCTACATTCTGTTTGCAACGGCGTCAACCAACCTTGAGGTGGCGCATCGCCCTCGTTGGCCAAGGCCAATTTCGCAGCGACATTGGCTTGATCAGCCAGCGAGGACAGTCTTGTGGCTCCCACAGTTGCAGCCGTGCCTTTGAGCGTGTGCAGCAAGTCAGCCACCGCCTTGTTGACCGGCTGGTCATGGTGCGCCTTCAGGTCATACGCGCTTTTTGGCAGGCTGTGCGCAAAGCCTTCGAGCAATTTAGCGAACAGCACGGGGTCACCCCCCAACCTGGACAGCGCGCCTTGCACATCGATCCGATCAGCGTCGGGCCACTCGGTATCGATCTGGTTCAGATTGAGCGCTGAAACGGGTGCAGCAGGCGTCTCTTCAGTGTTGGCATCTTTGTTGGACTCAAATTCGGGCACCCACCGCAACAGCACCTTCACCAGTTCGTCGATCGCGAAAGGTTTGCCGACATGGTCATTCATACCGGCGTCTGCACAGGCTTGGCGGTCCTGCTCCATCACGTTGGCCGTCATCGCGATGATGGGCAGCTCTGTCAGTTTGAGCCGTTGGCGTATGGCCTGCGTGGCTTGCAGGCCGTCCATGACCGGCATTTGCATGTCCATCAGAACGATATCGAAATCTGATGCACCAGCTTGCAGCCGGTCCAGGGCAGCTTGACCATGGTCTGCCAGGACCACAGTCGCACCTTCGCGGGTGAGCAACTCGCCGGCGACCTGCTGGTTGATGGGGTTGTCCTCTGCCACCAGTACGCGCAGACCTGCCAAGCGCTTCTGGGTATGCACCAGCTTTTCAGCGTTGGTTTGTGCTTCGAGCTGCAGCTCACTGACAGGCAGATCGGTCTCAAAGCTGAATGTGCTGCCGGCGCCAGGGGCACTTTGCAGCTTGAGTTCCCCGCCCATCAGTTCGGTCAGGCGTTGGCTGATGGCCAGACCCAATCCGGTGCCACCAAAACGGCGGGTTGTGGAACTCTCGGCTTGCGAGAAGGCGGAGAACAGGCGTTCCTGTGCTTGGGCTGAAATGCCGATGCCGGTGTCAATGACGGACCACTTCAGCCGAACGAATTGTTGCCCGTCGACACCTGTGCTTTGCGACATGCGCTGCACCTGCAGGGTGACGCTGCCCGCGGGTGTGAACTTGATGGCGTTGCCACCCAGGTTGATGAGGATCTGGTGCAGCCGCAGGGCGTCACCCACGAGAACGGGAGGGATGTCGGGGTCGATTTCGTAACGCAGTTCCAGCCTTTTGCCACGAAGGTTGGCTTCAAAGATGGTCCGCAGTTCGTTGACAAGCGCCGCTAGGTTGAAGGGGTTGGGGTCGAGTTCGAGTTTCCCGGCCTCGATCTTGGAGAAGTCCAATATGTCGTTGATGATGCCGAGCAAGGATTGGGCTGACGCCTCGGCCTTGCCCAGATAGTCCTGCTGTCGAGCATTCAAGGGGGTTCCATGCATCAACTGCAGCATGCCCAGCACCGCGTTCATGGGCGTGCGGATCTCGTGGCTCATGTTGGCCAAAAAGGCGCTCTTGGCCGCGTTGGCTGCCACAGCTTGGGCTTTGGTCTGCTCCAAGTCTGTGACGTCAGTGACCAGCACCACGTAGCCTTTGACTTCACCATTGACGATATCGGGGAAGTATTCGGCCTGAAAGTCGTGCGTGGAGCCATCTGGGTGTGGCAGAGTCGCCTTGAAAGACTGCGGTTCTCCCCGAAGGACACCATCGATGTAGGGTCTATTTTTTGTGTAAAAAACTTCGCCCAACGATTCGATCATGTGACGCCCTAACATCCGCTGAGGCGTCAGTCCAAACCAGGTCACATAGCTTATGTTCGCAAAGCGGTTGATCAAATTTGCATCCCAATAGCCCACCATGCCAGGAATGGCGTCGGTCACTGAGCGGATGAACCGCTCGTCAAGCTCAGCTTTTTCTGCACTGATCTTGTGTGCTTTGATGTAAACGAGCAGAACCGCGAACACAAACAGGACAGCAATCGCTGGCACCACCGACTGGACCAAATTTGCTGTGGTGCCATGCGAGGCGAACTCACTCCATTGCGCTGACAGATTTTGAGCCAATAGCACGGCAAGCAGCAGGTTAACCAATCCGGCTTCCAATGCGGGCAACCACACCAAAACGAGCACCATGACACCCAGCACAGTGGAGTATGGATTCTCGAAATTTTTTAACAGCGCATACGCTATCACCAAGGCCGCTATGCCGATGGCAGTGTGAGACACAGCGGGTAAATAGGAATGCCCGTTGGCGCGACTGTACAAGAACAGCAAGACCAAGCTTGAGAAAGCCATATAGCCATAAACAGAGCCCATGAACCAGCTTGGCCAGACCACAGGCATCGGTGCCAAACCAGCCAAACTGAGCACAAATGAGCCCAAGGATGCACCGATTGCAGCAGGCAACAGGGCACCAAGCAGCAAGGACTTCAAAAACTCTGCTGGCCGAAGGAGGGTCTTCTCAAGATCAAAATAACGATGAAGCAGCCAAGCGGAAATACCCACCTCGATGGCGTTGGTCACTGAAAACGCCACCGTTAAGTTGAACGCGTCACCATGCAGCAGGTTAACAATGGCATTGGCACAAGCCTGAAAGAACAGTAGCTTGGGCGCATCCACTTTCGGCCTGCAGAGCAATACACCCACTGCCCATGCGTTCGCAAACCATAAAACCGCCAGGTTGCCCGGTTGTCTGGAAAGCTCAACACCAAGCGCTGCCCAAGCGGCATACCCCAAAAACATCAATGCCGATGCCGTTTTGAATTCAAGCGCTGGGTTTTTCATGGCTCCCGATAATGCTCTTGTTATTAACTCGGCTTCGGCAGTGTCAACGGGTGAACATTTGTTTGCAAATGCGGCGGCCTTCAGTTGAAACACCAGCAAAATGTGCGGACGTCGTGTCAGGAATACCGAAAAACTCCTGCAGATATTGCTGCAGGTCTAGTGTATTCCACTTTGGCTAACGCCTGTTGCCAGTACCCAAAGTGCGCTCAGCGATGCGTGGTCAACATGCGAGCGGGTGACTGATTGGACAATCAAAACGCAAATGCTTCTACTGCTCAGTCGGAAACCCGACGGTCAAATTTTCAACAGAGCAATCTTTGGGTGTATGAAACAAAAAAGCCCACTTTGCAGTGGGCTTTTGTACAAGCTAAGTGCTTGATTTTATTGGTTGCGGAGGCAAGATTTGAACTTGCGACCTTTGGGTTATGAGCCCAACGAGCTACCAGGCTGCTCCACTCCGCGTCAAGACCTCTATTGTAGCACGATTTACTCGGCTGCAGGCGCCTCAGTGGCGGAATCTGTACGATCAACCAATTCGATCAAGGCCATAGGCGCATTGTCGCCCACGCGAAAACCCATTTTCAGGATGCGGGTGTAGCCACCAGGGCGGCTCTTGCTGCGCGGGCCCACGTTGTTGAACAACTTGGTGACCACATCACGATCGCGCAGGCGATCAAAAGCCAAACGACGGTTGGCCACCGTGTCCACTTTGGCCAAAGTGATCA
>JACCDQ011871167.1_pt1 | contig 11684 bp, 8 predicted proteins | sample 7446031 | NCBI WGS metagenome assembly JACCDQ01 (sample SAMN15323442, study PRJNA562643) | freshwater metagenome | isolation source: river surface water | place: USA:Blue River Watershed | collected 2017-08-17
CCTCCTCACCTGGATCAGTGCCCACCGCGCGCTGCATCCGGTGCGCGAACTCGAAGCCGGGCTGGCACGTCTGGCCCATGGCGCCAGCGAGGCGACCTTGCCGACATTCGCGTTACAGGAGTTCCAGCGTATCGCCGACGCCATCAACCAGCTGGTGGCCGCACTTTCACGATCAAAAGCCGCAGAACTGGCGCTTGCCCAACGGCTGATCCAGCTTCAGGACGATGAACGTCGTACCCTCGCCCGCGAATTGCACGACGAGATGGGCCAGACGCTGACGGCGCTGGGCGTCACGACCACCTACCTCGAACGCAATGCCGGAACACTTCCGCTGAGCGAGATCGTGACGTGCAGTGGCGACTTGCAGCGCGAGCTCAAGACCGGGCGCACCCAGCTGCGCGCCATGCTGCGTCAACTCAATCCCCACGATCTCGACGCTTTCAGCCTGCCCGGTGCCTTGCGCGAGCTGGTCACGAATTGGCAGAAACGGATCAGCGACACGGTTTTCACCCTGGCCATGCCGCCAAAGCTCCCGCATATCAGCGAGCAACAGGCATTGACCATCTATCGACTGGTTCAGGAGGCACTGACCAATGTCGTTCGTCACGCCCAGGCGGCGCACTGTACGGTCACATTGAGCCCGGGATCAGGCGAAATCGGCATTCAGGTGTGCGATGACGGCTGCGGCATGGGCAAGGCAACGCCGGGCATCGGCTTGACCGGAATGCTCGCCCGCCTCGACATGCTGGGCGGTAAACTCGAACTTTCCGATCTTCCGACCGGCGGACTCTGTATGAACGCCCGCCTGCCGCTACCCCCTGAATCCAAGGAAGAAGCCGCTTGATCCAAGTAATTCTGGTCGAGGACCATCCCGTCGTTCGCAACGGTTATCGCCGCCTGATCGATGCCGAGAATGATTTGCAAGTGGTCGGGGAGGCCGCAACCGCCGAGGAAGCCAACGCGCTGATCCAGCGGGTGTCGGCTGCCGTCGCCCTGGTCGATCTCAGTCTCAAGGGCAGCAGTGGCATCGAAGCGATTCGCGGCCTGCGCGCACGTCGACCGCAACTGAAGATTCTCGTGCTGTCGATGCATGAAAGCGCCAGCCACGTCATTCAGGCCCTGCGCAGCGGCGCCAACGGTTATCTGACCAAATGCTGCGAACCGATGGAGGTTATCGAGGGCATTCGCGGTGTCTTCAGCGGTCGACGGGTTTTTTCCCCGGAAATTGCCGAAATCCTGGCCAACGAAGCGATTACCGAAAACAACCCGTTCGAGGTGCTGACACCCCGTGAATTCGAAGTGCTGCGCCTGATGGCGGGGGGTCGAAATGTCCAGCAGATCGCCGAACAGATGAACCTCAGCCAGAAAACCATCCTCAACTACCAATCCCTGATCCGGCAGAAGCTGGACATCGACAGCGATTTCAAGCTGCTCCAGCTGGCGGCCAGTCAGGGATTATTGCGCTTAGATATCGATCCGGGCGTTTAGGGCGTTGGCTTCGATGAAGGCACGGCGCGGCTCGACCAATTCACCCATCAGGGTCGTGAAGATTTCGTCGGCGGCGATCGCATCATCGATCTGAACCCGCAGCAGGCGACGGACGTTCGGATCCATCGTCGTTTCCCACAACTGCTCTGGATTCATTTCCCCCAGCCCTTTGTAGCGCTGCTTGCTGATACCGCGCTCAACCTCGTTGAGCAGCCATTTCATCGCGTCCCCAAAGTTGCTGACAGCCTGTTTCTTCTCGCCGCGCGCCATGACGGCGCCCGCACCGAACAGATCGGCCAGGGTCTCGGCCATGCGGCGCAGCTGCATGAAATCGCCGGATAGCAGCAGGTCTTCATCGATCAGGCCGACCTTGAGATTACCGTGGTGCATGCGCTCGACGCGCAGAATCCAGCGTTCCTGAATATCGTCGTACTTGGGCACGATGCGCATCCCGGCACCAACGTATTGGGCGATACGCTCGGCGCTTTCGCGCGTTTTCGTCTCGTCCGACAGGTCGACCGCAAGATTGTGACGAACGATGGAGAGCAACACTTCCGGATTGATCAGATGCGCCAGACGGTCAATCACGGCCTCGGTGGCAAGCCAGGAGCGGGCCAGGTTTTCCAGCGCCAGCCCCGTGATGCCTTCAGCGCCGGCGCGCGGGGTCAGCACCGCTTCGTCAAGCGCCATGTTGAGCAGGAACTGGTGGTATTCCTGGTCGTCCTTCAGGTAGCGCTCGGTCTTGCCGTGCTTGACCTTGTACAGCGGCGGCTGGGCGATGTAGACGTAGCCGCGCTCGACCAGCTCGGGCATCTGGCGGTAGAGCAGCGTCAGCAGTAGCGTACGGATGTGCGCGCCGTCGACGTCGGCATCGGTCATGATGATGATGCGGTGGTAGCGCAGCTTTTCCAGCTTGAATTCGTCCTTGCCGATGCCGGTGCCGAGCGCGATGATCAACGTGACGATCTGCTCGGAGGAAATCAGCTTGTCGAAGCGGGCCTTCTCGACGTTCAAGACCTTGCCGCGGAGCGGCAGGATCGCCTGGAACTTGCGGTCACGGCCCTGCTTGGCCGAGCCACCGGCGGAATCGCCCTCGACGATGTAGATCTCGGCCTGGGCCGGATCCTTTTCCTGACAGTCAGCGAGTTTGCCGGGCAGGCCGATGCCGTCGAGAACGCCCTTGCGCCGGGTCATTTCGCGTGCCTTGCGGGCCGCTTCACGGGCCCGTGAAGCTTCGACGATCTTGCCGCAGATGGTCTTGGCGTCGACCGGGCGCTCGAGCAGGAAATCGGCGAGCTTCTGGGCGACGACTTCCTCGACGGCTGGACGGGCTTCCGACGACACCAGCTTCATCTTGGTCTGGGAGGCGAACTTCGGATCGGGCATCTTGATCGACAGCACGCAGGCCAGGCCTTCGCGCATGTCGTCGCCGGCAATCTCGACCTTGGCCTTCTTGGCAATCTCGTTCTCGTCGATGTACTTGTTGATCACCCGGGTCATCGCGGCGCGCAGGCCGGTCAGGTGGGTACCGCCGTCCGACTGCGGGATGTTGTTGGTGAAGCAAAGCACCTGTTCCTGGTAGGAATCGTTCCACTGCATTGCCACTTCGACGCCGATGACGATGCCGTCGGCGACCTTTGCCTCACCGGCCGAGTAGAAGATGGTCGGATGCAGCGTCGTCTTGGTGCGGTTGATGTATTCGACGAAGCTCTGCACACCGCCGGCGAAGGCGAACAGTTCTTCCTTGCCGGAACGCTGGTCGATCAGCTTGATCGACACACCGTTGTTCAGGAAGGACAGTTCGCGCAGGCGCTTGGCCAGGATTTCGTAGTGGAATTCGACGTGGCCGAAGATTTCCTCGTCGGCCAGGAAGTGCACTTCGGTACCACGCTTCTCGGTGTCGCCGAGGATTTTCAGCGGCGAGGTCTCGACACCGTCACGCATTTCGATGCTGCGTTCGACCGGCACGCCACGGCAAAATTCCATGAAGTGCTTCTTGCCGTCGCGGCGAATGGTCAGGCGCAGGAACTTGGACAGCGCATTGACGCACGAGACGCCGACGCCGTGCAAACCACCTGACACCTTGTAGGAGTTCTGGTTGAACTTGCCGCCGGCGTGCAGTTCGGTCAGGGCGATTTCGGCGGCCGAGCGCTTGGGTTCGTGCTTGTCGTCCATCTTGACGCCGGTCGGGATACCGCGACCATTGTCGGCGACGGAGATGGAATTGTCCGGGTGGATGGTGACAATGATGTCGTCGCAGTGACCGGCCAGCGCCTCGTCGATCGAGTTGTCGACGACTTCGAAGACCAGGTGGTGCAGGCCGGTACCGTCGGAGGTGTCGCCGATGTACATGCCGGGCCGCTTGCGCACGGCCTCCAGGCCTTCGAGGATCTGGATGCTGGACTCGCCGTAGGCGGGTGCGCCATCTTGCGGGACGTTCTCTTCACTCATTTTTGGGTTCCACGTGCAACGATGAGGCCCATCCGGTCAGATGGGCCTGAAATGCTGGGGACTACCTGGGATCGTCAGATGCGCATCGGCATCACGACATACTTGAAGCGCTCGTTACCCGGGACGGTAATCAGCGCGCTCGAATTGGCGTCGTTGAAACTCCACTGGACTTCTTCGGAATGGACGTTGTTCAGCACATCGAGGAGGTAGCTGACGTTGAAACCGATGTCGATGACGTCACCGCCATAATTGACTTCGATTTCTTCCTGCGCTTCTTCCTGCTCGGCGTTGGCAGCAATCAGTTTCAGGCTGTTTTCGCCAAGTACGACACGAACGCCACGGAATTTTTCATTGGTCAGGATGGCCGCACGCTGCATCGCCTGCATCAGGGTCTGACGACCCACCGTCATGTGATTCTTCAAGGTCGCAGGGATGACTCGCTCATAGTCCGGGAACTTGCCGTCGATCAGCTTGGAGACCAGGACGATGGAACCGAAGGCAAAGCGCACCTGGTTGGCAGTCAGCGTGATGTTCAGCAGTTCGTCGTTATCGGCCAGCAAACGGTTCAGTTCGAGCACCGTCTTGCGCGGCAGGATCATTTCCTGACGCGGCAGGTCAGTTTCGATCTCGACACTGGCGTAGGCCAGGCGGTGACCATCGGTGGCGACAGCACGGAATTCCTTGCCTTCGACCAGCAACAGCAAGCCATTCAGGTAATAGCGCACATCCTGTGCTGCCATTGAATACTGCGTCTTGGCGAGCAGCTGTTTGAAGGCTTTCTGGGTCAGCGAAAACTGACGGGTTTCGCCTTCGGCCAGCGTCATGCGCGGGAAATCATCGGCCGGCAGGGTTTGCAGGTTGAAGCGGCTCTTGCCGGCCTTGACCGTCAAACGCTTGTCATCCAGCGCCAGGCTGACTTCGGTGGTGTCAGGCAAGGAGCGAAGGATGTCCTGTAGCTTGCGCGCACCGACGGTGACCGCACCATCACCATCACCGCCAGCACCCGTGGTACTGGTCGTGATCTGGATTTCAATGTCGGTGGCCAGCAAGGTCAGATTGTCGCCCTTTTTTTCGAGCAACACGTTCGACAGAATCGGCAAGGTATGACGACGCTCGACAATGCCGGAAACCGACTGTAGCGGAGCGAGAAGCGTGTCTCTTTGCGTTTTGATCAACACCATCATCAAAGTCCTATCAGCTAGATCTGGTACGAATTCCGGAAAACCGGAATTTTACATTTAACATCAGTTGTTTGGATGATTGAATCATCCCTTGAGTACCTGCAGCAGTACATGCAGGTCGTGATTCAGTTCATTGTCCTTGCTGCGCAGGGAATCGATCGTCTTGACGGCATGAATGACCGTCGTGTGATCACGGCCACCGAAAGCATCACCAATTTCCGGAAAACTGTGCGTCGTCACTTCCCGGCACAACCACATCGCTGTCTGGCGTGGCCGAGCGATATTGCGGGTGCGTTTTTTCGAGAAAAGATCGGCCACCTTGATCTTGTAATAATCCGCCACGGTTTTCTGAATGTTGTCGATACCGACATTGCGGGCGGAGCCGATGACGTCCTTCAACGCTTCCTTGGCCAGATCGAGGGCGATTTCGCGGCCATGGAACGAGGAATAGGCCAGCACTTTCTTGAGCGCGCCCTCGAGTTCCCGCACATTGGAACGCAAATGCTTGGCAATGAAGAAAGCCACTTCGTCATTCAGTTGAATTCCTTCCGCCTCGGCCTTCTTTTTCAGGATGGCGACACGCATCTCGAGTTCGGGCGGCTCGATCTGCACGGTCAAGCCCCAGTCGAAGCGGGTCACCAGGCGGTCATCGAGACCGTTGATGTCCTTCGGATAGGTATCGCAAGTAATGATGATCTGCTTCTTCGCCTCGATCAGTGCGTTGAACAGGAAGAAGAATTCCTCCTGCGAACGATTCTTGCCATTGAAGAACTGGACATCATCAAGCAGCAGGACATCGAGTGAACGATAAGTCCGCTTGAAGCTGTCAAAGGATTTCTGCTGGTAAGCCCGAACCACATCCGAGTAGTAATCCTCGGCGTGTACGTAACGCACCACCTTGCCGGTTTCGGTCATGATGGCATTACCGATCGCGTGGATCAGGTGAGTCTTGCCGAGACCAGCCCCCCCATAAATGAACAGGGGGTTGTAGGCACCGCCCGGATTGTTGGCAACTTGCACCGCAGCAGCACGGGCCAGATCGTTGGCCTTGCCAACCACCAGATTGTCGAAGGTAAAACCGGCAATCAGTCGCGATTTTTCATAGCTGTTCGAACGATTGGCTGTTTTTTCGGCTGCCACCGGTGTCTTTTCATTGCGCGCCGGCTTTACCTCATTTTTTTCAACTGCTTCGGACTGGCTACTCGATTGAATCTGAACCGGAGTCGGTTTTCCGGCACTGCCAATGTTGAGCGAAATCGTTGTCGGGACCGTGAAAAAACTGCGTGCATGTTCCTCGATACGGGCCAGGTAACGATCCCGCACCCATTTGAGGATAAAGCTGTTCGGTGCCAGCAAGTTCAGGCCCGCTTCAGGCGAATCCTCACCCTCAAGACGTAAGGGCTTGATCCAGGTATTGAATTGCTGTGCCGGCAACTCTTGCTCAAAACGTACCAGGCACGATTCCCAGAAACCCGCCATGAACCCTTCCATCCGCCAGATATCACTGGCTTTTATATTATTGATTAATTTGAATTATTTGGTGAATTCTGACGAACACCAGAAGCAGGATTCTACCGCTGTCCTCAAGACTTATCCACAGCTTTCGTCCACCCGGTGAAGTTTTTCGCAGCTTGTCGAAAAGCCTGTGAACAAACTGTCGACCGCATGTGGATGAAATCCTCCTTTTGACCAAACCTGAAAATTGTCCAGAATTCATCCACAAGCAATTCAGTGACTTACAAAGACCCCAATTTCGAATTTATCTTTATGAATAAATGGAGGAATTTTTTGTTTTCCACAGAGTTGTTCCTGACTTTGTATACCTTGTCTGTATATCCTTAAATACTTGTAAACAACTCAGGGACAAGCGGTTGAGTGATTGCGTTGAAAAATTCCTGATCTTGACAATCGTTGTCAATGCATTGTTTAATCGCGTGTTTTTCCACGCCAATCAAGGAATTTCCTCATGAAACGCACGTATCAACCGTCGGTCGTGCGCCGCAAGCGCACCCATGGCTTCCTGGTTCGTTCGCGCACCAAGGGCGGCCGTGCCGTTCTCGCTGCTCGCCGTGCCAAAGGCCGCAAGCGTCTGGCCGTTTGAGCCTGTCGCCAGGTGAAGTGGATCGACGCTTCGCCAGACCCTATCGCCTGACCAAAACGGATGAATTTTCATCCGTTTTTGGTTTCAGGAAGGCCATTCGTGGACATTGGTTGATGCTGCACTACCTGCCGGCATCAGAATGTCAAACAACGGCGCGCCTGGGCTTGGTGATCGGGAAAAAACAACTCAAGCGGGCTGTTGACCGCAATCAGGTCAAGCGAATCGTTCGCGAACAATTCCGACAGCTTCGGGCTGGATTACCTGTCTGCGATCTGATTGTCAGGCTGATGGTCAAGCCGATGCCGTTTGATCGTGATGTCCTGAGAAACGACCTGACCCGATTGTTGGCGCGTTTGGGAAAAAACCTGAAAAACGCATGAAGAGACCATTGCTGTTGCTGATCACGTTTTACCGCTATGCGATCAGTCCGCTGCTGGGTCGGCGTTGTCGGTTTTTTCCAAGTTGTTCCGAGTACACCAGTGAAGCACTGAACAAACATGGCGCCTTCAAAGGCAGTTTGCTGGGTGCAAAAAGACTGTGTCGCTGCCATCCATGGCATCCCGGCGGGTATGATCCCGTTCCCTGAAACAGATAAACCAAATTCGATAGGCTACCCATGGACACTCGCCGCCTGATTCTGGTCATGATTTTTACCTTCTCGAGCTTCATGCTCTGGGAAAACTGGCAGAAGCACAATCAGCCGAAAACGGTCGACCAAGCCGTCGCCAACCAAGGAACGGCCGCCGTGCCCAAACCGTCCGGCAATTTGCAGGCCAATGTCGCTGCAACGGGTTCTGCGGCGCCCGAAAAGGCCGTTGTGGGCGAAACCTTCGAAGTCGTCACCGACCTTGTCAAGGCGACGATCGCGACGCAGGGTGGTGACCTCGTTCGTCTCGAACTGCTCAAGTACAAGGCGCATGAAGCCAAGGACAAGACCTTTGTGCTCTTCGATGCCAAGCATCAGTACGTCGCGCAGAGCGGGTTGATCGGCGAAGGCTTGCCGAACCATCGTTCGAGCTTCAAGCGCGTTTCCAATGGGCTGGTTCTGAAAGACGGTGAGCAGGAACTCAAGGTGCGTCTGGAAGCCGAAACGACTCAGGGCATCAAGGTTGCCAAGGTTCTGACCTTCAAACGGGCCAGTTACGAGATCGATGTGGCATGGGAAATTGCCAATGGCAGTGACAAGCCAGTAGCGCCTCACGCCTATTTCCAGCTTCAGCGCGATGGTGTTGCGCCGGACGGCGAGAGTGCAATGATTTCGACCTTTACCGGTCCGGCGATTTATACCGATGCCGAAAAATACCAGAAGCTCGATTTCGGTGACATTGCCAAGGGCAAGGCGAAATTTACCAAGACCTCGACCGATGGCTGGCTAGGCATGGTTCAGCATTATTTCGTTTCTGCCTGGTTGCCGGGAAATGGCATGCAACGGGAGTTTTACGCGCGAAAAATCGATAATTCATCGGCCTATCAAGTGGGTGTGATCCTGCCGATCGATGAAATCGCACCGAACGTCAAGCGTGAAATTCTCGTGCCGCTCTATGCGGGTCCGCAGGAACAAAATACGCTGGAAAAATTGGCCCCTGGCCTCGAACTCGTTGTTGATTACGGTTGGCTGACGGTGGTCGCCGTCCCGATTTTCTGGGCACTGGAATTCATCCATGGCCTGATCGGCAACTGGGGATGGGCAATCGTCGTCCTGACCATCATCATCAAGCTGATTTTCTTCCCCTTGTCTGCCGCTTCCTACCGTTCCATGGCCAAGATGAAGGTGGTCACACCCCGCCTGATGCAGTTGAAGGAGCGTTACGCTGATGACAAGCAGCGTCTCAATCAGGAAATGATGAAGCTGTACCAGACCGAGAAGATCAATCCGCTCGGGGGTTGCCTGCCCATTCTGGTCCAGATCCCGGTGTTCATCGCCCTCTACTGGGTACTGCTCGGTGCCGTCGAAATGCGTGACGCCCCGTGGATCGGCTGGATCACCGATCTCGCCTCGGCCGATCCCTATTTCATCCTGCCTGTCATCATGATGGCCTCGATGTTCATCCAGACCAAGCTCAACCCGACGCCACCGGATCCGATCCAGGCCAAGGTTATGATGGCCATGCCGCTGATTTTCGGGGTCATGTTCTTCTGGTTTCCGGCCGGTCTGGTGCTGTACTGGGTGGTCAACAACATCCTGTCGATTGCCCAGCAATGGCAGATTACACGGATGATCGACGCAGGCGGCAAGGCTGCCAATGACGCGAAAGCCTGACACCATCGCTGCCATCGCCACGGCCCCCGGCCGTGGTGGTGTCGGTGTCATCCGCATCTCGGGCAGCAATTTGCTGCCCTTTGCTTTTGCACTGACCGGCAAGGCCCCCCGAGCACGTTACGCGACACTGGCCAATTTCCGTGCGGCTGATGATTCTGCGGTCGACACCGGTTTGCTGCTGTATTTCCCGGGTCCCAATTCCTTCACCGGTGAAGATGTCCTGGAACTGCAGGGGCATGGGGGTCCCGTGGTCATGCAACTGCTGCTGGCGCGCTGCCTTGATCTGGGAGCGCGCCTGGCCGAACCTGGCGAGTTTTCGCGACGCGCCTTTCTCAACGGCAAGATGGATCTGGCCCAGGCTGAGGCCGTCGCCGACTTGATCGATGCATCGACGGCCAGTGCAGCGCGTTCGGCCGTTCGCTCGCTTCAAGGTGAGTTTTCCAAAGCCATTCATGGCCTGACTGACGAGTTGATCAATCTGCGGATGCTGGTCGAGGCAACCCTCGATTTTCCCGAGGAGGACATCGATTTTCTCAAGGCTGCCGATGCTTTCGGCCGGCTGAACCGCCTGCAGGCCAAGCTCGCTGAAATCTTTGACCGTGCCGGCCAGGGCAAGCTGCTGCAAACCGGCCTGCACGTCGTCCTTGCCGGCCAGCCCAATGTCGGCAAATCCTCCTTGCTCAACCGTCTGGCCGGCGATGAACTGGCCATCGTTACGCCAATTGCTGGCACGACGCGCGATGCCTTGCGGTCGACCATACAGATTGAAGGCATTCCGCTCCACATCATCGATACCGCCGGTTTGCGCGCGACCGAGGATGTCGTCGAGAAGATCGGCATCGAGCGTAGCTGGCAGGAGATCGAACGCGCCGATGTCGTTTTGCTGCTGGTCGATGCACGCACCGGCATTACCGATGCCGACCGTGAAATTCTCGACAAGCTGCCCGAGCGCCTGCAGCGCATCACCATCTATAACAAGATCGACCTGGCCGACCGCCCAGCGGAGCGCCACGACGAGCACGACAAACATGGCGATGCAGTCGCCATCTCGCTTTCGGCACGTGCAGGTGACGGGATGGAACTGCTACGCAACGAGTTGTTGCGCATCGCCGGCTGGCACCAGACCGAGGACGTCTTTATTGCCCGCGAGCGTCATCTGCGCGCGCTGGCACTGGCGCAGGAACACATCGCGACCGCTCGTGCGGTGGTTGAAAGCCCATTCCCGGCCCTCGAACTGTTTGCCGAGGAGTTGCGTCTGGCTCAGCAGGCACTGGGCGAAATTACCGGCGAATTTACGGCCGACGACCTGCTGGGTGTGATTTTCAGCCGGTTTTGCATCGGAAAATAGTAATCCTTCCGAAGCTGTCCTATATCTTCCACAAGAACCCCGTAAGCCCGCGTAAATGCGGGCTTTTTTGTCTTATAGCGGCTTGTATGTTCCGCAGCATTCCGCTAAATTGTGTGCCCATATGTGTGCCCAGGATGGAAAGTGGTGTGCCCACGGTAACGCAGTGGTGTGCCCTAGACCCCTTCCAGAATAGCGGTGATTTCACGTTTTTCATGGGCACACAAGACGGGTAAATCGCCTGAAAGCCAAACCAAATAAGGCTTTCCGGCGGTGTGCCCAAGGCGAAACGGTGTGCCCAAGATCAAGTAGGTTTTCATGGGCACACGCAATGCGGAAGGGGTGAATCATGGCGCTGTCGGATACCAAGCTGCGAAACCTGAAACCGGCTGACAAGGGCTACCAGGAAGCCGACGAAGGCGGGCTGTTCGTGGAAGTCATGCCAGGGGGTGCGAAGGTTTGGCGGATGCGCTACCGCATCGGCGGGCGTGGAGCCAAGCAAGAGAAAGTTACGCTTGGCGACTACCCGACCTATTCACTGGCCGAAGCCAGAACATGGCGGGACGATTGCAAGATACTGGCCGGGCGTGGCATCTCCCCGATGGCCTTGCGGCGCGGCGACGCAATCCCCGAGGATGCCGCCCCCGCCGTGAAGGAGCTGGCTGAAGCCTTCATCGGTGAGTGGTGTTTGAAAACCCGCGAGAAAGCCAGAATCAAGGAAGAGGCGGCAAAGCAAGCCGACACGGTAGAAGCTTTCGCCCGGCGCTGGTATGCCGAAATTGTGGAGCCTGCCAACAGTAGCCCCCGGAATATCAAGCGGGTATTGGATAAGGACGTGATCCCGGCGATTGGCAGCAA
>JACCDQ010221149.1_pt1 | contig 11679 bp, 9 predicted proteins | sample 7446031 | NCBI WGS metagenome assembly JACCDQ01 (sample SAMN15323442, study PRJNA562643) | freshwater metagenome | isolation source: river surface water | place: USA:Blue River Watershed | collected 2017-08-17
CCATCCACAGCGGCGCGTGGGCGAACTCCGGGGGCCGGGGATTTCCGAGGGCGCGGTGCACAAAAAGCTGGAGCGGAACACTGTCGGCCAAATCCCGACCCCGAAGCACGTGGGTTACGCCCTGGTCGAAGTCATCGGCGACCACCGCGAGCTGGTAGGCCCATGCTCCGTCGGCCCGACGCAGGACCACGGCGTCGTCGGGGTAGCGAAGGCGCCGAGCGCCCGGTCCGTCCAACGGCCAACGGCCGTCGGCGCACGTCCCTGGGTAGGACCCCATAAAGCTTCCGTGGGGCGCCGAAACGGCCTCGTCCATGTCGCGGCGCGTGCAGCGGCAGGCAAACACGAGGCCTTGGGCGGCCAAATCCTCCAAGGCTTGAGCATAGCGCTGACCTCGCTGCGACTGCGGCGCCACTTCATCGTCCCAGTACAGGCCGAGCCAGGTGAGGTCCCGGCGCCAGCGGTCGGCAAATTCGGCCTTGCTGCGCTGCGGATCCACGTCCTCCATGCGGAGCAGCATGCGTCCGCCCACTGCGCGCACCTGAAGCCAGGCCAGCAGCGACGTCGAGGCGTTGCCCCAGTGCAGGATTCCGGTAGGAGAAGGTGCGAAGCGGCCGACCATGGGCCGAAGGTACTTTAGGTCACTGATTTCTCTTGGCGTACGCCACGCAAGGGCTAATGTGAATCGGAGTGCATGAAAATGGCTGAAGCCCTACTTTAGGATGTACGACTATTTCACGTTCTTTTATATTGTAAAAAATGTGTAGGTTTGGACCGAAACCCATCGATTGCCCTAAACAAACGACTCCTTAAACGTATGAATCAGCCTCGATTCCCTCGAGCGGCAGCCATTTTTGCAGCGATATTTTTTTGTACGACCACCTCGATAAGTGCACAAAATGCCGAAATCGCTGCGTTGGTTTTTCCTTCGAACGGACTACCAAAGTGGGGACAAACCTCATACAGTGGTTGGTCAACCAAGCTTAAATCGGTTAACAAAGCGGGCGACAAAGCAGACGTAAAAGTGGCCCAAATCAAGGTAAATGCGTCCTACCGAACGCAGCAACGGCTGTTGTTTGGAAATCTTGCCGACGGAACGGCGATACAGCAGCACTTAAACGACATCAAGAACCACCTCCTAAAAAGCGACCCGAAGCTCCGAGACAACATTACCGTACTTGTTTCTTTGGATGAAGACGCCGGTGCCTTCATGAACATCAACGGAACCTTGGTTTTCTCTATAGGCATGTACCTGCGGTGTGCGACCGAAGCGGAGCTGGCGGGCATTATAGCCCACGAGGTGGTGCACTTTGCTGAAAAGCATGCCGAAAACGCCATTCGAAATCCGGTTGGCGTGAACGATTCCGACCTCGTTGATTTGGCGACTATGGAGTCGCGCTATAGCCATCAACGAGAAATTGACGCGGACACCAAGGCATTGGAGGGATTTTTGAAGGACAGCGGATACCGGCTGAGCGACATGCTAAATGTTTTTAATAAACTAGCCTATAGTTACTTGCCGATGAGCGAAGAGCCGTATGCCTTCAATAAGCTTTTATTCAACTGCACGTCCCCTCGGTGGGACAAGGCGATCGCTTCTCCGCGCCCCGTTTCGCCAAAGGACCGAATTGACGACTCCAAGTCATCGCATCCCAACGCATTCCGCCGCCAGAAGGCCTATCAGGAAAAGCTTCAAAAAATTGGATATACACCGGGTACGGGTGAGGCATTTTTAGTTCGAAGCCAAGCCGAGTTTAAGGCGTTAAAGAAAGCCTACCACGAGGCGAGTCTTTTGATTTTGGCCTTAGACCACAAGTACCTGCATGTTTTATATGAAGAAGCGGCAATGGGTCGCTCGACCATGTCCGTTCAAGCGCTGCACGCACTCTGGGCTATTACCACGCTTAAAAACGACGGCAATTACGATAAGGGACTAGGCGTTTTTTCTGATTACGAGGGAGAGCTTTCAACGCTCTATTGGTTTTTTAAGACCCTTGACGAAGAGGATTTGAACATATTGGCCTACCGCATGGCACAGCAGGTGGTCGAAGCGAACCCCAATAGCCAAATGGCAATGCGCATCAAGATTAATTTGGCGGGGCAGCTGGTTCGAAAGTTTGGTGGCCCTAGCAAGAACATCAATTTATCCAATCCTGCATTTTGTGGCATTGCGGATCTAGAAAAACTAAAGTCAGAGCTCCTTAATGATGCTGCGGAAGCTGAAAAGTTATCGTTGTTTGCTACCAGACCTGACGAGCGTTCACCGCGCCGCGAACCCGTGCCTGAAGCGCGTGGATCAGCGGTCCTAATGCCCATTTCGTATAACGTTTCGAAACCAGGGGATTGGAATTTAAGTAGCGGAGAACTGAAGAAAATCAGTCAGTACACCGAAATGTTTGAGGCTGTGGTTGGTACCAATTCGACCGCGGGCACCCAAGTTCTGTCGCTTGACCAAACGTACCGCACGGCTTCGGAGGAAGAGCGTCGGAACATTCTAATTCAGCAAACGTCGCTGATTGAAGCCCTTTCCATGTGGCAATGGAACTCAACAATTAGTGCGGTGACGGACTATTTTGTGGAACTTGACCGCACGCCCAAACTACTAAGTTTTGCAGCCCTCTCGTACGAAAACGGAACGTACTTCGGCACACTCACCAACGTTAATACCGATTCACAGCGAATAGTAGATCGATTACTCGTCGCGACCACCAATAGCGCCGCAACAATAGCATTTCTTAAGGCAGGTTGGGCCAAAAACATTATGAAATCCAAATAAGCTCATGCGATTGCACACCATTTTATCAAAGTGTAGTTCCCTTCAGGGGTTGCTCCGACTTGCAGTTTTTGGTCTAGTCGCGGCAAGTTGTACAGGCTGTAACGCACTACTGGTTCAGCGTCAGGTGCGGTACACTGTAGCGGCATCAGTGCCGCTGGAAGTGAGTACCGACAATGTAGTTGTCGGCGTTACCAATGAGCCCATTCAAACACCTGGATTATCGACGAGTTCGGAGTTAAAAATCCAACTTCGCGCCTTTGGACAACCACTCGATACCATTACCTATCGACGCTCAAAGCACCTTTTAATTCGCGGTAGACTGCCCGCAATCCTTGCCGTAGGCCTGGCTGGGCCATTCCTTGTTCCAAAATACGCACAAGAAATTGGGGGTACTGCATTGTTAGTTGGGTTTGCCACATGGTATTCTGGCCAAACTGAAGCGAAAAATTGGGTCATGTACAACAACAAGCGAATCAAATACACAATGGATAAGCAAGCCACGATTCGCTACGACCGGCTCGCTCGTTCAGCTCGCGTGCAGGATTCTCTCGACGCGTTAAATTCCGTAGTAAGTGCATTGGTTACGGTGGATTACTTGCCCACTTCGCTACGAAGCACGCGAGGACTGACCGATATCGCGTTGAATGCAGGCCAAAGCTACAGCCGCGTCGGGGGTAAGGAGAATCCTCCTCCTGCACCCCAACAGCTCACCGTGAAGACCTCGAATGCCACATCGCCGGGAGCGAACAGCGCACTGAAGCCTGCGGCCGTTCCAGCCTCGCAACCAACATCATCTGGTGCCTCCGCTGGCCTGGGTAAAGTGGCATTGAAGAACAGTGGCCCACTCCCTATTCGAGTTTACCTGTCTGTTGAACAGAGTTACGTGGTGTGGTCGGGCGCCACGATCGAGGTTGAAGCCCCCAAAGACGCTACCATTTATTTAGCCAAAGAAAAACGGCCATTAGTGCTACAGTCCGTTGGAACTGTTCCAAGTTCGCGAACCAAGCCGTTAGAACTTGACGTGTTTGAACTTGAAAACCGCCTCCGAAATGAATAGCATACTTAAGCGCAGTTGCAACGCAGCCCTACTGTGCTTGGGCTCATTGTGGATAGCGCCCAATATATCGGCGCAGCAAGCCCAGCTCGAATCGACCATTCCACTGTACCGCCCCAACCAAAGTCCCTACATGGCGCGATCTCCCCGTGTCAATTTGGTGGATGCCGGTTCAGGTAAAATACACGTAAGTGCGGCAATGCCCAGTTATTCTCTTAGCTCGAAAAGCAGTGGTTTCTCGACGCACGCCATTTTACGTTTGGACAGCATTCAAAGTGATACAATGCGTCACATTGTGAGCCAAAGAACCATTAGAAATGCGAATTATTTTCACCAAGTAGGCTTTGTATCATTCGGAGATTCTTTGGTATACCTCTACCAAAAGTTCGAGGAGGAGAAGCAAAGAGTACAGTTGATGACCATCACGGCTACCCACGATACCGCCTACGCTCCGGTTAGTTTAATGGATGTGAAGTGCGACGACATTGGGCAATTTGAGGCTCGTTTGACACGCTCGAAGAATGGTTTTGCGGTTGTTTACATGCAGCTCGAAGACCGAACCAATGCCCGCGCAACCTTAACCTGGAAGGTCTTTGATCGGCAGCAAAAGGAACGCTATGAACGAAGTGAAAAACTGAACTTCGGCGGCGGGGAAGTGGAACTTCTCGACGTCGTGCTCACACCGGAATTTGTGGTACTAACTACCCTAAACCACATCAATTCAAGCCAAATGGGCGACGCTGTTTCATACTATGTCTGCTCCGAAGAGCGCACGGCAGTGTTCCAGGGCAGAGTACTTCCAATGCGGTCAAAAGTTCTCTCAGAAAGTTGGGTGCGCTATCGACCTGACTCTATCGACTTTGTTTTGCACCATTTGGTAAGTAAAGGAAAGGGCACGATTCCGCACACGTATTCCGTTGCGCGCATTCCGCTCGAACGAGTTGATCAGGTTTCACTCCATTCGGTGAAGTTTGCGCCCAAACTGAATGAGGAGTGGAACAACGACGTTCGGCCATTTACGCCGTTTTTTGTCAAAGCATGGTCCTACATGGGCCAACTCCTCCAACAGGATGGATCCAAAGCCACACTGATAGGTGGATTAGACCAGTATAAAGCAGATAAAGTTGTCCTTACCCAGCTACTGCTTGTTCCAGATGCACCCGGCCTTGATGCCGAGGTAAAAAGTATCAATCTTGCCGTTTCCAACGATTTCTACAGTTCGGCAGTGGGGCGCGTTTCTTGGCCTGAATATGGTTCTGTGGTTCTCTTTCACGGCCCTGGGCGTCTCGAGGGAAGTAAAAAACCCGCATCGGGCAGCGTGCCAATGGCGATGTGGATTTCTGAGTCCGGATTTGAAGAGCCTGTTTCGTTGCCCGTTCCGCTCGACTGCAAGGGCGGGGTATACTATGAAGGAGCGTATGCTTTACCTGAAAAAGGGATGTTTTTACTGCCCTACCGCACGAAAGAAGGCATTGCAATCGCTACGTACCGCCTGACCAAGTAGGTGCGGGTGTGGAGCCAACCATGGCAAACGCCACGTTCCTGACCTTACACCGTGCAGTGAGGTGCTCGTTGCTAGCTCTGCCAACGTAGATTTACATCATGGAATTCAACACCCTTGCCATCCACGGCGGCCAGCACCACGACCCGTCGACGGGTGCCGTCATGCCTCCGATTTACCAGACTTCGACCTACGCCCAAGAGGCTCCGGGCGTGCACAAAGGCTACGAATACAGCCGCACCCACAATCCGACGCGCAAGGCCCTTGAGAACGCCATCGCGGCCATCGAGGGAGGCACCGACGGACTGGCCTTCGGCAGCGGACTTGCCGCGGTTGACGCCTGCATGAAGCTCCTCAAGCCGGGCGACCACGTGGTCAGCACCAGCGACCTCTACGGCGGCACCTACCGCCTGTTCACCAAGATGTACGCGCCCTTTGGGCTGAAGTTCAGCTTTGCGCCCTTGGCTGATCCCGCGGAGCTCCGTGCGCTGATCACGCCTCAGACCAAGATGGTTTGGCTCGAAACGCCGACTAATCCCATGCTCAACGTGCTCGACATCAAGGCGCTCGCCGACGAGGCCAAGAAGGTGGGCGCGCTCGTGGTGGTCGACAACACCTTTGCTACGCCCTACCTGCAGCGCCCGCTGGAGCTGGGGGCCGACATCATTTTGCACTCGGCGACGAAGTACCTGGGCGGACACAGCGACCTTGTTTTGGGCCTGCTTGCCGTTGCCGACAAGGATCTTGCCGAGCGCCTGTACTTCATTCAGAATGCGTCGGGCGCGGTCTGCGGCCCAATGGACAGCTTCTTGGCCTTGCGCGGTATCAAAACACTCCACGTGCGCATGGACCGCCACTGCAGCAACGCCGAGGCGGTGGCCGCCCACTTGGCCAAGCACCCTGCAGTGCGCAAGGTTTACTACCCTGGCCTCAAGGACCATCCTGGCCATGCGGTAGCTGCACGCCAAATGAAGCAGTTTGGCGGCATGGTGTCGTTTGCGCTGCACGACGACGACTTGGCCAAGGCAAGTGCAGTGGTTTCGGCCCTCAAGGTGTTTACCCTGGCGGAATCGCTGGGCGGCGTAGAGTCGCTGGCGGGTCATCCGGCCACCATGACCCACGCGAGCATTCCCAAGGCGGAGCGCGAGAAGACGGGCGTCACCGACGGCCTGATTCGCCTCAGCGTGGGCCTCGAAGACGTGCGCGACCTCACGGCTGATTTAGATCAAGCGCTTTCTGTACTTTTGACCTAAGTAATTCCACACCATGGCGGACAAATTTGCCGTAATCGGGTTGGGCCAGTTTGGTTCCGCCATTTGCCGAAAGCTCTCTGAGAAGGGCGCCGAGGTGATTGCTATCGACATTGACGAGGACAAGGTCGAAAGCATCAAGGACCACGTCGCCTACTCGGTGGTGCTGGATTCGACGGACCCCCGCGCACTCAAGGCCCAAAACATCCTGGAGATGGACGCCGTCGTGGTGTCGATTGGCCAAAACTTCGAGGGCATGCTGCTTACCACGGTGAAACTCATGGAGATGGGAGTAACACGAATCATTGCGCGCGCCCAAGGCGAAACCCAGCGCAAGATTCTTGAGAAGATGGGCGTGAAAGAGGTTCTTTCTCCTGAAGAAGAAGTAGGTAAAAACGTGGCCGAACGCCTGATTAACCCGGGCATGATGATGTGTGTGCAGCTTCCCGACAACTACGAAATCGTGGAGATTACTGCGCCTCGAAGTATCGTCGGTCGCACGCTCAAAAACATCGGCTTGCTGGAAAAATACCGCCTCAACTTGGTTACGGTCATTCAAAAAGGCGGCGACGACGAGGTGGCCCACATCAAGGGCGTTCCCCAAGACGATATGGTTATTGAAGATATTGACGAGCTCGTGGTTTTTGGCAAGATCAAAGACGTAGAGCGCTTTATTGACATCAATGCCTAGGGCAACTGGTTTTTGGTTACTTGCGCTCGCGTTGGCCCTTGGCTGCAAGGATCCCGATCCCACCGGGGGCCTGCCGCCCGAGGCGACCGGGCCGTTTTTACCTCGCTTGACCGCAGGCTGGACGCTCGATTCGGTCACCTACACTGCAGATTTGCCCATGAACATTGGCGATACGACGGTACCAGTGCGCATCCACAACAAGGCCCGAGACGTTTCAGGCCGGTTTGACTTTTTTACGCGCAACGACTCCGATCTGGTCGACTACCAGATTCAATTCACGGCTGACCTATTGCCGAGTGTTGCTCCCTACACCTACACCAAGTCCCGCGTCGGAACCTACTGGTATAAGCCGGTCGAGCGCGAAATATGGTTTTATGATTACCCTGACACCCTGATTTTCAAGGTGGACTGGGACGCTGAAACCTTACAGCTCTGGCATTCTGAGCTTCAGGTCGTAGAACCGGGTTTAGGCATCACGTTCCCGTTGCGCTTGGACTTTAGGCTGGTTCCGTGACGGAACTGGTGCTGGTCACCTTGCTCGCAGGCGGATTGTTCGTGCTGCCCGCAAAAGCCCATGCGCTGATTTTAGCGCTGGGGGTGGCCACAGGCATGCCCCACGGCGCCACCGATATTTTAACGCCGAATGGATCGCTTTCTCGATCCGCCTTAGTCTACTATGCGGTGGGCATTCTTGGCTTGGGTCTGCTGTGGTGGTGGGCACCGAGCTGGGCCCTAGGGCTGTTTTTGGTCTTGAGCATGCTGCATTTCGGGTCAGAGGACGCTGACCCTAAGTCGGGCAGCCTGCTATTTGCTCACGAGTCGCTAGTGCGGGGGCTGATTGTGGTTTTGGCGCCCAGCATCTTTCACGAGGAAGAAGTGCTTCGTCTTTTTGGTTTACTCGCCCAAGATTCATGGGACGGTCCGATCTGGGATGCTGCACTGGCCTCGGCCCAAACCGCGTGGATTTTCTTGGCCTTCACCCTTTTTGGGCACTACGCTGTTCGTTCGACGCAGTGGCGCCGCGTACTGTTTGTATTTGCCCAAATGCTCTTACTGGTCGCGGTGTTTCGCTTTTTGGAACCCCTGACGGCCTTTGTGGCCTACTTCGTCGGCGGACATTCGCTGCACAGTGCCCGAAAGATTGCACCGGTGCTCCGCGCCCATTGGGCTAAAGTTTTAGGTGCAACGCTTTTTACGTTTGGGATAGCCGTCGGGGTATTTTGGTCGACGGCCGGACCAGCGTTGGATGACCGAGTGGTACGCACAGCCTTCATTTCGCTTTCCTTGTTTGCAATACCTCACGGACTTTGGCGCACGGCGGAGGTCCTTCGGATTCGAGCGACGACGTCTTAAAAGCAAAAGAGCCACCCCGAGGGGTGGCTCCATGCACAAAATCCGAGGTTAGACTTAGTCCTTTTGGGCCAAAGCGTAGATTACCAAACCGAAGCCAATTTTGTTGATGGCGTCGCCGATGTTGTACACTAGGTCCATTTGCAGGCCTTCCAGCACTTTCATGCCAAAGAGTCCACCTTCGGTGCCTGCAATGTACCCAATGGGGTAAATCGCCCAGCCCACGAGAACAAACCAGCCCAATGCCTTGACGGCCGTCTGAACTTTTCCGCCTGCATTGGCGGCCAAGGTCGCAACCTCGCCCTTCCATACCATCCACACAATGTAGAAGTAGGCCAAGCCAGACAGCGCGCCCCAAACCCACGATTGGGTCTGATCTGCGTAGAAGGCTTCACCGATGTATCCGAGCAGCAGCATGGCTACCGAAGCCCAGATCAAGCGCCACAAAAGCCCGCTGGAACCGCCGGCTTTCTTGGTGATTAAGTAAAATTCAACACACATCAACGGAACGGTCAGCGTCCAGTCAATGTAGCGAAGGGCGATGGGGTTGGTACCCGTCGCTTGATAGAAGTCGCGCATGTAGTAGTAGTGCACTGCGGCGATACCGGTGATAAGACCAGATACCAACAGAGAGAGCTTCCACTCGTCGGCGACGCGGCTGCGCTCCATGAAAAAGAACACGGATGCAGCAAACATGGCCATGTAGCCCGTAAAGAACGTAAAGCTTACGGGATCGGCCGGATCAATGGTGAGTACTTCGAGAAATTGCATAAATCAGGTTTTAGGTGGATTTTGTGTTAGGTTAACATTTAAAAATGTGTTTTGTTTAGGAAAAGTAGAAAAAAATTCCACACAACGTGCAGAGGACACAGAAAAAATTCATAAAATAATTCGTATAAATCGTTGAAATGCAGTAATTACAGGTATTTTTACTGCTCTTTTAAGGGGGCAAATTGGCTCGGCCGCGACAGATCAATAAAAAATGTTACTTTGACAATAATCACGAAAAAATACCCTGCCAGCGCTGCCACGGCCGGGGTTAACTTCGCGCTATGGCACGCATCCTCACCGGAATCCAAAGCAGCGGACGCCAGCACCTCGGTAATGTGCTGGGCGCCATCCTTCCGGCCATTGACTTGGCCAAGGACCCCGCCAACGAGTCCTACCTTTTTATCGCGGACCTTCACTCGCTGACCACGGTTAAGGACCCTGAAGCCCGCAAGGCCAACTTGCTCGCCACGGCCGCCGCTTGGCTTGCTTGCGGACTGGATCCCAAGCGCACAGTATTCTACGCCCAGAGCGACCTTCCGGAGTGCACCGAGCTGACCTGGTACCTCAACTGCTTTACGCCCTACCCCATGCTGGCCAATGCCCACAGCTTCAAGGACAAGTCAGATCGCCTGAGCGACGTGAACGCTGGCCTCTTTGACTACCCGGTGCTTATGGCCTCCGACATTTTGCTGTACGACGCCCACTTGGTTCCGGTAGGTAAAGACCAGCGACAGCACCTCGAAATCACCCGCGATATCGCCGAAACCTTCCACCGCATCACCGGTCACGAGGTTTTTGTGCTCCCCGAGGCCCGAATTCAAGAGGCCGTGATGACGATACCCGGCACCGACGGCCAGAAAATGTCGAAGTCCTACGGCAACGTCATCGACATCTTCTTGCCCGAAAAAGAGCTGAAAAAGCAAATCATGGGCATCGTTACGGATTCCACGCCGCTCGAGGAGCCTAAGAATCCGGACACGTGCAACGTCGTGACGCTGTACCGACTTATTGCGAGCCCCGAGCAGGTTGCCGAAATGGAGGCCAACTACCGCGCGGGCGGCTACGGCTACGGCCACGCGAAAACGGCCCTTTTGAACGCCATCTTGGAGCGCTTTGCCGGTCCTCGGGCGGAATTTGATCGGCTCATGGCGGATCCCAACGCGGTGTATGCTGTGCTGCGTGCGGGTGCCGAACAGGCTCGCCCGGTAGCGCAGGCCACCTTGAAGCGGGTCCGCACCGCGTTGGGCTTCAATACCGGTTACTAGTAACTAGTTGCTAGATCCGCTTCGCGGACTCCAACTGTGCTTCGCGCGGAGCGTGGTCCACGAACTGGTCGCGGTAGCCGTGGCGGTGAAGGGCAATGTGTCCGTAGCCGTTTTCAAGGAGCCAGCATCCAAGGGCTTGGCCGACCCCATTGATCGCTTGAGCATCTTCCCAAACGTTCCAGGTGTGGTGGTTGCGGGCAAAGTAGTGCAGCGAGTTCGGGTCCATTGGCTTGGCGCGGCGCAGGTCAATTACGCTCTCGCTGGGCTTGGCGGCGGCGAGGGCCTGGCTTAAGGCGGTTCCGAGGGCGAAGTGGGCGACGCCTGTACCCGACTGCATCCAGTCCATACCTCCTCGGCGCTGCAGGGGCTCCGGGTAGCGTGGCGCCGAACCCTTAGGGTAGCGAATAATCGAAGGGCCCCCGTAGGCTAGTGCCTCCTCAAGCGCTTCGCGCAGGGCATGGCCGTCGCGCGGGGCCCATATCGCCGTGTGGGGCACCGCCCGGAACATCGCCAAATCAAATACGCCGTGGTGGGTCGCGCCGTCTTCGCCGACCATGCCCGCACGGTCCAAGCACAGAATTACCGGCAATTTTTGCAGGGCCACGTCATGAATCCATTGGTCGAGCGCCCGCTGCGAAAACGTCGAATAGAGGTTGACGACAGGGCGGAGGCCGGCGGCGGCCATGGCCGCCGCGGCCGTCAGGCAGTGGGGCTCAGCGATGCCCACGTCGTGCACCCGGTCGGGGAACTGGGCGCGCACCACGTCAAGGCTGCATCCCGGAGCCATAGCCGCCGTGAGCGCATGGATGCGGTTGTCCCCGGCGGCGAGCGAAGCGAGGGCCGCCGCAAAATGCGACTGAAAGTGGTCGGGTCCGGGGGCGGATTCGTCGAGGCCAAGCGATCCCACCGAGGGGCGGCGGGTGCGCACGTGGAGCACGCGCGGGCCGCGGAGCGCCAGCGCGCGCTCCAGGGCGCTCGCCACGGCGGGCACGTCGTGACCGTCTATGCTGCCGTCGACCCAGGC
>JACCDQ010259032.1_pt1 | contig 11679 bp, 8 predicted proteins | sample 7446031 | NCBI WGS metagenome assembly JACCDQ01 (sample SAMN15323442, study PRJNA562643) | freshwater metagenome | isolation source: river surface water | place: USA:Blue River Watershed | collected 2017-08-17
CAAATCCACCCTCATCCAAGACGTGCTTGCTCCGGCACTGATGCGCCACTTCGGCCAGGCCACCGAATCGCCTGGCGCGCACGACCGCCTGCTGGGCGCTGGGCTCCTGAGCGGCGTGGTGTTTGTGGACCAATCCCCCATTGGCAAGACGGCGCGATCCAACCCCGTGAGCTACGTCGGCGCGTGGGACGCCATCCGCGACCTGTTTGCCATGGCGCCCCAGTCGCAGCAGCGCGGCTACACGGCGGCCAAGTTCAGCTTCAACAGCGGCGACGGGCGCTGCCCCACCTGCGGCGGCTCGGGCTTCGAACATGTGGAAATGCAGTTCCTGAGCGACGTGTACCTGCGTTGCCCCGACTGCAACGGCCAGCGCTACCGCCCCGAGGTGCTGGAAATCGCCATCGAGCGCGGCGGCAGGCAGCTCAATGTGTCCGACGTGCTGGACCTGACCGTGAGCGAGGCCGCGCAGTTGTTTGCCAATGACCGTGAAGTTATTGTGGCGCTGCAGCCCATCGTGGATGTGGGCCTGGAATACGTGAAGCTGGGCCAGCCGGTGCCCACGCTCAGCGGTGGCGAGGCTCAGCGCCTCAAGCTGGCTGGTTTTCTGGCCGAGGCCGCCAAGGCGGGCAAGAAAGGCAAGGGCGCGAAAGGCGCAGGGCGGGTGGGCCGCACCGCGTCGGGTCAGCCCCTGGCCACCAAGGGCATGCTGTTCCTGTTCGACGAGCCGACCACGGGTCTGCATTTCGACGACATTGCCAAGCTCATGCGCGCGTTGCGCAAGTTGCTGGAGGCGGGTCATTCGCTCATCGTCATCGAACACAACCTGGACGTGATCCGCGCGAGCGACTGGCTGATCGACCTGGGGCCGGATGGAGGTGACAAAGGGGGACTGGTGGTGGCGGAGGGCACACCTGAGGAGGTGCGGTTGCACCCGCACAGCTACACCGGCCAGGCGCTGCGTGAGTACGCCGAGGCGGTGGGTGAGTTGTACATGGCGCAAGAAGGGCGGGTGACGGATTATTTGCCTGTTCGGGGTGAGGTTGCGCCGGGCAATGAGGTGGTTTTGCTGGCGCGCGCTGCCGATTCAAGGGGTGAGCCGGACTCCTCATACTGCGAGCAGAAATCGTCGCCCGGCTCACCCCTTGCCTCGGCGGGGGTGGGTACAAGTGGGGTCCCCATTCCTGCGCATTCCGATGCTGTCCCGCAGGGCGGCGAGGGTACGGGGGGCGACAATTTCTGCTCGCAGTATGCGGAGCCCCCCGTGCCCTTGTCGCCCCGCCAAACATCATCGCCCAACGGCAACAAGGCACCGGCCCATCACGCAACCGCCAACGCCATCCGCATCATCAACGCCAAGGAACACAACCTTAAAGGCCTGTCGGTCGACATCCCCCGGGGCAAGTTCAACGTCATCACTGGCGTCAGCGGTTCGGGCAAATCCACGCTGGCGTTCGACATCCTGTTCAACGAAGGCCAGCGCCGTTACCTCGAAAGCCTCAACGCCTACGCGCGCAGCATCGTGCAGCCCGCAGGCCGGCCCGAGGTGGATGCCGTCTATGGCATCCCGCCCACCGTGGCCATCGAGCAGCGGCTGTCGCGCGGCGGGCGCAAGTCCACCGTGGGCACCACCACCGAAGGCTGGCACTTCCTGCGCCTGCTGTACGTCAAGCTGGGCACCCAGCATTGCGTGCACGACGACACCCCCGTGCAACCGCAAACGCCCGATAGCATCTTGGCCCAGCTGATGACGTCCTTCCGTGGCCAGCACATTGGTCTGCTGGCGCCGCTGGTGGTCAATCGCAAGGGCGTCTATACCGAACTGGCCGACTGGGCGCGCCCGCGCGGCTACACCCACTTGCGGGTGGACGGCGAATTCCTGCCCACGCAGGGCTTCCCGCGCATCGACCGCTTCAAAGAGCACACCATCGAACTGCCTGTGGGCAGCCTGGATGTGGCCCCCGAACACGAAGCCGAACTGCGCCAAATGCTGACCCGGACGCTGGAACACGGCAAGGGTGTGGTGCACGTGCTGTCGGGCATGCAGGGGCTGGAAGCGGGCATGGCCAAGGGCGAATCCACGGCGGGCATTGGGCGGCTGCAGGTGTTTTCCACACTACGCGCCTGCCCGCTGTGTTCCACCAGCTACGCCGAGCTGGACCCGCGCCTGTTCTCGTACAACAGCAAACACGGCTGGTGCCCGGACTGCGTGGGCACGGGTGTGCAACTCACCCGCGAGCAGCGCAAGGCGTTCGACGATTCCGTGCGCGACGACGACCAGAAAGGCCGCGAACAGAGCTTTGCCGAGCCCGAGGTGGAAGACGTGGCCGACCAGCCCTGCACCCGTTGCGGCGGCACGCGCCTCAATGCTACGGCGCGGGCCGTCAAGTTCCATGGGCAGACGATCACCTCGCTGGCGCGGTTGAGCGTGCGCGACGTGCGCCTGTGGGTGCAGGCCTTACAACAAGCGCCGCTTGCCGCGGCAGGCACCGTGCTGGGTGAATCGTCTGCTGCGCAAGGCCTCACCACACGAGAGGCCGACATTGCCCGCGACCTGCTGCCCGAAATCCAGAGCCGCCTGGAGTTCCTGGAGGAAGTGGGGCTGGGCTACCTCACGCTCGACCGTGGTGCGCCCACCCTCAGCGGTGGCGAGGCGCAGCGCATCCGCCTGGCGGCGCAGCTGGGCTCCAACTTGCAGGGCGTGTGTTACGTGCTTGATGAGCCCACCATTGGCCTGCACGCGCGCGACAACCAGATCCTGCTCAACGCCCTGCACAAGCTGGGCGACAAGGGCAACACCCTGGTGGTGGTGGAACACGACGAGGACACCATCCGCCGTGCCGACCACGTGATTGACATTGGGCCGAGTGCGGGGGTGCGTGGGGGGCGGGTGGTGGCTGAAGGCTCGGTGGATGATCTGATGGCCGCCGCCGATTCGCAGACTGGGCGCTATTTGCTGCATGCGATGAAGCACCCGCTGCAGGCGCGGCGGTTAGTGTCTGCTTCGCTCGCTGCCGAGGCAAGGGGTGTGCCGGACGCCTCATACCGTCCGCTGCGCGGCCAAAAATCGGCGCCCAGCACACCCCTTGCCTCGGCGGGGGTGGGTTCCAGCGAAGAAAACATCGATTGGCTCACCGTCAAAAACGCCAACCTCCACAACCTGCAACACGTCACCGCCCAGGTGCCGCTCAAACGCCTGGTCGCCATCACCGGCGTCAGCGGCTCGGGCAAGTCCACCTTCGCGCGCGACGTGCTGCTCACCAACGTCGCCGCCGCGGTGCAGATGCAGGCCACCAAGGCCGGCCGCGACGCCTGGAACGCCGGCGAACGCCCCCAGTGGCTAGGCTGCGAAGGCGTGGTGGGCAGCGAGGCCATCCAGCGCGTGTTGGAGGTGGACCAGACCCCCATCGGCAAGACGCCGCGTTCCTGCCCGGCCACGTACATCGGCTTCTGGGACACCATCCGCAAGCTCTACGCCGAAACGCTGGAGGCCAAGGCACGAGGCTACGCGCCGGGGCGCTTCAGCTTCAACACCGGCGACGGCCGCTGCCCCACCTGCGAAGGGCAGGGCATGCGTACCATCGAGATGAGCTTCCTGCCCGACGTGAAAGTGCCCTGCGAAGCCTGCCACGGCGCGCGCTTCAACCCCGAAACCTTGGCCGTCACCTGGCGCGGTAAAAGCATTGGCGACGTGCTGCGCATGGAAGTGGACGAGGCCGTGGACTTCTTCGCGTCCATGCCCAGCATCGCCTACCCGCTGCAGTTGTTGAAAGACGTGGGCCTGGGTTACCTGACACTGGGTCAGCCATCACCCACGCTCAGCGGCGGCGAGGCGCAGCGCATCAAGCTCGTGACCGAACTCACAAAGGTGCGCGACGAAGTGGGCCGACGCGGCCAGAAGGCGCCGCACACCCTGTATGTGCTGGACGAGCCCACCGTCGGCCTGCACATGGCCGACGTGGATAAGCTCATCCGTGTGCTGCACCGCTTGGTCGATGGCGGTCACAGCGTGGTGGTCATCGAGCATGACCTGGACGTGATTGCCGAGGCCGACTGGATCATCGACTTGGGCCCCGAAGGCGGGGATGGGGGTGGGCGTATCGTCGCGAATGCGACGCCGGACGACTTGGTGTCTTTGGGAACCCACACCGGGCAAGCGCTTGCGCCCGTGTTGGCCCGGGCCTGAACGGTAAGGGGGACCCGACCAGATGGCACACTCTCCACAGATCATCCACATCCAGCCCCATGCGCCACCCAAACCGGCGCTGGGCCAACCTTGCAACGGCTGTGGCGTGTGCTGTTTGGCAGAGCCTTGTCCTTTGGGTGTGCTGCTGTCCCGCAAACGCACGGGGGCGTGCAAAGCACTGGTGTGGAACGACGTTCACAAGCGCTATTGGTGTGGCGCATTGACCCGCTGGGGGTCCAATCAGCTTGTGCACCCTCTTAGGCGGCCGCTACAATGGTTGTTCGGGCGCTGGGTGCGGCGCTGGATCGCCGAAGGCCAGGGCTGTGACGCAACCCTAGAGGTCGCGAGCCCCACTCAAAACACCCGTTTCAGTCAGCTATAAGCCCCTTGAGGTGCCATTACCGACTGGGCAGGTCCATGCGTTGCACGCTGCAGAACAGCGCGCCGGGCAATCAACTTCTCAAAATCCCGTCAACCACCCGCCGCCTCTTCATTTTTCGCCGCTTGGCGCAAGGCCACAGCGTCGTCTTCTGCCAGGGTGATGTCGCGCTCGGTCAACCGGAACACCCGGCCCGCGTTGTGAACCTCGTTCACCTGCGCGTTCAGTGACTGCGACGCAGCGGCCAACTCTTCCACCATGGCAGCGTTTTGTTGCGTGATCGAGTCCATTTGCGACATGGCCTCGCTGATTTGCGATATGCCGGTTTGCTGCTCCACGGTCGCGCTGCGAATTTCCTCCAGCAACGACGTGACCCGGTCAACCGCAGACAAGGCTTCGTTCATCCGCTCGCGTGCTTCTTCTGCGCGTTCGTTGCCGGTGTTTACCCGTTGGCGGGATTCTTCAATCAGCTGCCGAATTTCCTTGGCCGCAGAACTGGTGCGTTGTGCCAGCGCCCGCACTTCGGCCGCCACCACGGCAAAGCCCCGGCCGGCATCGCCGGCCCGGGCGGCTTCCACGGCTGCGTTCAACGCCAGAATGTTGGTTTGGAAGGCGACGCCTTCAATCACCTGGATGATGTCGCCGATTTTGCGTGATGAATCGGCAATGCCATGCATGGTGGTGGCCACCGATTCCACTGAATCGTGGCTGCGCCGTGCCACTTCGGCGGTTTCTTCGGCCAGTCGGGCCCCTTGGGCGGCCATGGCGGCGGTCTGCTGCACCGTGCCGTTGATTTCTTCCATCGATGCAGCGGTTTCTTCCAGGCTGCTGGCTTGTGATTCGGTTCGCTCCGACATGTCTTGGTTCCCCAAGGCAATTTCCTGCGTGCCGCCCCGCAAATTGACCACTTCGTGACGCATGTCTCGGATGGCGGTGCGTATGTTCAAGCCCATTTGGCTGAGCGCCTGTTGCAGTTGTCCGATCAGGCCCGTGTCTTCCACCACCACCGGCCGGCTCAGGTCACCGGCTGCCAGCTGGTTGGCAGCGTTCAACACCCGCCTGAGCGGCTTCCCTACGCGCTGCCATATCAGCCAACTCACCAGCGGCACCACCACGGCAGCCCCCACCCAAGATGCCCACCTCGGCAAGCCCAGCAGCCCGGGCACCACGGGCCCCAATGCAGCCAGCAAGGTCAGCCAGGTCAACTGGCCGCGCAGCCCGGGCTTGAGCCGACGTTGCAGCTGCCCGACCCAGGTGTCTTTGTAGAGTTTGCCCTCGTGCAGTCGCAGCACCAGCTTACCGGATGCGGCTTCCTCCCGCATCTTTGCGTAAAGTTCGTTTGCCGCGTCAATTTCGGCCCGGGTGGGCTTGGTACGCACCGACAGGTAGCCCACAATCCGCTCCCCGTCCCGCATTGGCGTTGCGTTGGCACGCACCCAGTAGTGCTCGCCCGACTTGCGGCGGTTCTTGACCAGCGCTGTCCAGGGCAACCCGCGTTCGATGGTCGCCCACATGTCTCTAAACGCTTCTTCCGGCATGTCCGGGTGGCGCACAATGTTGTGGGGCTGGCCTTGGAGTTCTTCGCGGTTGTAGCCGCTGACCGACACAAAGCTCGGGTTGCAATAGGTGATGCGGCCCTTGGTGTCCGTGACCGAAATCAAGGTCATGTCAGCCGGGTAGTCGTACTCTTGCTGGGTGACTGGCAGGTTGGTGCGCATGTTGCTGTGGGTGCTGTGTTGGACTGGAGCGGGGCAGTGCTGCAATCAAGCCCGTGTAGGCGGATTTTCCTTAATTTTCGATAACCTGTGAGCATCTGAAACAGAAAAAACCGGCAGCATTGCCTTGGAGTTCGCCTTTATGACCCGTTTGAGAGTGGCCACCTACAACATACACAAAGGTGTGCAGGGCTTGGGGCCGGCACGTCGGCTGGAAATACACAATCTGCTGCACGCCGTCGAGCAGTTCGACGCTGACGTGGTCTGTCTGCAAGAGGTGCGGGCCAGCAACCGGCTGATGCAACGGCGTTTTGCCCACTGGCCCGAAGCGGGGCAAGCCCACTACTTGGCCCCTGAGGGCTACGAGGCGGTTTACCGCACCAACGCCATCACCCGTCATGGCGAACACGGCAACGCTCTGCTGTCGCGCTGGCCGGTCTTGTCCACGGGGCATCAAGATGTGTCAGATCACCGATTCGAACAGCGCGGCTTGCTGCACGCGGAAATCCACGTAGAAGGCCACCCGCTGCACGTGTTGGTGGTTCACCTGGGGTTGATGCATGCCAGCCGCGCCCGCCAAGTGGCCCAGCTCGGTCATTTCCTTGAACGCCATGTGCCGGCAGATGCCGCCCTGGTGGTGGCTGGCGACTTTAACGATTGGGGTGCCCGCCTGCACTCCCCCATGGCGCGCCTGGGTTTGCACACGTTCGATGGCATTCGCTTGCCCACTTTTCCGGCTCGACTGCCTTTGCTGCACCTGGACCGGGTCTACGTCAGGGGCCTGAACTTGGTGTCTGCCCAAGTGCCCCACGGTGGTGCCTGGCCGCGCATGTCAGATCACTTGCCGCTGATCGCTGAATTCCAATGGCTTTGACAGCTTGACGCCCCCGCCACCATGAAACCCAACCTGCGGTCGGGCCACCACCTGAAGTTGCTGCAAAACGGGGCCGAACTCTTCCCCGCCATGGAGCGCGCCATTGACCAGGCCCGCCATTGGGTCCACGTGGAAACGTATATTTTCGAATTCGCAGGCGATGCCCTGCGTGTGGCGCTGGCCCTAGAACGGGCTGCCTTGCGTGGTGTGGTGGTGCGGCTGGTGGTGGACGGTGTGGGCACCCCCAGCGTGCCTCTGGTTTGGCAGCAGCGCTTTGATTCATCCGGCGTTCAGTGCATGGTGTACGCCCCCTTGGGTCGGCTGGGCCTGCTCATACCCAGCCGGTGGCGGCGCCTGCACCGCAAGCTGTGTGTGGTCGACGGACATGTGGGGTTTTGTGGCGGCATCAACCTGATTGACGACCTGGATGACGTGGCATTGGGGCGTTTGTTGGTGCCGCGACTTGATTTTTCATTGCAAGTCACAGGGCCTTTGGTGGCCGACATGCAAGAAACCATGGACCAACTGTGGTGGCGCTTGCAAGCCGGGCGCAGCGCACGCCAGCGCCATTTTCGCGCTGCCTGGGGGGCCCTGCGTGAAGGCTTGCCCCCGCTGGACTTGCCCAAGCCGACCCTGGGCCACACACAGCAAGATGCGGCCCTGTTGTTGCGCGACAACGTGCGCCATCGGCACACCATAGAACGCGCTTACCTCAAGGCGCTGGGGGAAGCACGCACCGAGGTGGTGATTGCAAACGCGTACTTCATTCCTGGACGCAAGCTGCGGCGCGCCTTGGTACTTGCTGTCGCGCGTGGTGTGCGGGTGCGGCTGTTGACCCAAGGCAAATACGAAACGTTCTTCCAATACCACGCGGCCCGGCCGGTGTACCACGGGCTGTTGCGTTCGGGTGTCGAAGTCCATGACTATGCGCCCAGCGCCTTGCACGCCAAGGTGGCGGTGGTTGACAGCCGCTGGGCCACGGTCGGCTCCACCAACCTGGACCCCTTGAGCCTGCTGCTCGCCCGCGAAGCCAATGTTGTCACCACCGACCCCCATTTCGCTTTGGGCCTGCGCAACCGGCTGGATCGTTTGTTGCGCGAGGAGGGCACGCCTGTGAGCCTGAGCGCTTTGCAACAACGCCCCTTGTGGCAGCGTTTTTTGGATCGCATGGCTTTTGGTTTGATGCGCGCCGTGTTGTTTCTGACAGGGCACCGCTATTGACGCGCCCCAGGTCCAAACCCCCTGGCACACTGCGGCCAAATCAAAGTGTTAGCATGCAGCAAAGCCATTGAAAGTGACACAACACATGACCTCAGTTGATTCAGACGAAGGCACGCCGGTTTCGGTCAAGATCCGTGAACGCGTCGTGGCGGCCCGCCAACGCTTCCATTCCAACGACAACATCGCGGAGTTCATTCAGCCCGGTGAGCTTGAAGCCCTGCTCGACGAAGTGACCGACAAAATGCGCGGTGTGCTTGACAGCATGGTCATTGACACCGTGAACGACCACAACACCGGCGACACGGCTCGCCGCGTGGCCAAGATGTACCTCAAAGAAGTGTTCGCAGGGCGTTACGTGAAGGCGCCAGCCATCACCGAATTTCCCAACGCCGAGCACCTCAACGAGCTGATGATTGTTGGGCCCATCACGGTGCGCAGTGCGTGCAGCCACCATTTTTGCCCGGTCATAGGCAAGGTCTGGATCGGCATCATGCCCAACGAGCACACCAATGTCATTGGTCTGTCCAAGTACGCCCGGCTGGCCGAGTGGATCATGGGTCGCCCCCAGATTCAGGAAGAAGCCGTGGTGCAACTGGCCGATCTGATCCAGGAAAAAACACAGCCCGATGGCCTGGCCATCGTCATGGAGGCCACCCACTACTGCATGGCTTGGCGCGGCGTCAAGGACATGGACAGCAAGATGATCAATTCGGTCATGCGCGGCGTCTTTTTGAAGGACAACAACCTGCGCCGTGAATTTTTGGCTCTCATTCCCCGGAAAGGTTGACCATGTTGGTTCGTTTGTTGTACGTCAGTCGTGCGGTGGATGCAGATAGCACGGCCGCCATTCAGTCCATTTTGGCGTCGGCCCGCCAGCACAATTTGAACAACGGCATCACGGGCATACTGTGCTACGGCGGCGGCGTGTTCGTGCAGGCCATTGAGGGCGGGCGTTCGGCCGTCAACCGCCTGTACAACCACATCATCGAAGACCCCCGGCACAAAGACGTCGAGTTGTTGCACTACGAAGAAATCACCGAGCGGCGCTTTGGTGGCTGGACCATGGGGCAGGTCAACCTCAGCAAGCTCAACACCTCCATCGTGCTCAAGTATTCCGAAAAACCCGAGTTCGAGCCCTACAACGTGTCTGGCAAAGTATCGCTGGCGTTGTTGGAAGAGTTGATGGCCACGGCCAGCATCATCGGGCGCGCTTGAACCCACCAATGGGTGGCGGCACCCCAACCGAAGCGCCCGTGCTGTTGGGTTGTGACTTCAGCAGCGCACCCAGCCGCCGCAAGCCGGTGGTTTTGGCGCAGGGCCGTTGTGCTGGCCGCCCGGGCGCCTGGCGGGTGCAGCTGGATGGGTTTTTGACGTTTCAAACCCTGCCCGCTTTGGCGCAGCACCTGGCGCAGCCCGGCCGTTGGGTGGGCGGCTTTGACTTCCCTTTCGGTTTGCCCCGCGAACTGGTGGAAGCGTTGGCTTGGCCCACCGATTGGTTGGCATGTGTGCGGCACTACGCCGCCATGTCCCGTGGCGAGATCCGGCAGGCCTTTTCAACGTTTTGCGATGCCCGCCCGGCGGGCGGAAAGTTTGCTCACCGCGCCACCGACCGCCCTGCAGGGTCCAGCCCCAGCATGAAATGGGTGAACCCGCCGGTGGCGTTCATGTTGCATGCGGGTGTGCCCCTGTTGTTGGATGCTGGCGTTTGTTTGCCCGGCCTGCACCCGGCTCAACCCGCAGAAATGCCCCAGGGCCCCGACCAACGCGTGGCGCTTGAAGCTTACCCGGGTTTGCTGGCCCGCAGCGTGCTGGGCCAGCGCAGTTACAAAAGCGATACCCCCGCGAAGCAATCCCCAGAACGCTTGATTGCCCGCAAAGATTTGGCCGATGCCCTGGAAGCCGGTCGACCCCCTTTGCTGGCCGGTGCGGGCATGCGGTTGAAATGGACGAATGCACAACGTGAAGCAGCGGTTGACGACGCCAGCGGCGACCACTTGGATGCGGTGCTGTGCCTGCTGCAGGCGGCTTGGGGCTGGCAGCAACACCAAGCTGGGCACACGCTGTACGGTTTGCCCAACTTCGACCCGCTGGAAGGCTGGATCGTTACCGCGTAATGGCCGGCTGGCCGCACACCGGGCACCCCGGGTTGCGACCCAGTTTCACTTCGTTGAATTCCAGGCCTCGGCCGTCCAGCATCATCAAGCGCCCCACCAGGCGCGAACCCATACCGCTGAGCAACTTCAAGGCCTCGGCCACCTGCATGGTGCCCACTATGCCCACCAAGGGCGCAAACACACCCATGGTGGCGCATCGGGTTTCTTCCAGCTCCTCGGTGTCGGGGAACACGCAGGCGTAGCAGGGGCACGCGTCATTGCGCGGGTCGTACACCGCCAGTTGCCCATCAAAACGTATGCCTGCCCCTGATACCAAAGGCACCTTGTGCTGAACACAATGGCGGTTGATCAGGTGCCGGGTTTTGAAGTTGTCGGTGCAGTCCAGCACCACATCGGCGGTGGGCAGAAGGGTCGCGAGCAGGGCATCATCTGCGCGCTGCTGCAGGGCATCGATGCGAATGTCAGGGTTGATGGCATGCATGGCCGTTTGGGCCGACAGCACCTTGGGCTGGCCCACACGGGCCTCGATGTGGGCAATTTGCCGCTGCAAGTTGGTGGCATCCACGGTGTCGTGGTCGATCAGGGTGATGTGCCCCACCCCCGCGCTGGCCAAATACAGGGCCACTGGCGAACCCAAGCCACCCGCCCCGACCACCACGGCATGCGCTGCCAGCAGCTTTTCCTGCCCCTCCACCCCCAGTTCGTTGAGCAGGATGTGGCGTGAATAGCGCAGCAGCTGGTCGTCGTTCATGCTCAGTTGTCGGCTTTGGCTTCGCTGCGCTCGGTTTGTGTTTTGCTCACCAGCACCGGTTTGCCCTTGAGCTGGTTCAGTGCTTGTTGCAGTTGGAAGTCTTTATCGGAGCCAAACTCGGGCACCAAACGGGCGCCCGGGTTTTTTCGGCGCTCTTCTTCAAGGCGTTGGCGGGCTTGCTCTCGCGCTTGTTCGCGCTGGCGTTCAGCCGCTTTTTCGGCCTCCGTGGGTTCCTTGCTCTCGCCTTGTCCGCTGCCCAAGTGCTTGGACAGATCGGCCTCACGCGTGGCCAAGGCGGCAAACAGGTTGCCCTCTTCGGTTTCGTCCAACCATAAGTCTGGCACGATGCCTTTGGCTTGAATCGAGCGGCCGCTGGGTGTGTAGTAGCGGGCGGTGGTCAGTTTCAGGCCCGTGTCTGGCCCCAGGGGGCGCACGGTTTGCA
>JACCDQ011058414.1_pt1 | contig 11678 bp, 12 predicted proteins | sample 7446031 | NCBI WGS metagenome assembly JACCDQ01 (sample SAMN15323442, study PRJNA562643) | freshwater metagenome | isolation source: river surface water | place: USA:Blue River Watershed | collected 2017-08-17
GCCAATATTGCTCCCGGTTTGTTGCCGCAGTTGGCCAAGGCCCTGGCCGATGTGTCCTTCAACCGGGTCACGGTGGATGGCGACACCTCCACCAACGATTCCTTTGTGGTGGTGGCCACTCAGCAGGCCGGTCATGCCCCTGTTACCGACTGGGCCAGCCCCGATGGGCAAGCCCTGCAAACCGCCATGGCCGAGGTGGCCCAGACCTTGGCGCACGCCATTGTGCGCGACGGCGAAGGGGCCACCAAGTTCATCGCGGTGCGGGTCGAGGGTGGGCAGACCACGGAAGAATGCCTGAAAGTGGCATATGCCATTGCGCATTCGCCGCTGGTCAAAACCGCATTTTTTGCCAGCGACCCGAATTTGGGCCGCATCTTGGCTGCCGTGGGTTACGCGGGCATCACCGACCTGGACCAAAACAAAATCGATTTGCACCTGGACGATGTGCATGTCGTCAGCCAAGGTGGTCGTCGGGCCGAATACCGCGAAGAAGACGGTGCCCGTGTGATGGCGCAAAGCGAAATCACCATTCGCGTCGGTTTGGGCCGCGGGGTGGTGGCCGACACCGTCTGGACCTGTGATTTCAGCCACGACTACGTGACCATCAACGCCGACTACCGATCCTAAAGCCATGAACGACGCCTTTGAGCGCCTGCTGAAACGCGCCGAACAACTGATCGCCCGCATTGAGTCGGTGTTGCCACAGCCGTTGGGCCAGCCGGATTGGGGGGCGTCGGTGGCTTTTCGGTACCGCAAACGGGGCGGGCACGGTGTGCTGGAGCCAGTGCGCCACGTGGCCACCATAGCCCTGGCCGACTTGCAGGAAATCGACGTTCAGAAGGAAAAAATACAGCGCAACACCGCGCATTTTGTCAGTGGCTTGCCCGCCAACAACGTGTTGCTGACAGGCGCGCGGGGCACGGGCAAAAGCTCGCTGATCAAGGCCTGCTTGAACACTTTTGCCGAGCAGGGTTTGCGTTTGATCGAGGTGGATAAAACCGATCTGACCGATTTGCCTGACATTGTGGACGTGGTGGCCGACCGCCCGGAAAAGTTTGTGGTCTTCTGTGACGACCTGAGCTTTGAAGACGGCGAGGCCGGTTACAAGGCCTTGAAATCCATACTCGATGGCTCGGTGGCAGCCTCCACGCCCAACGTGTTGATTTACGCCACCAGCAACCGCCGCCACTTGCTGCCGGAGTACATGAAAGAGAACCTCAGCTACACCCACAGCGAGGATGGCGAGGTTCACCCGGGCGAAGCGGTGGAGGAGAAAATTTCCCTGTCGGAGCGGTTTGGTTTGTGGGTGAGTTTTTACCCCTTCAGCCAAGACGAATACCTGAGCGTGGTCAACCAGTGGTTGAGCCACCACGGCGTAACAGAGGCTGAATACGAGCAGGCCCGTCCCCTGGCCTTGGTGTGGGCGCTGGAGCGCGGTTCACGCAGCGGCCGCGTGGCCTACCAGTTTGCACGCGACTACGCCGGCAACCGCGCTGGGGTTTCGCCATGACCCAGCCGTTTGTGTCGACCGTTTCGTCAACCAACCCCGACCAAGTGCTGGTGGCCCATGGCGACCGGCCGCGTGAAGGCGGTTTGGATCGACCGGTGACCGAGGTGGCGGTGGGGGTGCTGATCAACCCGCAAGGCGCTTTTCTGCTCACCAGCCGTCCAACGGGCAAGGTTTATGAGGGGTACTGGGAGTTTCCAGGCGGCAAGCTGGAAGCCGGTGAAACCGTGGCCGATGCCTTGCGGCGTGAATTGCAAGAGGAAATCGGTGTGACGATAGGCGCGGCGCACGCGTGGCGAGAAAAGCTGGTGGACTACCCGCACGCCTTGGTCCGCCTGAACTTTTGCAAGGTGTTTGACTGGACCGGCGACCTGCACATGCACGAGGGCCAGCAGTTCGCTTGGCAGACCTTGCCAGTGTCGGTTGCACCGGTGTTGCCCGGTACGGTGCCTGTGCTGGAATGGTTGTCCGAAGAAGCTGCCCAGGCCTGACCTGACGCTTCAGTTGCGGTCGGCCCACGCCGGATCGGCTTCTTCCAGCGGCGGCGCGGTGGGCACGCGAAAGGTTTCGCTGGCCCAAGCGCCCAAGTCATGGGTTTTGCAGCGCTCGCCACAAAAAGGCCGGTAGCGGTTGCTGGGCGAATACACACTGGCCCCCCCACAGGCCGGGCACCGCACGGTGCGCGGGGTCTGGGTACCAGTTTCGAGCTTGTCCATGGGCCGCTTCAGGCGCAGAGCGACAGTTCCAAGGCCACGTCTTGGTCGGTGCAGGGTTGCAACTTGCCTTCTGGGTTGATGCGCATCAGCCGCACGGCATAGAGCAAACGGTTGCCACTGATCTCGGGTACCAAACCTGTGTCTGCGGCCAGTTTCAGGCGCAGCAATTGGAAGGTGCGCCCTTGCGGCAGATTTTGCTGCAACACGCCCCCGTTGGCCAGCACTTTTTGCGGGCTTCCGTTGTCGCGTAGCAAGCGCAGCAACAGGTACACACCGGTGCTCAGGGCTTGCAAAGCACCGCACCACAGGCGCAGGTCGCGCTGCCGTTGCTCTGGCGGCAGGTGCTGCCAATGGTGATAGGCTGGCAAGTCAAATTCGCAAGTGCCGCCGGGTATTGAAACCCGGCTGCGTATGGCTGACAAAAATTCGTTTTCTGACAGCACCTGCCCGATTTTTCCGGCAGATTCGTGAAGTTCGGTGAAGCAGCCGTCCAGCTGTGCAATGAACTCGTTCAGCGCGGCCTCCGAAATGGCGGGGTTGCCGCGGTAGCCGTTGAACACTTGCTTGTGTTTGTCGAGGTCTTTCAGAATGTCAGACTTCATGTCCGACCGGGACGCCACCTCCACCACTTCAAACAAAGTTTGAATGGCAAAGTGATGATCCATCGGGTCGGTGCGCTCGATCAACGCGCTGAGCCGTTGCAGCAAATGCTCCAATCGCAGGTAGGTGCGAATGCGTTCGTTGAAGGGGTACTCGTACAGAATCACAGGGTGCTTGCGGGTGTATTGGCGGCGAACACATGCGTTTGCATGCTCGCCACCGGGCATCATAGCCCGAATTGATGGCGGTTTTGTTCCCAAAGGCGCTCAAGCTGCTGACGCAAATCGCCCAAGGTGGTGCCTTGTACGTTGGAAATCACCGCGTCAGCCACCGCGAGTCGGGTTTCACGACTGGCTTGCGCTGCCAAAACAGCTTCCACCTGCGGCCGGGGCCAGCCGTTGCGCTGCATCACGCGCTGTATTTGGGTTTCAGGGTCGCAATCGACTATCCACAACGCATCTGCCCTTTTGCGCCATTCGGGTGATTCAACCAAGAGGGGAAGGTCCAGCAAAGCCACACCGTGGGTGAGCGATGCACATTGGCGATCGATTTCGGCACGCACCAAGGGGTGGACAATGGCTTCCAGGCTTGCTTTGGCGGTGGGGTTGGCAAACACGTGCTCACGCATGCGGTCGCGGTTGAGGGCACCATTCGCATCCACAAAGGTGTCGCCAAACGTGGCCCTTATGGCAGGCATGGCACTGCCACCGGCAGCGGTGCTGGCCCGTGAAATTGCGTCGGCGTCGATCAAGGTGGCGCCCAAATCCACGAGCATGGCGGCCACTGTGCTTTTGCCGCTGCCTATGCCTCCGGTCAGGCCAAGGCGGAACACAGCGGTACGCGCGCCAGGGAGGGTCACAACCCTGCCCACTGAAGCAAGGTTTGGGGGCCAAACACCATGGCGAACAAACCCGCAAACGCCAAGAAAGGGCCGAACGGCACATAGCCCCCTTCGCGCAAACCCGGGCCCAGCTTCAATGCAATGCCAACCACCGCGCCAATCACCGACGCCATCAAGATCATGGGAATCAAGGCCTGCCACCCCATCCAGGCGCCCAGAGCCGCGAACAGCTTGAAGTCGCCGTAGCCCATGCCTTCTTTGCCGGTGACCAGTTTGAACCCCCAATACACCAGCCACAACGACAAGTAGCCCCCCACAGCGCCCCACAGCGCATCGGGCAGTTGCACATCCAACCAGCCCAAGGCGGCACCCACCAAGCCTGCCCACACCAGGGGCAGGGTGATGTCGTCGGGCAACAGGGTGGTGTCCCAGTCAATAAACGCCAACGCCAGCAAAGCAGCCACAAAGCCCCACCACACCACGGCACTGGCCCCGGCGGGGTGCTGGGTGGCCACCCAAGCAAACAGGGCGCCGCACAACACCTCGACCAACGGGTAACGCAGCCCTATGGGGGCGTGGCAATTGCCGCAGCGGCCTTTCAGCAACAAATAGCTGATGACCGGGATATTTTGGTACCACGTGATACCCGCGCCGCATTGAGGGCAGCGGGAGCGGGGCGTCAACAGGTTGAGTTGGGGCAAGTCGGGTGGGGCTTGGCCCAGCATATCGGCGCATTCCGCCTTCCACTGGCGCTCCATCATTTGCGGCAGCCGGTGGATCACCACGTTCAAAAAACTGCCCACCAACAAACCGAGCAAGCCAGCCAGCACCACCCAGGCGCTGCCGTTGAGGTAATCGAAATTCAAAGCCCGCTCCCCGAGGGTTGTTAAACCACTTGCCCCAACTTGAAGATGGGCAGATACATGGACACCACGATTCCGCCGATCAGTGTGCCCAAGAATACAATGATGATGGGTTCGAGCAGGCTGGACAAACCCGCCACCATGTCGTCCACTTCGGCCTCGTAAAAATCGGCTGCTTTGCCCAGCATGTGGTCGATCGAGCCCGACTCCTCGCCAATGGCGCACATTTGAAGCACCATGGACGGGAAAATGTTGGCATTGGTCATGGCTTGGGTCAGGCTCATGCCGGTGGAGACTTCCTGCTGTATTTTTTCGGTGGCATCTGCGTACAGCATGTTGCCGGACGCCCCGCCCACGGAGTCAAGTGCCTCCACCAAAGGCACACCCGCTGCAAACATGGTGGACATGGTGCGCGTCCAGCGCGCCACGGTGGACTTTTCAACCAGGGTTCCGAACACCGGCACGCGCAGCAGCAAACGATCCATGAAGTACTGGACCTTGACATTGCGTTTCCACGCCTGCATGAAAAAGTACAAGCCACCTCCAATGCTGCCAAATATCAGCCACCAATAAGACACGAAAAACTCGCTCATATTGATCACGAACATGGTGGGGGCGGGCAAATCGGCACCAAAAGACGAGAACACTTCCTTGAAAGCCGGTATCACGAAAATCATGATCACGGTGACCACCACAAAGGCCACAACCACCACGGCAGTGGGGTACATCAGGGCCGACTTCACCTTGCTCTTGATGCCCTCGGTTTTTTCCATGTAGCTGGCCAAGCGGTCCAGAAGGTCTTCCAAAATACCGGCGGCTTCGCCCGCCTCTACCAGGTTGCAGTAGAGGCTGTTGAAGTACATGGGGTGTTTGCGAAATGCGGCACTGAGCGAGGTGCCGGTTTCCACGTCGGTGCGAATGTCGTTGAGCAACCTGCTGACATTGGCATTGGGGTTGCCGCGGCCCACAATGTCAAAAGCCTGCAACAGTGGCACGCCGGCTTTCATCATGGTGGCCAACTGGCGCGTGAAGATGGCAATGTCCTTGGGCTTGATTTTTTTGCCCGACGACATTTTGCGTTTTTTGACCTTGCCGACCACAACGCCTTGTCGGCGCAAGGCCGCTTGCACCACGTTTTCACTGACCGCACGGGTTTCGCCCCGCACCTGCTTGCCGTTGCGGTCTTTGCCTTCCCACTCAAACACAAATTCTTTGACGGCGTTGCTTGCAGTGGCCATGGGTTTCCCGTGTGTTGCTTGTGGTTGGTTTACGAGTCGTTGGTGCAGCCCAGCACCTCTTCCAGTGAAGTAACGCCCAGTTTAACCTTGTGCAGGCCCGATTCCCGCAGACTGCGCACGCCTTCAGTTTTGGCTTGGGCTGCAATTTCCATCGCGCTGCCTCCGCGCAAGATGATTCTTTGCATTTCTTCGCTGATGGGCATGACCTGGTAAATGCCCACCCGGCCTTTGTAACCGTTGTTGCAGGCATTGCAGCCCACAGGTTTGTACGGTTTCCAGCTTCCGTCGAGCTCGCTGGGGGCAAAGCCCGCATCCAACAACGCTTTCTCGGGAACGTCGACCGGGGTTTTGCAGGTTTTGCACAGGCGGCGCGCCAGGCGTTGCGCAGTGATCAAGTTGACGCTGGAGGCAATATTGAACGGTGCAATGCCCATGTTCAGCATACGCGTCAGCGTGGTGGGCGCGTCGTTGGTGTGCAGTGTGGACAGCACCATGTGACCCGTTTGGGCTGCCTTGATGGCAATGTCGGCTGTTTCCAAATCGCGAATCTCGCCGACCATGATGATGTCGGGATCTTGCCGCAAAAATGCCTTCAGGGCAGAGGCAAAGGTGAGCCCGGCTTTTTCGTTGACGTTGACCTGGTTCACCCCGGGCAGGTTGATTTCGGACGGGTCTTCGGCCGTGGAAATGTTCACGCCGGGCTGGTTCAGAATGTTGAGGCAGGTGTACAACGAAACGGTTTTGCCAGAGCCGGTGGGCCCGGTCACCAACACCATGCCGTAGGGGCGGCTGATCGCCTCCAGCAATTTCTCTTTTTCTTCGGGTTCGTAGCCCAGCGCCTCAATCCCCATCTGTGCGCTGCTGGGGTCAAGAATACGGATCACGATTTTTTCGCCAAACAGCGTGGGCAGCGTGCTGATCCGGAAATCGATCACCTTGTCGGGGCCGACTTTGAGCTTCATTCGCCCGTCTTGGGGAATGCGTTTTTCTGAAATATCCAGCTTGGAAATAACTTTGATGCGTGACGCCAGTTTTTCTTTGATGGCGGTCGGGGGTGAGGCAATCTCGCGCAGTTCACCGTCGATGCGGAAGCGCACCCGGTACTGGTGTTCGTAGGGTTCAAAGTGCAAGTCCGATGCCCGCATTGAGTAAGCGTCGAGCAGCATTTTTTGCAGGAAACGCACCACCGGGGCGTCTTCTACCTCGGAGGTCAGTTTGTCCTCAGGCTCGGCGGAAGCCATTTCCACCGTGTCTTCTTCGAACTGAAAATCACCCCCAACGATGTGATCTATTGCCTCGCCCGCCGACTTCATCAGCGTCTCAATCAGCTTGGTCAGTTTGTCGTGTTCGGCGATCACCCAATCTACCGTGAGTTGGGTGGCAAATTTGATTTTTTCGGCTGCCTGCTGGTCAGACGGGTCGGCTGTGGCCACCGCCAAGCGGTTGCCGCGCTTGCCCAAGGGCAGCACCCGGTAATGCAGGCAGGTTTTGGCGTCCAGCAGGTCTTTGGGCAGGCGCAGCGGGTCGACTGCCGCAATGTCCACCAGCGGCGCCGAGAAAGCCTGTGCCATGGTGTGCGCCAGGTCGGCGGCCGACACCGCTCCGCTGCCGGTGAGCTCAACAATGAAGCTGGTGCGCTTGCTTTGGGCTTTGACGTAGAGCTCTTCGGCGGTTTTCAGCGGCAATTTGTCGGCGCTGATCAGCGCTCGAGCCAACCCTGGCAGGGCCATGGTGCTGACGGGGGCAAGCGCTTCAGACATGTGTTATCTTGGGTGAACGGTGTTTAAAAAACGCTTATCTACCACAAATTTGCGGCTTACAAAAAGCGCTGCATCGTGTATATTCCGCCTGAATTCCACGTTGTTGTGGGAAGTTTGATGCATTTTAGATGCACATTCCGGAGTAATTATGGATCTGCGCAAACTCAAAACCTTGATTGACCTCGTATCGGAGTCCAACGTCTCGGAACTCGAGATCACGGAGGCCGAAGGCAAGGTGCGTATTGTGAAAGCCGTTGCCGGGGTGGCACTGCCAATGGCAGTGACGCCTGCCGTGGCGGTGGCACCTGCTGCACAGGCGCAGGCTGCGGCGCTTGCCCCAGCGGCGGTGGTAGAACCAGAAGCGCCCAAAGGCCACGTCATCAAGTCTCCTATGGTGGGCACTTTTTACCGCTCGTCCAGCCCTGGCGCCAAGGCGTTTGTGGAGGTGGGCCAGACCGTGAAAGAAGGCGAAGCAGTTTGCATCGTGGAAGCGATGAAGATATTGAACGAGATCGACGCGGACAAATCGGGAACCATTACCCAGATTCTGGTCGAAAATGGTGCCGCCGTCGAATACGGTCAACCGCTGTTTGTGGTCGAGTGAGCGGGAACCCCCCATGTTCAAGAAAATTCTGATCGCCAACCGCGGCGAAATCGCCTTGCGCGTGCAGCGTGCATGCCGTGAAATGGGCATCAAGGCGGTGATGGTGTATTCCGAAGCCGACCGAGAGGCCAAGTACGTCAAGCTGGCAGACGAAGCGGTTTGCATCGGCCCAGCACCCTCGGCCCAAAGCTATCTGAGCATGCCGGCCATTATTTCGGCGGCGGAAGTGACCGATGCAGAAGCCATACACCCGGGCTACGGCTTTTTGAGCGAAAACGCAGATTTCGCCGAGCGGGTCGAAAAAAGCGGCTTCAAATTCATAGGCCCCACACCGGAATCCATCCGCATGATGGGTGACAAGGTGTCGGCCAAGCAGGCCATGATCCGTGCGGGTGTGCCTTGCGTGCCCGGTTCGGAAGGCGCATTGCCTGACGACCCCGTGGTCATCAAGCGCACCGCCAAGGCCGTGGGTTACCCGGTCATCATCAAGGCGGCGGGCGGCGGCGGCGGGCGCGGCATGCGTGTGGTGCACACCGAAGCGGCTTTGCTGCACGCGGTGCAAACCACCAAGGCCGAAGCCGGGGCCGCGTTTGGCAACCCCGAGGTGTACATGGAGAAGTTTCTCCAGAACCCCCGCCACATTGAAATACAAATATTGGCCGACCAGCACCGCAATGCGGTGTACCTGCACGAGCGCGATTGCTCGATGCAGCGCCGCCACCAAAAAGTGATTGAAGAAGCGCCTGCGCCGGGTATTCCGCGCCGTTTGATCGAGAAAATCGGCGAGCGCTGTGCGGCGGCTTGTAAAAAAATTGGCTACCGGGGCGCCGGCACTTTTGAGTTCTTGTACGAAAACGGCGAGTTTTATTTCATCGAAATGAACACCCGTGTGCAAGTCGAGCACCCTGTCACAGAACTGATCACCGGCATCGACATTGTGCGCACGCAAATTGCGGTTGCTTTTGGCGAAAAGCTGCCTTTCACGCAGCGCCAAATCCAATTGCGCGGTCACGCCATCGAGTGCCGGGTGAATGCCGAAGACCCCTATAAATTCACGCCCTCGCCCGGTCGCATCACGGCTTGGCACACCCCGGGCGGTCCGGGCGTGCGTGTCGATTCGCATGCCTACGCGAACTACATGGTGCCACCGAATTACGACTCCATGATCGGCAAAATCATCGTCCACGGCGATACCCGCGAGCAGGCGTTGGCCCGCATGCGCACCGCCTTGTCGGAAGTGGTGATTGAAGGCATCAAGACCAACGTGCCGTTGCACCGTGAGTTGATGGTGGACGCCAGCTTCTGCCAAGGCGGCACCAACATCCATTACCTGGAAGAATGGTTGTCCAAACGTGAGCGCTGACCCTGCAGTGGCCCGCGAGCCGATGTTTGAACTGGTGCTGATGGTGCCGGAAGAGGTGGTTGAGGACGTGAGCGATGCGTTGGAAGCGCTGGACGCACTGAGCGTTTCGGTGGAAGACGCAGACGCCCAAACCCCCGCTGAGCAGGCCTTGTTTGGCGAACCCGGCATGCCTGCGCCCAAGGCCGGTTGGCAGCGTTCGCGTGTGGTTGCCTTGTTTGCAGACCAGGCCAAAGCGCGTGAAGCCGCCGATTTGCTGTTGCCGCAGTCGTTCTTTGCCCACTGTGAACTGGTGGGTGTACAAGCTGTGGCCGACCAAGACTGGGTGCGTTTGACGCAATCCCAGTTCGCGCCGGTGGAGATTACCCCGAGTTTCTGGATCGTACCCAGTTGGCACGAACCACCGCCGCAAGCGCAGCAGGTGATCCGTTTGGACCCAGGACTCGCGTTTGGCACCGGCACCCACCCCACCACCCGCATGTGCTTGCGGTGGGTGGCGCAACATGACTTGTCGGGTCAGCGCGTGTTGGACTACGGTTGCGGCTCCGGTATTTTGGCCATCGGTTCTGCCAAATTCGGTGCCACCCAAATTGTGGCGGTCGACATAGACCCGGCAGCGGTAGAGTCCACACAAATCAATGCGGTTGCCAACCATGTGCAGCTCAAAACCGGTTTGCCTGATGCGGCCCAAGGCGAGTTTGGGGTGGTTTTGGCCAATATATTGGCCACGCCCTTGAAAGTGCTGGCACCCCTGCTGTGCCACCATGTGGCAGCGGGTGGGCATTTGGTGCTGGCCGGCATTTTGGAGCGCCAGACGCAGGAGCTGCAAGAGGCCTACGCCCCTTGGGTTGACCTGGAAGTGGCCGATACCGACGACGGCTGGGTGCTGATGGTGGCGCGCAAGCCTGCGGCCTGATGGTTTGACTGATTCGCGCATGGGTTTCATCACACGTTGCCCCGCTTGCGCCACGGCGTTCAAGGTGGTGCCCGACCAACTGAAAATCTCAGAAGGTTGGGTTCGCTGTGGTCATTGCCAAGAGGTTTTTGACGCCACCCTGGACTTGCAGCCTTGGTGGGAGGGGGCCGGTGCCGGCCTGACCGATGAGCCGCCACAGCCAAACGCACCTGAACCCACCCCGGCCACAGAGCCCGAGCAACCAACGCCGCAATTGGCTGCTGAGCTTGCTCAGGCCGATAAGACCCCGTTGGCGTACGAGCCTGCCGATGCAGCGGATCGCGATAGCGCACCCGGTAAAGAACCCGAGGAAGTGTGGCCCGCTTTATCACCCGATCCTGACGAAGTTCACCCCGCTACTTGGACTGATGAGGCAACGGGTTTTGACCGCTCGAATGACCATTTCCATGAAGACGAAGTGCCGCTGTCGTTCGTGCAAAAGGCCCAACGCGACGCTTTTTGGCGCCGCGCTTCGGTTCGTTGGACGCTCGTTCTGCTTTGCTTGGCTGCCGCAGCCATTCTGTTGTTGCAGTGGGCTTGGTTGTGGCGCGACACCTTGGCGGCGCGTGTGCCGGCCGCCAAACCGGTGTTGGAGGGCGTTTGCTCGGTCCTGGGATGCAACATCGAACACCCCCGCAGCTTGACCGCGGTGCAACTGGAAAGCGCTGCTTTGTGGCGTCGCAACAGCACTGACTTTGTTTTTGATGTGGTGTTGAAAAATCAGGCCGATCACGCGGTGGTGACCCCAGCCTTGGAGTTGACACTGACCGATGCCACAGAGCAGGTGTTGGTGCGACGCGTGGTGCTGCCCCAAGATTGGCCCCAAAGCACGCCACAGCTCAACGCCCTGCAAGAGTGGCCGGTTCGGTTTGAACTGGAACTGCAAGCGGCCGAAGCCCGTGGCATGACCGGCTACCGGGCGCTTTTGTTTTACCCCTGATCAAGCCACGGCATGGCCGGCCCGCCACGCTTGGAGCAACGCCAAGGCCGCGTCTTTTTGTGCCTGTGGCAGGAACGAGGCCCGCATGCCATTGACTTGCATTTGAATCAGCTGCTCGGCGCTCAAACCGGTTTCGGTGTGCAGGCGTGTCAACTCCTCGCACAAGGTGGTGGCCGACATGAGTCGGTTGTCGGTTGAGCAAGACACGCTCAAACCGGCTTTCAGCATGGCTTTGATGGGGTGTTCCGCCACCGAAATGGCCGCGCCTGTGTGCACGTTGCTGCTGGGGCAAAC
>JACCDQ010295623.1_pt1 | contig 11676 bp, 19 predicted proteins | sample 7446031 | NCBI WGS metagenome assembly JACCDQ01 (sample SAMN15323442, study PRJNA562643) | freshwater metagenome | isolation source: river surface water | place: USA:Blue River Watershed | collected 2017-08-17
GCAGTAGTTGAAAACCAACAAAACTATGAGTTGGAAAAAGACCAACAAGAGCATGAGCAAGAAATGGAAAAATTAGAATTCGAACACCATGAACACAGACAATGTGAGCATGTATGGGGAGATGCCGATGGAGATGGACATGAGGAATGCCAAAAATGTGGATTGTTGAGAGAACAATACAACGGATAAAAATTAGTTACATAGTTAATAACCATTTAAATTTAAAACTATGGGATTTTGGAAAGATTTAGTAAGTGATGACAATCACATTAATGAAAAATCAGTAATAGGTATTGCATCATTTGGTGTAATGGTATTATGTATGATTGTCGATTTAGTAACAGGTGCATTAAACAAACCATTATTAATTAATGAGTTCGTATTTAACGCATTCTTAACTATAACTTTAGGTTCATTCGGTATCGGTTCAATTGATAAGTTTATCAATAAGAAAGCTGAAAATGATAGATTGAAGATTGAAGCTGATAAAGAAGAAGAATTAGGATAGTAATTTAAAGGGAGAACAAAGTTTCTCCCTTTTTTTTATATTTATACATAAACGAAAAACCGATTATGTATGAAAAATTTATTAGTATTATTAAGTTTCTTTTTGTTAAGCAATGTTGTCACTGCCCAAACTGTGGGAAGCACAAAAACGGAGCAGTATAAAGCATCATTCGAAACAAAAGTAGACATCTCACAATATATGGATTACGATGGGCCAACTATTCCAATCCAAATATTAAAATGTGGTATAAGCGATGAAATGTATGAACAATATCCTGAACTCAAGGAGAAGAGGGTTGGTTTGGGTGTGGCTAATATCACGCTTGAATATCTTTCTAATCTTAACCGATTTACGTTTACAGAAGATAAAACGGAAATTAAAAACCGTATGGTTAAACAATTTCAGGCTTCTCAAGCGGGTATTTCGCAAGATAAGTTAGATGGTAGAGGTAAAATTAGATTAGCACATTACTTCGTTGAAATTGAATGTTATGATTATTCAGTATCGGAAGATGAGACTGTAAATCTAAAAGATGGAGTAAAAAATATGATGGTAACTCGTATCGGTTTGCAAGTTCGTTTTACCGATGCAGAGACAGGAGAAATATTTGCTGCATCTGGATTAGGTGAAGCAACTACTAAAAGAGAATTAACATTTCTTTCAGATGCTACGGTGGATGAAGTTAAATTCAACCAATCAACAATCAGTATAGCTACTAAAAAAGCATTAGATATTGCTTGTGCAAGAATATTGGGTAGAATGATTAAAAAAGGAATTTATACAAAATAATATGAAGCAACTATTAACATTATTTATATTGGTATTAATAGTAGGTTGTAGTCCTGTTAGATATGTAAATGTAGAAAGAAAACATAATTACTATCAAAGACATAGAAGTACTACATATACAGTACCAATGTGGATACCAGGTCGTGGTATTTTATTAGAAACTCGTATAGTTGCTCCACATAGAAGATGGAGTAAACCATTACCACAAAGAGCACCGAGAGGAAAACGCTAATGAAAAAATGGATATCAATTTTAGTGATATTTGTTGCAATTCTATTTGCTGAAAAAGTAAATGGACAAACTTACACGCAAACATTTATAGATAAATGTACGGGTGAAAAGAAAGTTGCTACAACTACAATGGTAAATGGATATGCAAATGTATCTTTTTATAATCAAGTCAGAACATTTACTCCATTAGAAGTACAAACGGGAGTTGTACAAGCTTGGTTAATAACTACAAAAGCTACATATGAGGCATTGACTTGTCCAGTTATCAATAATCCTGTTGTACAACAAGCTGTGGCAAACGCAGCTGCACAAGCTGCTAGTAATGCTGCATCGCAAGCGGCAAGTTCGGCAGCAAGTTCAGCCGCATCTTCATCGGCAAGTTCAGCCGCAAGTAGTTCCGCTAGTTCAGCGGCTGCGAGTTCAGCGGCATCAACTCCACCACCGACTACACCACCACCAGCATCAAGCGGAAGTAGTACGCCACCGCCAGCGAGTGGTAGTTCGTCACAAAGTGGGGGTAATTCTTCATCATCTTCGTCACAAAGTTCGGGTAGTTCATCTTCATCGGAAAGTAAAACCGAAACAAAGACTGAAACTAAATCGGAAACAAAGAGTGAAACCAAATCCGAGTCTAAATCAGAATCAAAATCTGAAAGTAAGAGTGAGGAGAAAAAAGAGGAAGCCAAATCAGAATCCAAAGAAGAGAAAAAAGAGGAAAGTAAATCTGAAGAAAAGAAAGAGGAGAAGAAGGAAGAAAAAAAAGAAGAAAAGAAAAAAGAAAAGGCCGCAGCAACCAATCCAATGTTATTATCATCGGATTTATCTAATATAGAATCAGCTGATGGTAGATGGTTACAATCAGCAACTATTGGTGTATCAAAGGCATCAATGGCTGGTGATGAAAGTTATTCAGCAACCGCAGTTATAATGAGTGACTTAAAAACATTCATAGTAAGTGGTGGATATACAAAAATGGATTTTCAAAATGGACAACTAAATGCTATACATTCTTATTCAACCGCATTTGCATATTTAAACGGAAACTATATGAACCTATTGGGTTACACTTGGATTAAACCTACGCCAAAACGAGGTGTGTTTGGATATAATGTTGGTGTAATAAATTTATTACTACAAAATGGTGATGGTGGATATGATTATAACATGTCATCATCATTAGTAGGATTTTGGACTAAACCATATCAATATAGTAAAAAGTTATCAATATCACCACAATTATTTACAATGTTTTCACCATTAGCTTGGAATAGTGTAACGGGTACTTCAACTGTAAATAGACATATGGGATTCCTAATCGGTTCATCATTCGATTATAAGATTAGTAAAAGATTTGGATTCAGTTTTAACTACAAATTGAGTGGGAATACAACGCCAGGTTCTCAGTTTCTAAGTAACTTTTTGATAGGAAGTAGAATGATACTCTAATCCAATTTTAAAGGTTCAGTATGTTCTCTGTGTTTACGGAAACCATAATCCTTTGTTGTTTTTGAAATAGTGATTCCAAATGAACCACATAATAAAGTAAGTGCTATTATTAAGTTTAACATATTTATAATATTTTTAATATAACTATTGTGTTTTATATCAAAAAAGAAAGAAAAATTGTATTTTCCTAATATGTTAATGAAAGTCCTTTAAATTGTACAAATTTATATATATAGTTAAAATAAACCATTAGAAATGAAGAAATTAGTACTATTAGTTATTGCTTTTATAGGGATAACATTATCAGTTTTTGGACAAGACGTTAAGATTAAAAACAATGTATTTGAAGTGTTATATTCACAATCATTGGAGCAACCATTATGGATAAAATATAGAGATATTAATAGACCTACAAATGTAAATAGAGGAGCTATGGATTTCTATAAGGAAGCAAATATCAAAACATCCGATGCGGATGATTATAAGGCAAACATATATGATAAAGGACATGGTGCACCGGCTGCATCTTTTTCTGATAATATGGAAAATCTAAAACAAACATTTTCATATTTGAATTGTCTTATGCAAGACCAATATCTCAATAGAGGTGAGTGGAGATTATTGGAAGAGCAAGAGAGAAAATGGGATGATACCGAATCATTGACTGTATTGATTAAGTGTATATTCGATAAAACACCAAAGAGAGTACCAACGGGCGCAGCAGTTCCGACTGTATTGCAAAAACACATATATTTCGAAAATCAAAAGAAATGGAAATGTTATGTTTTCTTAAATGAAAAACCTAAATTTCATTGGGATGAATTGGAAATGGTATGTGACCCTAAAGACCATATAACTAACTAGATTATTTAACCTATATTAAAACGTAAAGAGTGTTCATTCCAAATCACCTACACTTATTAGTTAGGGGTTATCTTAAAACCCCACCAAAGACAGAAAAAATAGTAAATATATTTTTCACACAATTAGTAAATACAGTTAGAATGAAGGTGGTAGCAGGACCTACTTCGGTTTATGTAAATGAGCCAGGTAATGAGGGAATCACCGGAACTGTAACATTGGCAACATCACACGCTAGTATCCACGTTTGGGATAATGTGAAGCCAGCAATGTTTCAATTCGATTTGTATAGTTGTTCAGAATTTACTCCAAAAGAAGTTTTATCAGAAATTGATAATTGGTTTGGATTGGAAAACGCAACTTGGACAATGATTGATAGAAATAGAGATGTATTTTTTGAATTGAGTAGTGGAGAATGGAAAAAGGGGGCTGGGGGAAAATAAGTCGCTTCGAAGGAAATTTTTATTGATAGTAAACAAGCCATTAAAATACGGGTATGAGACCAATCAAGTTTGTAACAAGAGAAGAAGAGTTCCGATTAATTGATGTATTGGGGGATGAGTTGTTAGAAGCCGGGTGGAATGCCTCTAATTCAATCATTATATCCGTTTCTACTGATTATAGTTCAATAGTCGGGCAAATCCTTCGACACCACTTATCGTTCAATGGTGAGATTGTAGAGGGGTTTGGCGTTGATGTTCCATATCCTGATGAAGTATGGGATGAGGGTTACATATCCGAATTAACCGATACATTCCGAATACACCAACACCATCTCCAAAGAAAAACCCCAATCCTTGTGGAAGCTGGGGTAATTAGAGGGGGAAATTATACATCGTTAGTTGAGTGGATGAGAAAATATTTGAGTTACGACAAACCGATAATCACACTTGCTCTATTTGAAAACTTAGGAAGTAGGTTCAAATCCGATTTCGTTGGCGACTACTACGATGATAACCTTTATGATTTAACCTTTTGGTGGGAGAGAGAAAACCGACATTGGCAATAATGGGAAATCTAACTAAACAATATTATATGGATGTGATTGATGTATATCGACCTGATTATAGGGAGAGAATACTCAATGGTGAATTCCCAGCGCATTTGGCGAAAGATGGTGTTTATACAATAGTTTGGTTAAAAGAAGAAGAAATTACCAAATACTCTATTTTTAATTGTACGGATGAGGATTTTGTAAAGATGAAAAATGGGGAATTTTATGGGTGGCCAATTGTACATGATACGGATGTAAATTGTGGAATTACCCCAAAATTAGAGGATGGAAGACCACCTGAAATACACCCAATTCAACCGGATTGGTCACATTGGAAAAAATCATAATACATAACTCATTGATTCTCAATGGAGACAAAAAAAAGTACCTAAAAATTTGGCAATTTGGATTATTTTTCGTATATTTACATTGTAAATAAGGGATATAATTAAAACAAACTGTTATGAGAACTACCAATCAAAAAGCGTTAGATTATCTAAATTCTAACCCAATCGTTGCCAACTTTATTAATAAATTAAACATTCAACGAAAAGATTATTATGCTAAAGCCGATATGCAATCTCAATATCAAGAGATTGTCGTTGAAATCGGTAATAAATTCATTCGTTTATGGGTAGGTACACAATGTTGGGGATTCATTAGTAGAGTGGATGGTGATTTAAAAGGTTCACCTATTAAGAAAGGTGATTTGTTAAAACCAGCAACTTGGAAAGCTCCGGCTAAACACGCTAGAGGAAATATTATTGATGGTACTGCCAAATATGGTGTGTACGGACCAGAATATCTTTCGTAAAATTGTTGAAAACTTTTTCACTTTTCTCTTGACTTTTATGTCAAAATTACTTATCTTTACTATGTAATAAAAACGATAAAACTTAAACTTTAAAACTTAAAACAAATGAAAAACAAAATTAAATTTACTTGGTGTGGTGTTAATTTCGAACTTCCTGCAGAATGTTTAAGAACTACTGATTATTGGAACAAACCACTTGAAAATCCTTATATCTATATCGGACGTAAAGAATGTCCGGCAATCGCTAAACAATTCGTTAAGAAAAAATTCCCACAAATATTAGTATGGGGTTCATCTGACACTTTTGCTAATGGTAACTCAGCTAGTGTGTATGTATGTAACGCCGATGGTACTCCGTTAAGTAGAGAATCACAAGAATGGAGAGAGATTTACGGATTCGTTAATCAAATGAGTGGTGGTAAATACAATGGTTGGGAAGATATCTACGAATATGGTGATAGTGGTGCTACTGATAATGGTACTAAATTAGACTTCGGTACTAAGTATTTACATATCAATAATGAAGCTCCATTTGGTAGTTGGCCATCCGTTCTTTCTCATATCAAAGGTTTAATGAATGGCGATTATGTGTTTGGTGTTCAAACCTTAGAGCAATCGATTGAGAGAGTTAAGAAATACGCTACACAATCTAACATTGATAAAGCATTAAAATTAATATAATATGTATAAGATAGAAGAATTAAAAACAGTAATTGGTAAGATTACATCGGAAAATCATTCACCTACCTTACGTGGTAAATTGGTGAAAGTTAATAAAAAGACTTGTACATTTGAAATAGCTCCATCCCCATATCGTGAACAACGTGGTAACGATAAAATTGGTGAAAGATATTTAGTACCAATTAGTTGGGCTTGGAACGCATTTTTTTATTAAAATAATTGATAAAAAATTAGGATATATGAAACTAATTTCGTATATTTACTATGTAATAAAAACGATAAAACTTAAACTTTAAAAACACAAATTATGAACTATTCGGAATTATCAAACTTATCAGTACCAGAATTAAGAAACATCAATCAGATTGTTGTTGAGCTAATCAAACAAAAACGCAATATCGAATCCCTTCAAAAGAAAGTAGGATTACGAATTGGTATGACTGTTAGAGTTAATCACCCAAAATTACAGGGTAGAGATTTAGAGGTTGTTAAAATCAATCGTACTAAAGCCAATCTAAGAGTTATAGGTGGATATGGTTCTTACAATGTACCAGTTTCTTTAATCGAATATTAATATTTAAAACTTAAAACAATGATAAAATCTAAAAGAGAAAAAACAGGAATTGAAATTGATTTAACGGGACCGGATGGTAATGCATTTTCTCTAATCGGATTGGCTGGTAAATTATCTCGTTCATTAGATTTGGATGGTAAGAAAATCCAAGCTGAAATGATGAGCGGTGATTATGAAAATCTAATCAAAGTATTTGATAGAGAGTTTGGTGCATTTGTAACATTATATAGATAAAATGAAAAGAGAACAAAATTATAAAACAATATTTAGTGATATCGATGGGACTTTAATTCAGCAAGTTCCATTTGAAGAATTAGACCCAAATGTGGTAAATGTTTTACCAGGTGTTATAGAAAAAATGAATGAATGGTATGACGCCGGACATCACATCGTATTAACAACTGCTAGGCCGTGGAACTTAGAATTAATCACTAAACAACAAATGGAAACCGCAGGTATTCGTTATCACCAAATCGTAATGGGTATTGGTAGAGAGGAACGAATTCTAATAAACAACAACTCTTCAAAAGACCCACAAAGAGATAGAGCATTTGGAGTGCCGGTTGCAAGAGATGGTGGATTTAGTAACTTAGAGTGGGTTTCAGTAGGTTTATAATTTAAAAATAATATATATAACAACAATGGGGGTGCCCGGTATTGACAGATATGATGTGTTAGTACAACTGCAAGCAAGGTTAGATGGAAACCTTTAAACACCTATCAAACAATAAACGCAGTAGAATTATCTACAATGACCTTCGAAGATGCTATGGCATTCGTTGGTGCTGATTTAGCAGTAGCTGCCTAATCAAAACAATAGGGCCGGTGCACATACGCCTAGTAACAGAAGTGTTTACAAAGAGCTGGTTTTTGGTTCAAGCTCTAAAAGATGAACCATCTGAATTTGATAGTTTAAGCGGGGAAGTATAAACTATATATTTTGTTAGTTAAGAAAAACTAACTAAGCTTGTGAATGAGGTTTATTAGACCGTATTTTGGACGAGGGTTCGACTCCCTCCACCTCCACCATTTTAAAAAAAAATTATACTTATTAGTATGATAAAACTAAAGAATTTATTGGCAGAAGCTAGAACTTCGATGAAATTCGAATCAGATAGTATAAACTTTACAATAACATCGAAAGGTGCTAGTGTAATACTAATTCCAGATAGTAAGGGACTGGATACTATTGATAAAATTAAATCTAATATCGGTAGTGGTAACAAAGATAAAATATTTGACCAATTTGTAATTAATAGATTGCAAAGAACAACGGGTGTTAAATTTGAAAGAGATACAAAATACCCAGGCGCAGGTTACGCATACGCAGTAGATATGGATGAACTTATAAAAAAGATTTCGTAGTGATAAAATTAATGGATTTGTTGAATGAGGGTGTAGATGACCCCGGTATACTTAAATGTATATTTTTAGCAGGTGGACCAGGTAGTGGGAAATCAACTGTTGCTAGAGATTTATTTGGTATATCCAAAGTAGTATCATTTTCAGCAAGTGGATTAAAGACTGTAAATTCGGATAATGCATTTGAAGCTGGATTAAAGAAAAGTGGAATTGATGCAAAGCAATTGGCTAATATAGAAAAAAACGACCCTGCTTTATGGGATTATATCACCAAAGATAAGAATGGTATAAGAGAGAAAGCTAAGGTTATCACTCAAAAGACTAAAGCATTTTATGAAGAAGGTCGTTTGGGTATGATTATAGATGGTACGGGTGATGATACCGCTAAAATCAAATCTCAAAAAGAGAGAGCTGAAAGTATGGGATATGATTGTTTTATGGTATTCGTAAATACATCATTGGAAGTAGCTAAATATAGAAACTCTATGAGAGATAGAGTAATGCCTGATGATTTGGTAACATCCATTTGGAAAGATTGCCAAAACAATATGGGTAAATTTCAAAGTATGTTTAGTGGTAATTTTCGTATTGTTGATAATTCAAAAAATGGTAACAATATATCAACCGATATTAAGAAAGCAGTTGATGGGTTTATAAGACAACCATTACGAAACCCAATTGGTAAAAAATGGGTAGCACAGGCGAGAATCTTAAAACAAATGAATATAATTAAGAGATAATGAAACATAGAGGACCATATAAAATAGATGAAGCATCTTTAAATAGAGCATATCAGCACGTAGTAGAAAAGAAAGTACCGAGTTGGGGTATGATGACTGCTTATAGATACGCTAATACTCCAAAGGAAAACCAACAAAAGAATAAGGAGTTAGAAAAAGACCTTCGTGCATTGGGATATGGTTTCTTTAAAGTAGAAGGGCATTGGCAAGAGTGTCAAGATAGTAATTTAAACTATGTAGATTGTCCAAAAGAAAAATTACAAGATTCAATAGAAGAATCATTATTTGTACCTGGTATTAGTAAATCACATGCTGCTAAACTTTGTAAAAAGTATGAGCAAGATGCTGTAATATATGGTGGTAAAGAAACCGAAGGTGATGCTCACTTACTATTTAAGAATGGTGGTGAAGAAAATATTGGTGAATTTCAACCTGGAAAAGTAGCGCAAGCATATTCTAAACTCAAAGGTGGTAAGTCATTTGTATTTCAGGCTCGTAAAGATGAACCTAAAAAGGATGAACCACTAAAGTTTGAACCAAAGGCACCTGAAAAGAAAGATGACATGAAGTTAAAATCAATGTTACCAAAAGGTGTGTTGGATAAAATGGTTAAAAACCCAGAAACAGGCAAAACAATCAAAGTGAAATCTGCCTTACAATACGATAAAAAGAGTCCAGTTTTTCAATTGGCGAAAAAATTGGTTACAAAAACAAAATAAATTTGGTATTTTCAATTATTTTGTGTATATTTGTATAAATAAACAATATATATAAAGCATTGGTATTCAATGATTTAAAAAAAAGTTTACCAAATGTTTGGCAATATCAAAAAATTGTCGTATATTTGTTTTAACAAAGAGAGAAAAAAAGAAAGTTCTTTAAAATTATATCGCGGGTTAGAGCAGTGGTAGCTCGAATGGCTCATAACCATTAGGTCGGAGGTTCGAATCCTTCACCCGCAACTAAAAAAAATATTTATAAATATATTTGGTAGTTTGAAAAAATTATCGTATATTTGTAATAACAAAATGAGATAGTGGTTGAAGCCAACATCTAATAAAACCGAATGTGTGACCTACTCAGTAGGGAAGAAAGCCGGATACTACTAAATCATTTTAAAAATAAATAAAAAAAGATTTGGCAATTTGAAAAAATTATCGTATCTTTGAAAAGAGTTTGAAACTTATAGGTGATGAAAGATACTCGGTATTCAAATTTAAAAATGTTCTTTAAAATATTGAAATAATTATACATAGTAGATTCGTTCTACATAGTATAACAACGGCCGCCTATGGTCGTGAAATAAACTACGAAAGTAGGATAAAGTGGGTACATTGGTTAATGTAACTGCGGCTACTCCCCCGTAAGGGAGCAAGCTTGAGTAGGCAAGTGGGATATCATTTTGACTTTGTAGGTGGGGGTAACACTACCATCGAAGAGCCGGAATGACTAGGGTATAGTAGATACTTTAGTTGAGGTGGGAACACCAATAAGAATAACCCATAGAATTATTGTAAAACATCAGAAATTAATCCCTTCTGACAATTGCGTGATTCAATATTAGAGTGGTCTTAAAACCAAGCTATCCGAAAGGACGTAAGGTAAGACTGTGTACGCGTGGTGGCGTTACTATCCTTTTATAAAGTGTACCAACACTTATAATCGAAGATGACTCAAAATATGGTGATAGGGATATCACATCGGGTAGTATAGTATTCTGTTGTTCAAAAGATAACGGAGCTTGTGGTAAACCACTACCTGAATCCATCTACAAACCAAAACTCAATTTGCCATATGAAGTGCAAACTTATAAATCAAATTAAGCAAGAGTGTTTACCAGTTTCAGATGAAAGGTGTGTACATAGTAGGGAGATGTTCCCTGCCACGATACCTCCGCAAGAGGTCTGTGATTCTTTTGAAAGGTTTCTAACATCGCAAGTGTGAATCAGCTCGGCAGGGTTGAAGAAAATAAGTAGGAAGAGAGTAATTTGAAACTCTATGAGTGGTTGGCATTACCAACCCACATTGAATCGGTACATCTCAAAAGGGTGTGGAAACGAAAGGAAACAAATAATCTTTCTAAAGTTGGTTCGCAATATGGAGTATTCTCATCCTTATTTTTATAAGCGGTATTGGTGTAATAGTAGCACACTCGACATTCCAGTTGAGATGAGGGGGGGCAGAACCTTCGCACCGCTCTTCGTAGTAGTTAAAACCAGATATTTAGATGTACCTTCTAAGGACTGTAAAATCTACTTTAAAAAAATCGACAAATTATATGATGGTATGGTTTTCAGGGGATTTTCGCCTTAAAGAATCTCAACCAATACGAATTAGTGTTGATGGTAAATAACGGATGTAGCTAGTCCTATTGAAAGAGCCACCCTAAAATCTTTCATTTTTAGCTAATTAGTGAAAGTAATTTAATGAGGCTGATAACAACCGGAGCATGACTCGTCGTGGTGTATTTTGAAATTGAATTACTTTTTTTATTAAAACAAACGATTATTATTTTTTTAGATATATATTAACAATGAAAACTCTTAACATACATACAATTTGTTCACTGGCAACTCAAAGAAATGAGTGGCAAGGGATTGGTATGTTTAGTACGATAGCAAATCCGGCAGTCTTGAATTTAGGCAAGGTGGATTATATTGGAAAAAAGTTAAGGGA
>JACCDQ010518195.1_pt1 | contig 11674 bp, 11 predicted proteins | sample 7446031 | NCBI WGS metagenome assembly JACCDQ01 (sample SAMN15323442, study PRJNA562643) | freshwater metagenome | isolation source: river surface water | place: USA:Blue River Watershed | collected 2017-08-17
CACCATACTGACGATGTGTCTTGCCCCCTACACGCTGGGCACCGCATTAGCCCATGACGCACTGGATGAATCCATCTCGCCCGCCATGAGTCTGGGCCCTACCCTCAACTTTGCCGGCCAGAAGTTGAGCTATCGCAATGAGACGATGGGTGACTGGCAAGCTTACGTTGCACTCAGCGGCCTGGCGGCGGCCCAGAGCAATACTAGCAATGCCAGCCCCAAGGACTTCGGCGACGTTTCCAACGCCCAGTTCATGTTGCAGAAGACCTCCGGCTGGCTGCAGCTGTTTGCCATGGGCGGCGCCTATTCACAGCCGGCACTGGCCAGCAACTACACCCGCGCCTATACCCAGACCGATGGCACCTGGGGGTTCTTCCCGGTGGGCTGGATCACACTAGCCCCCAACAACGAATGGCAGCTCAATATCGGCAAACTCTTCGCCATCGGCGGTGGCGAGAACACCTTCACTTACCAGAACATCAATATCCAGCGCGGCCTGCTCTGGACTCAGACCAACGTCGTCACGCGGGGCATGCAGCTCAATTACCAGGGCGACACGTTTAGCGCCAATCTGGCCTGGACGGATGGCTCATATTCGAACACCTATAACTGGCTGAGCGGCCAGCTGACCGTGCCGCTTAACGAGCGTCATAGTCTCAATGCCAGCTGGACCGGCTCAGTCAGCGCCAATGCCATGAACACCATGGCCACGCCGTTGCTGCAAAACAATTCGCAGATCACGACGCTCAACTACGGATATAACATCCCGCACTGGTCACTCAGCCCCTATCTGCAGATGACGGTCGTGCCTGCGGCACCCGAAGTCGGCATCCTTGGGAGCTCAGGCACCCGTGGTGCCGCCATACTGGGCACTTACCGCATCAACCCGCTGGAACAGGGCAAGCCCGTCAAACAGAACATCACCCTGCCCCTGCGCCTGGAATACCTTAACAGCTGGGGTAATAGCGGCGTCAGCAGTAATAACCTCATGTACGGCCCAAATAGCGCCGCCTGGAGCGCCACACTCACACCCACCTGGCAACGTGGTGCGTTCTTTACCCGACTTGAAGGCTCCTACGTGCGCGCCCTCAATGCCAGCAGTGGTGCCAGCTTTGGCCTGAACGGCAACGCCAACGGCCAGGCCAGAATCATGCTTGAAGCGGGTATCCTGTATTAACCATGACAAATTCACACCGCGCCGGCATCTGCCTGATCTTGGCCCTGCTCCTCACAGGCTGCGCCAGTGTGTCTGGCAACATCCGTGACGGCAACTTCAGCTATCAGGCCAAAGACGTCAGCATCAATCATTTCGGCATCAACTACAGTATCAGCCTACCGATGCGTGTCGGGAGTGAAGACGTCACCGCCCTCACCCACGCCACCGATTGTGAAAAGAGTGCCGGCACCCTACAGATCAAGGATAAGTCGGGCTCTGAACTTGCCAGCTATACCGTGAGCACTCAAGGCACCAGCGGCGCCGACAAGATATTTAAACACCTGTGCGAACTGAACCCGAAACTGGTCCGGGTCATGCGCGGGTGCTCGTGATCTAGCACAGGAATCAAGCAACCTGGCTTTGCGCAACCACTTGGGCCGCGGCTAACTCATCACCCGTAGGCTGCGCTACAGCGACACCAACAGCGGCAGTAGAAATCAGTACGATCCAGACCAGAAAGTTTTTCATGACAATGCTCCTTATGTGTTGACCCTTGAAATCGGGCACAGGAGACATCGTATTCGGCGAGAGTCTCACCAGGTGAGCCTCTCGAAAAAACTTCAAAATATTTTTTGTTTGATACAGACAGCACTACTGGCACGCTAAGGGTACATCGCCTTGTACTTTATGAAATTGATCCTGACGCTCTCATAGGCATCAGCCGGAATTGCCATCGGGCCTTCATAGGAGCTATCAAAAGCGAGAATGAAGGCAATGACGAATCCAATGACGATGGAAATCAGGATCGCAATGAAGTCATGCATGGCCTGGTTTTCCATGCTGAATAAAAACAAGAAAATGATGTTAATGATGGCTGCAGCGATCAAAGTCGCCCAGACGATGGGTGGCAGGTGATCCTTGGACGACAAGACCCGGTTCCTTCTTGCGTCAATCAAGGTACTCACCTTCTGGTAGAGATCTGCGTACTGAATCTGTACTACGCTATCGTTCGTCCTAAATTTGATGGTGGTCATATACAAATCGACAAGCGCATCCCATCCCTTCTGGAAGTTATGGTTGCTGTTGCCCATCTGTGGCCATTCCTCGTTAATGACAATATCAAGGTAATTCTGCCCGCCTTTCATCAATTCAGACTTAAGTGGTTCTGGCATGGCAAACGAACCACGCAAGACATCGGCCGCAAGCTGAGCCTCTTGGCTAACACTTGCTTCAGCCTTGGCGTGGAGCTCCCAAGCAGTAACGGCTATAGATGCAAGCAACACAGCCGTAAAAATACTGATCGTCGCAAGACCGTAACTGACAGTGTCTCTATGCGACTGTCTAATGTGAACGGGTATTAATTTGAAGACCCGAATTCCCATGTAGGAAAATAGGGCAAAACAGGCTGGGATCGAAAGAATGCCGACCCAGACACCATGACCAAAAAGAATGTCATAAAACATAACGCCCCCACTAAGTCTGCCTGCTCAGAATACACAGAAAGATTTACCAAATCGAGACACTCGAGCAGGCGGTCACCCAAGCACCTTGAATCCGCCTGCGGCTCAATCTGTCCAGCCAAAGTAGCCCCTGTGGAAGTGCTGTAGGAACCACAAAGAAATAAAGCCCCGAAGGGCTCTATTTCATGACAATCTGGCGGAGACGAGAAGATTCGAACTTCCGATACCCTTTTGGGGTATGCTCCCTTAGCAGGGGAGTGCCTTCGACCACTCGGCCACGTCTCCAATCCGGTCTGCCATGGCTTACCGGAGGCTGAATTCTAGCGGGTCAGCCCCCCAGGGTCAAACTCAGTTGCCTTTTACTTGGCTTGATCGAGGCCAAAGGTACGGTGCAGCACGCGCACCGCCAGCTCCAGATATTTTTCATCCAGAATGACCGAGATCTTGATTTCAGAGGTCGAGATCATCTGCAGGTTGATGCCCTCTTCGGCCAGCGCACGGAACATCTGGCTGGCTACGCCCGGGTGCGAGCGCATGCCGACGCCAACGGCCGAGACCTTACAGATCTTGTTGTCGCCGAAGATTTCGCGGGCGCCGATGTGCTTGCGGACTTCTTCCAGAATGGCCTTGGCCTTGTCGAAGTCGCCCCGGTTCACGGTAAACGAGAAGTCGGTGGTGCCGTCGTGGCTGATGTTCTGGATGATCAGATCGACGTCGATGTTGGCTTCGGCGATCGGGCCCAGGATCTGGTAGGCAATCCCGGGCTTATCGGGCACGCCGAGAACGGTGAGCTTGGCTTCATCGCGGTTAAAAGCGATGCCGGAGATGATTGGTTGTTCCATGTTCGTGTTGTCCTCAACGGTGATGAGGGTGCCTTCGCCACCCTGACCATATTCTTCAAAGCTGGATAGAACGCGCAGCTTGACCTTGTATTTGCCGGCGAATTCGACGGAGCGGATCTGCAGCACCTTGGAGCCGAGGCTGGCCATTTCCAGCATTTCTTCAAAGGTGATGGTGTCGAGCTTGCGGGCCTCTGGCACGATGCGCGGGTCGGTGGTGTAGACCCCATCGACGTCGGTATAGATCTGGCATTCGTCGGCCTTGAGTGCCGCAGCAAGCGCCACACCGGTGGTATCTGAGCCACCACGACCCAGGGTCGTGATGTTGCCGTTTTCATCAACGCCCTGGAAGCCAGCCACCACAACGACCTTGCCTGCCTTGAGGTCGGCACGCATGGGCGCGTCGTCGATCGACAGGATGCGCGCCTTCATGTGGCTGTCATCCGTGAGGATCTTGACCTGGCCGCCGGTATAGCTGACGGCATCAACACCGATTTCTTTCAGGGCCATCGACAACAGGCCAATCGTGACCTGTTCGCCGGTCGAGAGGATGACATCCATCTCGCGCGGATCGGGATTATCTTGCAGGGCCTTGGCCAGCGCGATCAGTCGGTTGGTCTCACCGCTCATGGCGGAAACGACCACGACCACGTCGTGTCCATCCTTGCGGAAGGCCGCAATTCGACGGGCGACGTTCTGGATGCGCTCGGGGTTGGCGACGGAGGTGCCGCCGTATTTCTGGACGATGAGAGCCATCAGTAAGTCTTATCAAAGATTGAACAAAGCGGCGCCGATTATAGCCTAAATTCACACCAAACCGGCACCCGCCTTGGCGCTGCAAAGCCTTCTGGGCGGGCGAATCACGCTCAAATCATGCCGCAGCGCACCATTACGGTGCACATAAATTTGACTTCGCGCAATGACTGTCTAGATTGAAGAGTAAGTGGGAGACAATCATGAACACGCCCGTTAAAAAGCGGTTCAGAAAGACTGGGGGAGATACGGGGAAGGTTACGCCCCTCAAAGGCATGCTGAAGCAGCCCCCGAAAGCGCTCCGTCTGGAGCTGGGCCTGACTCAGGCAGATTTCTGGTCACCCGTGGGTGTGTCGCAGAGTGGTGGCTCGCGCTATGAGTCGGGCAGAAAGCTGCCCGCCGCGATTAGTGCCCTACTCCATCTGGTGCATATTCAAGGGGTGCAGATCAACGAATCCGTCGGCGCTGATCGGCTTGTAGGTGCAACCCTGAAAGAAGCGGATCCGGCGCGCTACGAGGCGTTGCTCAAATCCCCGGTTAAAGGCTGACCTGAACAGTCACTCCGGTTGAGCGAATCCGTTCGGCCCATGCATTCATAGCGGCTTCAGACAATGCGGTGAGGTGTGGGGCTTCCGGTTGCAATGAAGGCCTGGCCAGGCCATACAGATGGACGCCCTGAATCTGATCCCGGTTACGAAGAACAAATTCCAGATACGCGGCTTCGTCTGCCGCATCAGGTGCCTGCCCATCCCACGCCAGCCAGCAGGTCTGTAGCCAGACGGGAGCCAGGCTGCAGGCTACATCCAGCCGGTGTTGGATCTGTTCGGGTTTATAGCTGATGCCATTGATCTGCTTCATGGAATCCGGCAGTAGCCGATCGACCTTGAACCAGACAACACCCCCCGCCTCGGCCAGTGCTTTTACGCCGGCCTGGACTTCGGGGCGCAGCATGAGGCTGCCATTGGTGATCAGCACCAGCGGGATGTCGAGCCCGTGGGCATCGCGTTGCCGGCGGGCAATCTCAACGGCCTCGGCAAACTGCGGCGAACTGGTGGGCTCACCGTTACCGGAAAACGCGATATCCCGGATCTGGCGCATGGGCTCGGGCGTATCGGGCGGAATCATCGGGCTTAATCCGGGGTTATCCAGCAACCCCCTCAGCTCGGCTTCCAGTAGCCCGAGATTGACCTCCGGCGCTTCCCCCCGGTGCAGGCCGGGCACCTGGCAATAGGCGCAGGCCCAGTTACAGGCGTTATTGGTGTTGAGGTTGATCCCGATCGAGATGCCCCGCATACGGCGCGAGAGTACCGGGTACACGTAGGTCAGATTCAGAAAATCCGGATCGTGATCGCTAAAGGTCAGCCAGCGCACCGGCTGTGCGGGATCGGGCTTGCTGACGGAATCAGCGGGCGGCTTCGGGTCGCTCATGCTGCAATGATACAATCGCCCACTCGATTTAGACCGGAATTGCCAGAAGTCATGCGCATTACTCGCCGGCTGGAGTTTGACGCCGGCCACCGCATCCCTGATCACCGCAGCCAGTGCCGTCACCTGCACGGGCATCGTTACGCCATGGAAATCACCCTCTCCGGTGATGTGATCGATAAAGCCGGTGACCCGGCCAATGGCATGGTCATGGATTTCGGGGACATCAAGACGATTGCATTGCGTGAAGTGGTCGACCAATGGGACCACGCCTTCCTGGTGTACGAAAAAGACACCGAGATCGTGCTGCTGCTGGAGAAGATTCCCGATCACCGGACGGTACTGCTCGAGGTGGTCCCGACTGCCGAGAACCTGGCAACCGTGGCCTTCCGAAAACTGGCGCCGCATTACCAACACGCCTACGGTAACAATCTGAAACTGGAGCGTGTGCGGCTGTATGAAACGCCCAACTGCTGGGCTGATGCAATTGCCCCGATTGATCTTGTTGAGCCTAAGCCGTAATTTAGACGCCGGGTTCTAATCAACGCGCCGGTAGACGCGTTCGAAGCGGCTTTTGCCGCACACACCAAAATCGCCGGGACCATACTGCATCAGCCAGTCGCCGGCCTCCCCCCGTAATACATCACGCCCTGCGGAACGCGCAGCAGTAAACGGTTCGTCGATCTGTTTAGCCAGTACGGGGACAGGCTTGGCCGTATAACTGCCGTCCTGGCCGTCTGCCGTGGGTGCAACGGCCTGATACTTGGCATCAAAACGGTGGCGATCCACGCTCCAGCGGTCTCCGGTACACCCGGTAATGATGGCATCACCTACCTGGTATTTGTTCGGGCCTTCGAGGCTGATCAGTTCACCGGGTTCAGGCGCAAAGACAACCTTTACCACTTCGGTTTTGATGAAACGCCCCGCAACAGGGTCTTGAGAAAGATCGATGGCTTGCAGATGCAACATCAGCGATTCACATCCACCACAACTCGGCCGCGGACTTTACCTTCCAGCAGCTTGGCACCGACATCCATCGCCTCGGCCAAACCAATCTCGGTGGTGTTGGCTTCCAGCTTGGCAACATCTAGGTCGCGCGCCAGGCGCTGCCAGGCTTCCATCCGCTTTTCAGAGGGTGCCATGACGCTATCGATGCCGTAGAGGGTAATGCCGCGCAGAATGAACGGCATTACCGTGGATGGGAAATCCGCGCCACCCGCCAGACCGCAGGCAGCGACCGCGCCACTGTACCGGGTCGTGGCGCAGGCATTGGCCAGGGTGGTGCTGCCCACCGAATCGATCACACCGGCCCAACGTTCTTTGCCCAAGGGCTTGCCCGGTTCCGAGAGTTCTTTGCGGTCGATAATGTCTGCAGCGCCCAACGCCTTAAGATGTTGCGCTTCGCCCGGACGTCCGGTTGAGGCAATCACGGTGTAGCCCAGCGTAGCCAGCAACATGATTGCGACGCTGCCGACACCGCCATTGGCACCGGTCACGAGAATCTCACCATCGGCCGGTTTGATGCCGTGCTTTTCCAGGGCGAGCACGCAGAGCATGGCGGTGTAACCTGCAGTGCCAATGGCCATCGCCTGACGTTCAGTAAAGGTCGGCGGCAGGGGTACCAGCCAGTTGCCATTCAAACGTGCTTTCTGTGCCAGGCATCCGCTGTGTGTTTCCCCGACGCCCCAGCCATTGAGGACAACCTTGTCACCGGGTTTCCAGCACGGATGATTGCTTTCGAGCACCGTGCCGGCCATATCAATACCGGGGGTCAGCGGAAACTTGCGGACCACGGGGCCTTTGCCGGTAATGGCGAGGCCATCCTTGTAGTTCAATGTGCTCCAGGCGACCTGAACGGTGACATCGCCTTCGGGCAAGGCCGACTCATCAAGTTCCTTCAGCTCGCAGCGATAGCCGGCGTCATCTTTGTTGATCTGCAAGGCGCGGTACATGGTCGGTCTCCGTGAAACAACGTTATGCGGCCATTCTATGACGGCCGGCGGTGAAAGCAAGCCTCAAAACACAAACGGCTCGCCGGGTAACGACGAGCCGTTTAAATCTGGCGGGTCCGGTGAGATTCGAACTCACGATGGGTTTCCCCACGCCGGTTTTCAAGACCGGTGCATTCAACCGCTCTGCCACAGACCCTTGGTTAAATTCAGGCGAGATTCTATCAGGTTGCGTTTAGGTTGACTCGGCCTTTGGTGGGCGCGCCCGGCGCGGACCACCGGTACGGGCACGGAAGGGTTTTGCCCCGCCACTCCCCTCAGCGCGCGGCGGCCTTGGGCCGCCAGAACGCTGCCCCGAAGGCTTGCCCCCCTGAAAACCGCCCTGCCCCTGACCGTGGCGAGGTGCCTTTCCGTTACCCGGCTTCTGCCCTTTGGCAAAGGGCTTCTTGCCGCGATGATTCTTGCGCAGGCTTTGCAATGCCGGCATCCCGGCGAGCTCACGGTGCAGGTTACGGTCTTCCCGCGCCTCACGCCGGAATTCGCTGACGATATCGCGCACATGCGCATTGGCACCACGGGGCTGACGATCATCATCTTCCCAGGCGTCGTCGTCATCAATGAACTGCAGTGCGGTCAGCGGATCGGTTTCACCCGGCGCTAACTGGTTGCCGTTGTACATCGCATCGAGCACGTATAGTTTTTCTTCGGGCAGGTTCTCCCACGGATCACGATCGTCCGGGAAATACGGCTGCGCATCCGGGTCGCGCGGTTTACGGCCACGCGGCGGGCGCTGATTGGCCTGCTGACGTGCGTACAACCACGCTTCGCCTTCGGCACGCGCCTTGGCATCTTCGTCGAGCTCGATGGGCTGTGCGTCTTCTTCGGTTTCTTCGAAATCGCCGGAGGCTTCGCTGGACTCAACGCCCTCTTCCGAACCTTCACCGGCCTGCGGGCGGGCGTTGCGCGGATCAGCGGCGTACTTGGCGGCCTGTTCAGCCTGATACTCGGCCAGCGCTTCAGGCGACATCGGTTCGAAGCCCGGGATGATTTCCGGTTGAATCGGGTTCCCGAGCAGGCGCTCAATGGACTTGAGCAGCACGGCATCATCATGCGTGACGAAGGCTACGGTATCGCCTGTCCGACCTTCTTCACCGTTCAGCACGCGATTCAGCCGCGACGGATAATCGTCGGGCACACCCGGTAGATCGTAATGCACGACCCGCTGGATACCATCCATATCAAAGCCGCGGACCGCCATATCGGTGGTTACGAGGGCATTGAGCTGGTTGTTCTGGAACTCATCGAGCGCACGGCCACGCGGGGGCTGACCACGGTGGGCATGCAGTGCAAAGGCGGTAATCGCGCTCTTAGCCAGTTTACGGGCCAGGCCTTCTGCGCCGAACTTGGTGCGAACAAACACCAGCGAGCGTGGCCAGGCTTCGTCTCTAAAGAGTTGCGCCATCAGCTCCCGCTTGCGATGCGGATCAACGGCGATAAAACGCTGATGTACCCGCGAGGTCACATCATCACCCCGGTCGATCACCACTTCTTCCGGGTAACTCAGCAGACCAGCGGCAAAGCCTCGGATGTCATCACCCAGGGCGCTGGCGACCACCACGGTCTGGCGCGTCTTGGGGAGCATGGGATAGAGACGCTCGAGCTCGGACGCCTGCCCCATGTCCATCATGCGATCGACCTCATCGAATACCAGAACCTTGACGCTGTCCAGATTGACGTGGCCCTGACCCAGATGATCCAGCAAACGACCCGGTGTGGCGATCAGGACATCCAGGCCGCGCTGTAGCGCCTGCACCTGAGGGTGCACACTGACACCACCATACACGGCAAAGGAATAAAAGTTGTCATGCCGACCATAGGTACGGAAGGCATCCAGAACCTGCAAGGCCACTTCGCGAGTCGGCACCAGCACCAGAATGCGCGGACCACGGCCGGGCACCTGCGTCAGTGCGGCGTCTTCACGATGCAGCAGATCCAGCGCCGGGATCGCATAGGCCGCCGCCTTACCCGACCCTGCGGGGGTCGCAACCAGCGCATCTTTACCCGTCAGCATCAGAGGGATCAGCGCCGCCTGCACCGGGGTCGGCACGGGCGCTGCACCGGAGGTATCGGCATCCTGAATCGCTTTCAGGCGCGATTCGCTCAAAGAGAATTGTTCAAAAGACATCGTCATGGCCCTCATGGGCAAACGCTTACACAAAAAAATTCAGATCAGAAACGAGGGTGGCGTTCGGCCCGAACCGGAGAATAAAAAATTAGATTCTCAGGCCGTCAGGCCACGCGACAGATCGTTACGGATATCGACGACCGATTCAAGACCCACAGCCATGCGCAGCAGATTGTCCTTGATGCCTGCAGCGGCACGTGCTTCCGGCGTGATGCGACCATGGGTGGTACTGGCCGGATGCGTGAGTGTTGTACGGGTATCACCCAGATTGGCGGTAATCGACAACAGCTGACAGGAGTCTACCACACGCCAGGCAGCATCCTTGCCACCCTTGACTTCAAAGCTGACGATCGCGCCGCCACCCGATTGCTGGCGCATGGCCAGATCATATTGCGGATGCGACGGCAGGCCCGGATAGTAGACCCGTTCGATGGCCGGATGGGCCTCGAGCCATTGCGCCAGTTCGAGCGCCGAGGCTGATTGGGCGCGCATGCGGATCGCCAGGGTTTCCAGCCCCTTGCCCAGCACCCAGGCATTGAAGGCCGAGAGCGTGGGACCGGTCGTGCGCAGAAACACGAAGATCTTTTCAACGATGGCCTTGCTCGCACATACGGCACCGCCCAGCACCCTGCCCTGACCATCCAGATATTTGGTGGCCGAATGCACCACGATATCGGCGCCGAGGGCCATCGGCTTTTGCAGCACCGGTGTGCAGAAGCAGTTATCAACAGCTAGGGGTACATTGTGCTCTTTCGCAATTGCCGCCAGTGCCGCAATGTCTCCAATCTCGGTTAGCGGGTTGGACGGCGTTTCGCAGAACAGCAAACGCGTGTTCGGACGAATGGCGGCCTGCCACTCGGCTGGATCCGTCAGCGACACAAAGGTCGTCTCGATGCCAAAGCGCGGCAGGATGGTGCCCAGCAACTGGATGGTCGAGCCGAACAACGACTTGGAGGCCACGATGTGATCTCCGGCGCTGAGATTGGCCATGATCATGGCCGTAATGGCGGCCATGCCGCTGGCGGTGGCGATACAGGCTTCGGCACCTTCCAGTGCGGCCAGACGTTCTTCGAAAAGCGTGACGCTGGGGTTGGTGAAGCGTGCATAGACGTTGCCATCCTCCTCGCCGGAGAACATGACGGCAGCCTGGGCCGCATTCTCGAACACAAAGCTCGAGGTCAGGTACATGGCCTCGCTGTGCTCACGATGCTGCGTCCGGTCCATACCGGCGCGCACCGCCAATGTATCGGTGGCCAAGCCTGTGGGCAGCGGTTTCCTGTGGTGATTACTCATGATGCGGTCAGTTTACTGCCCCGGGCGACGAACGAACATCTCGATCTGCTGGGCGTCATTGCTACCTTCGTCATCGTCGTCACTGCCGGATGCTGGCTTTGCCGGCTTCTGACGGGCGCGCTCGACGTTTTCAAGGTAGGCCTCATCCACATCCCCCGTGATGTAACAGCCGTTAAAGCAGGAGGCATCAAAACGGTGAATGCGCGGGTTACAGGCTCGCATCGACTCTTCCAGCGCATCGAGGTCCTGATAAATCAGTTCGTCTGCACCGATCAGTGCAGCGATCTGCGCATCGGTACGACCGGTGGCAATCAGTTCGCTACGAGTCGGCATATCGATGCCATAGACATTCGGGAAACGCACAGGGGGAGAAGCCGATGCGAAATACACTTTCTTGGCGCCGGCGGCCCGTGCCATCTCGACAATCTCGTGGCTCGTGGTGCCTCGGACGATCGAATCATCAACCAGCATCACATTCTTGCCAGCAAACTCCTGCGTCACGGTATTGAGCTTCTGGCGTACCGATTTCTTGCGGGTTGATTGGCCCGGCATGATGAAGGTGCGGCCGATGTAGCGGTTCTTCACAAAACCCTCGCGGAATGGAATCCCCAGCG
>JACCDQ010816687.1_pt1 | contig 11674 bp, 14 predicted proteins | sample 7446031 | NCBI WGS metagenome assembly JACCDQ01 (sample SAMN15323442, study PRJNA562643) | freshwater metagenome | isolation source: river surface water | place: USA:Blue River Watershed | collected 2017-08-17
AGCACGTGATCGTGATTGGCGGTGGCGACACCGGCTCCGACTGCGTGGGCACCAGCAACCGCCACGGCGCCGCCAGCGTCACCCAGTTCGAGGTGATGCCGATGCCGCCCGAGCAGGAGAACAAGGAGCTGACCTGGCCTTACTGGCCGATCAAGCTGCGCACCTCGTCCAGCCACGAAGAGGGTTGCACCCGCGAGTTCGCCATTTCCACCAAGTCCTTCAACGGCACCAAGGGCAAGGTCACCAGCCTGACCACGGTGAACGTGGAGTTCAAGGACGGCAAGCTGGTGGAAATCCCCGGTACCGAAAAGGAATACAAGGCCGACCTGGTGCTGCTGGCCATGGGCTTCACCAACCCGGTGGCGACCGTGCTGGACGCCTTCGGCGTGGACAAGGACGCCCGTGGCAACGCCAAGGCGACCACCGACTTCACCGGCGGCTACGCCACCAACGTGGCCAAGGTGTTCGCCGCCGGCGACATGCGCCGTGGCCAATCGCTGGTGGTGTGGGCGATCCGCGAAGGCCGCCAGGCCGCGCGCTCGGTGGACGAGTTCCTGATGGGCTTCTCCGACCTGCCGCGTTGATTCCGGGTTATCCCGTATGATTCAAGGGCCGGTTCGCCGGCCTTTGTCATTTGTAGCGTTCATGAACAGCACCAACCTCGTCGAGCTGCGCGACCTGACCTTCGGGTACGGGGAACGGACCGTGCTCGACCGCCTGACGCTCGACGTGCCCCGAGGCAAGGTGACGGCGCTGATGGGCGCTTCGGGCGGTGGCAAGACCACGGTGTTGCGCCTGATCGGTGGCCAGGTGGGTGGGCAGGCTGGGCAGGTGCGCTTCGATGGCCAGGACGTGGGCGGCATGGATGCGCGCGGTTTGTACGCGATGCGTCGCCGCATGGGCATGCTGTTCCAGTTCGGCGCCCTGTTCACCGACCTGAGTGTGTTTGACAACGTGGCGTTTCCCCTGCGCGAACACACGCACTTGCCCGAAGAATTGATCCGCGACATTGTGCTCATGAAGCTGGACGCGGTCGGTCTGCGCGGTGCTCGCGACTTGATGCCTTCCGAGATCTCGGGCGGCATGAGCCGGCGCGTGGCGCTGGCCCGAGCGATCGCGCTTGACCCCGAACTGGTGATGTACGACGAGCCGTTTGCCGGCCTGGACCCGATCTCGCTCGGCACGGCGGCACGGTTGATCCGCCAACTGAACGACGCCATGGGCCTGACCAGCATCATCGTGTCGCACGACCTGGACGAAACCTTTGCCATCGCAGACCATGTGGTCGTGCTGGCCAATGGGCGCATCGCCGCCCAGGGCACGCCCGATGAGGTGCGACACAGCACCGACCCGCTGGTGCACCAGTTCGTGAACGCCGAGCCCGAGGGGCCGGTGCATTTCCATTACCCGGCCCAGCCGGCAGCGCAGGATTACGGTCCGGAGGTGGCCCGATGAGCCGCTCCGCGCTGTCGTCACTGGGTTACGCCGTGCGCTCCAAGCTGGCCGACATTGGCTACGCGACCCGTTTGTTCATGCGCCTGTGGGTGTTCCTGCCCACGGTGTTGCGGCGGTTTGGCCTGGTGCGCGACCAGATCCATTTCCTGGGCAACTACTCGCTGGCCATCATCGGCGTGTCGGGCCTGTTCGTGGGCTTTGTGTTGGGCTTGCAGGGGTACTACACCTTGCAGCGTTTCGGCTCCACCGAGGCCTTGGGTTTGCTGGTGGCGCTGAGCCTGGTGCGCGAGCTGGGGCCGGTCATTGCCGCTTTGTTGTTTGCGGGGCGGGCGGGCACGTCGCTCACCGCCGAAATCGGCTTGATGAAGTCGGGCGAACAGATCAGCGCCATGGAGATGATGGCGGTCGATCCGGTGGCCCGCATTTTGGCGCCGCGCTTCTGGGCCGGCGTGCTGGTGCTGCCGGTGCTGACTGCGGTGTTCAGCGCGGTGGGCATTGTGGGGGGCTGGATGGTCAGCGTGCCCATGCTGGGCGTGGACAGCGGTGCCTTCTGGAGCCAGATGCAAGCCGGTGTGGACGTTTGGAGCGACGTGGGCAACAGCGTGGTGAAAAGCGTGGTGTTCGGCCTCGCGGTCACCTTTATTGCCTTGTTGCAAGGCTACGTTGCGCAAGCCACGCCCGAAGGCGTGTCGCGCGCCACCACCCGCACCGTGGTGATGGCGTCGCTCACCGTGTTGGGCCTCGATTTCGTGCTGACCGCACTGATGTTTGGAATTTGAATGAAAGAGGGTGTGCATGCAACGCTCTGCTAAAGACCTGTGGGTGGGCCTGTTCGTGCTGTTGGGCGCGCTGGCCTTGTTGTTCCTGTCCCTGCAGGCGGCCAACCTGCTCAACCTGAGTTTTCAGCCGCATTACCAGGTGACGGCCCGGTTCGACAACATCGGCGGACTCAAGCCGCGTTCGGCCATCCGCAGCGCGGGCGTGGTGGTGGGGCGGGTCGAGTCGATCCGTTTCAACGACCAGACCTTCCAGGCCGATGTGGTCATGGCCCTGGATTCGCGCTATGCTTTCCCGAAAGACAGTTCCCTGAAGATTTTGACCAGCGGATTGTTGGGCGAACAGTACATTGGGGTGGAACCGGGCGGCGCCGACGACAACCTGGCCGCTGGCGACGTGGTCACCTTGACGCAATCGGCGATCGTGCTCGAAAACCTGATCAGCCAGTTCTTGTTCAACAAGGCGGCCGAGGCGGGCGACGCGTCGCCTTGAGTGTCAGCCGCAGACAGACCGACAGAGGGAGTGTTCACATGAAATCGATCGAGATGAAGCGTTGGGGCTTGGGTGCCGTCATGGCCATGGTTGTGCTGCTGGGTGGTTGCGCCACCGGCCCCAACGCCCACCCGCAAGACCCGCTGGAGCCTTTCAACCGGGGCGTGTACCAGTTCAACGAGGGGCTGGACCGAGCGGTCCTCAAGCCCGTGGCCACCGCCTACCAAGACGTCACCCCCAGCCCGGTGCGCACCGGGGTGAGCAACTTCTTCAACAACTTGCGCGATTTGTGGTCGTCGGTCAACGCCCTGTTGCAGGCGCGTCCGCGCGAAGCGGCCGAAAACTTCATGCGCTTCAACGTCAACACCTTCTTCGGCCTGGGCGGCGTGCTGGACATCGCGACCGAAATGGGCATCGAACGCACCACGCTGGACGTGGGCCATACCCTGGGCCGCTGGGGCGTGCCCTCTGGCGCCTACCTGGTGTTGCCCGTGTTCGGCCCGTCTTCGGTGCGCGATACGGTCGGGCTGGTGGCCGATCAGCAGGGCGATCTCGTCCAGCAGGGCGTGGACCACGTGCCGACCCGCAACACCCTGACCGCTTTGCGCGTGGTGGACACCCGCGCGCACCTGCTGCGTGCCGGTGAGTTGCTGGAAGACGTGGCGCTGGACAAATATTCCTTCACCCGCGACGCCTACCTGCAGCGGCGCCAGTCGCAGATCGGTGTGGCCCCCGCGCCTGTGGAGCGGTTTGACGACTGAATTTTCTGTGAGCGTGTGTAACGACGGGGGAACCCGCTGATGCCGTTTTGACCCTGACAACACACCACTCCTGAAAGCCTGGAGAACACTGGAAACCCCATGAACCCTGTGATGAATGTCTTTTCGAGCCGCCGACGTTGGATGGCCACCTGCGCCCTCGCCGTGGCGCCGCTCTGGTTACCGTTGCAAGCCGCCGCTGCGGTCGAGGCGCCGGATGCATTGATCCAGCGCGTCGCCGGCGAAGTGTTTGCCATCGTCAAAGCCGATCCTGCCATCCAGGCGGGCGATATTGGCAAGGTGTCGCAGCTGGTGGACAGCAAGCTGATGCCGTACCTCAACTTCAACCGCATGACGGCATCGGCCGTCGGCCGGTTTTGGCGCCAGGCCACACCTGAGCAGCGCACGCGCTTGCAAGCCGAATTCAAGACCCTGCTGATCCGCACCTACGCCGGTGCGTTGGGCCAGGTGAAAGACCAGACGCTGGTGTTGCGCCCCATGCGCGCCCAGCCGACCGACACCGAAGTCGTGGTGCGGTCCGAGGTGCGGGGTCGGGGCGATCCGATCCAGCTCGACTACCGGATGGAAAAGGGCGCCGATGGCTGGAAGGTGTTCGACATCAACGTGCTGGGCGTCTGGCTGGTGGAAACTTACCGGGGCCAGTTCGCCCAGGAGATTCAGGCCAAAGGCATCGACGGCTTGATCGCCGCGCTGGCCGAACGCAACCGCGGCAACGCGGCCAAGTCCTGAACCGTGCCCCAGATGGCCTTGCCGCCGTTGCCCGCCCGGCTGACCCACGCCGATGCGGTGGCTTACCTCGGCCATTGCGAGGCGGCTTTGCGTGCGCAGCCGCTGCCCGCCAACGCGGTACTGCCGCTGGATGCTGGCGCGCTGACCGACTTCGATTCGTCGGCCTTGGCGGTGTTGTTGGGGGTGCGCCGCCGCGTTTTGGTGGCCGGCGCTCAATTGCAGTTGACCGGCGCGCCGCCCCATCTGCGCGACCTGGCCACCCTCTACGGCGTGAGTGAATTGCTGCCCGCGTAAAATCTCGGGCCCATGCCTGCCGTTTCCTTCCAACACGTCTCCAAGACCTACACCACCGCCCGTGGCGAGTTTCCCGCCCTCAAGGGGGTGACTTTCGACGTCGAAGCGGGCGAATTTTTCGGCCTTCTCGGTCCCAACGGCGCGGGCAAAACCACCCTCATCAGCATACTGGCGGGGCTCACGCGGGCCAGCGGCGGGCACGTGACCGTGCACGGCGCTGATGTGCAGACCGACTACGGCCAGGCCCGTCGTCGCCTGGGGGTGGTGCCGCAAGAGCTGGTGTTTGACCCCTTTTTCACGGTGCGCGAGGCGCTGCGGTTCCAGTCGGGCTACTTTGGCATCCGTGACAACGCGGCGTGGATCGACGAGCTGCTGGACGGCCTGGGCCTGGCCGACAAGGCGAACGCCAACATGCGTCAGCTCTCGGGCGGCATGAAGCGGCGGGTGTTGGTTGCGCAGGCGCTGGTGCACCGACCGCCGGTGATCGTGCTGGACGAACCCACCGCCGGCGTGGATGTGGAACTGCGCCAAACCCTGTGGCAGTTCATCTCCAAGCTCAACAAGGCAGGCAGCACCGTGCTGCTGACCACCCATTACCTGGAAGAGGCCGAGGCCCTGTGCGGCCGCATTGCGATGCTCAAGAAAGGCGAGCTGGTGGCGTTGGAGAAAACGTCCGACCTGCTGCAACGCGCGTCGGCCAATGTGTTGCGCTTCAAGACCGATCACGCCCTGCCGGCAGAACTGGCGGCGCAGGCTCGGGTGACCGGCCGCTTCGTCCAACTGCCGGCGCACGATGCGCTGGAGGTCGAACGCATCCTCGCGCAGGTGCGCGAAGCCGGTGTGCCGGTGGAAGACATTGAAATCACCAAGGCCGATCTGGAAGACGTGTTCCTCGACCTCACGGGCAACAAGCCTGCGGTGGAGGTAGCAGCATGAAGCACAGCATGAGCGGCTGGCAAACCCTGTTTTACAAGGAAATTCTGCGTTTCTGGAAGGTGGGCTTCCAGACCGTGGCGGCCCCGGTGATGACGGCCATCTTGTACCTGCTCATCTTCGGCCATGTGTTGGAAGAGCACGTCAAGGTGTACGACACGGTCAGCTACACCGCCTTTTTGCTGCCCGGTCTGATCATGATGAGCGTGTTGCAAAACGCATTTGCCAACAGCTCGTCCAGCCTGATCCAGAGCAAGGTGATGGGCAATCTGGTGTTCATCCTGCTCACCCCGTTGTCGCACCGTGCGTGGTTCGTGGCCTATGTGGGCTCGTCCATCGTGCGCGGCCTGGTGGTGGGCGCTGGCGTGCTGCTCGCCACCGTCTGGTTCACCGACCTCACCTTTGTCGCCCCCCTGTGGATCGCCGTGTTCGCCTTTTTGGGTGCCGGCTTGCTCGGGTCGCTGGGCGTCATTGCGGGACTGTGGGCCGAAAAATTCGACCAGATGGCCGCGTTCCAGAACTTCATCATCATGCCCATGACCTTCCTCAGCGGCGTGTTTTATTCCATCCACTCCCTGCCTGGCTTCTGGCAGCAGGTCAGCCACCTCAACCCGTTCTTTTACATGATCGACGGTTTCCGTTACGGCTTTTTCGGGCAGGGCGATGTGTCGCCCTGGCTCAGCCTGGCGATCGTCGGCACGGCCTTTGTGGCCGTCGGCGGGCTGGCCTTGCACCTGCTCAAATCGGGCTACAAAATCAGACACTGAACGCGCACCCATGACCGCCGACGAACTCCAATCCATCATTGCCCAAGGGCTGGCCTGCGACCACCTGGAGGTCTCGGGCGACGGGCGCCATTGGGCCGCCGTGATCGTGTCCCCGGCCTTCGAGGGCAAGCGCCTGATCCAGCGCCACCAACTGGTCTACGCCACCCTGGGCCAGCGCATCCAGACCGACGAGGTGCACGCCCTGTCGATGAAAACCCACACCCCGGCCGAATGGGCCAACCAACGCTGAACCACGCTCATGGACCAATTGCGCATTCGCGGCGGCCGCCGCCTCCACGGTGAAGTGAACGTGTCGGGGGCCAAAAACGCCGCCTTGCCCGAACTCTGTGCCGCTCTGCTGACCGACCAGCCAGTGATGCTGCGCAACGTGCCGCGCCTGCGCGACGTGGCCACCATGCGCAAGCTGCTGGAAAACATGGGCGTGCAGACCCAGGCCCACGGCGACCGTGGCGGCCTCACCCTGCACGCGGCCGACCCGATCGACCCGGTGGCACCTTACGACCTGGTCAAGACCATGCGCGCGTCGGTGCTGGTGCTCGGGCCGTTGCTGGCCCGCTTTGGCCGCGCCAAGGTGTCGCTGCCTGGGGGCTGCGCCATCGGTTCGCGCCCGGTGGACCAGCACATCAAGGGCCTGCAGGCCATGGGCGCCGAGATTGTGGTGGAGCACGGTTACATGGTGGCGCAGTTGCCGGCCGGTCAGACGCGCCTGAAGGGCGCCCGCATCACCACCGACATGGTCACCGTCACCGGCACCGAGAACTTCCTGATGGCCGCGACCCTGGCCGACGGCGAAACCGTGCTGGAGAACGCCGCCCAGGAACCGGAGGTGACGGACCTGGCCGAAATGCTGATCAAGATGGGCGCCAAGATCGAAGGCCATGGCACCAGCCGCATCCGCATCCAGGGGGTGGAGCACCTGGACGGTTGTGACCACACCGTGGTGGCCGACCGGATCGAGGCGGGCACCTTTCTGTGCGCGGTGGCGGCCACCGGCGGCCAGGCGCTGTTGCACCACGCCCGAGGTGATCACCTGGATGCGGTGATCGACAAACTGCGCGATGCCGGTGTGACGGTGGACGAGGTGCCCGGCGGTTTGAAGGTGGCCTCGCCTGGCGCAGCGGCGCTCAAGGCCCAGACCTTCCGCACCACCGAATACCCCGGTTTCCCGACCGACATGCAGGCGCAGTTCATGGTGCTCAACACCGTGGCGCCCGGCGCCAGCAGCGTGACCGAAACGATTTTCGAGAACCGCTTCATGCACGTGCAGGAACTGCAGCGCCTGGGTGCCAAGATCCACATCGACGGCCGGGTGGCCCTGGTCGAAGGCGTGGAACGCCTGTCGGGCGCCACCGTCATGGCGACCGACCTGCGCGCCTCGGCCAGCCTGGTGATTGCTGGGCTGGTGGCCGACGGCGAAACGGTGGTGGACCGCATCTACCACCTGGACCGCGGCTACGACCAGATGGAAGTGAAACTGCGCGCCCTGGGCGCGGACATCGAAAGGCTCGCATGAGCGCCCGCCAGTTGACCCTGGCCCTGTCCAAGGGCCGCATCTTCGAAGAAACTCTGCCGCTGCTGGCCGCCGCTGGTATCGAGGTGCTGGAAGACCCGGACAAGTCGCGCAAGCTGATCCTGCCCACCAACCGGCCCGATGTGCGGGTGGTGCTGGTGCGCGCGTCCGACGTGCCCACCTACGTGCAGTACGGCGGCGCCGACCTGGGCGTGTGCGGCAAGGACACGCTGCTGGAGCACGAGGCCGAGTGGGGCGGGGCGGGCAACGTGGGCCTGTACCAGCCGCTGGACCTGGGCATTGCCAAATGCCGCATGAGCGTGGCCGTGCGCGCTGATTTCGACTACGCCCGCGCGGTGCGCCAGGGTGCGCGCTTGAAAGTGGCCACCAAGTACGTCGCCATCGCCCGCGAGTTCTTTGCCAGCAAAGGCGTGCACGTGGACTTGATCAAGCTCTATGGCAGCATGGAGCTGGCGCCGCTGACCGGTCTGGCCGACGCCATCGTGGACCTGGTGTCCACCGGCAACACGCTCAAGGCCAACCATTTGGTCGAAGTCGAGCAAATCATGGACATCTCCTCGCGTCTGGTGGTGAACCAGGGCGCTTTGAAAGTGAAGCGTGACGCGTTGCGCCCCATCCTCGACGCCTTTGCCCGCGCCAGCCAGCCGCCAGGGGTGCCCGCATGACCGTTGCCGCCCTCAAAGCCACGCCCCTGCGCCTGAGTACCGCCGACGCCGATTTCGAGGCGCGCTTCCAGCAGCGCCTGCATTGGTCTGCCGATACCGATGCTGCCATCGAGCAGCGGGTGGCCGACATCCTGGCCGATGTGAAGGCGCGCGGCGACGCGGCCGTGCTGGAGTACACCCAGCGCTTCGACGGTCTGAACGCCGCGAGCATGGCCGAACTGGAGCTGACCCAGGCCGAGCTGAAGGCCGCGTTCGACGGCCTGCCCGCCGCCCAGCGCGACGCGTTGCAACAAGCCGCTGATCGGGTGCGCCGTTACCACGAGGCGCAGAAAAAAGCCAGCGGCGAAAGCTGGATCTACCGCGACGAGGACGGCACCCTGCTGGGCCAGAAGGTCACGCCGCTGGACCGCGTGGGCATTTACGTGCCCGGCGGCAAGGCTGCCTACCCGAGCAGCGTGCTGATGAACGCCATTCCCGCGCACGTGGCGGGTGTGGGCGAAATTGTCATGGTGGTGCCCACCCCCCGCGGCGAGAGAAACCCGCTGGTGCTGGCCGCCGCCTACGTGGCAGGCGTCAGCCGCGCCTTCACCATCGGCGGGGCGCAAGCCGTGGCCGCGCTGGCTTACGGCACCCAGACCGTGCCCGGCGTGGACAAGATCACTGGTCCCGGCAACGCCTACGTCGCCAGCGCCAAAAAGCACGTGTTCGGCACCGTGGGCATCGACATGATCGCCGGCCCCAGCGAAATCCTGGTGTTGGCCGATGGCACCACCCCCGCCGACTGGGTGGCGATGGACCTGTTCAGCCAGGCCGAGCACGACGAACTGGCGCAGTCCATCCTGCTGTGCCCGGACGCCGCCTACCTCGACGCGGTGCAGGCCGCCATCGACCGCCTGCTGCCCACCATGCCGCGCGCCGAGATCATCGCCAAGAGCCTGAACGGCCGGGGCGCGCTCATCCTCACCCGCAGCATGGACGAGGCCTGCGCGATCAGCAACCGCATCGCTCCCGAGCACCTGGAGGTGTCCAGCCGCGAACCCCACCGCTGGGAGCCGCTGCTCAAGCACGCGGGCGCCATTTTCCTAGGCGCCTACACCAGCGAGAGCCTGGGCGACTACTGCGCCGGCCCCAACCACGTGCTGCCCACCAGCGGCACCGCGCGCTTCTCCAGCCCGCTGGGGGTGTACGATTTCCAAAAGCGCAGCAGCCTGATCGAAGTCAGTGAAACTGGTGCGCAAAAACTGGGTCAGATTGCTTCGGTCCTCGCCCACGGCGAGGGGTTGCAGGCGCACGCCCGCGCGGCGGAGATGCGCTTGCGTTGAACGCAGGAGCTTTGCATGTCACGCCGTCCGTTGGGTTTCTTGGACCGTCTCGCCCATGTGCCCCGTCTGCTGGCGGCTTTGCCGGCCAGTTTGGTGGGTCTTTTCACGCTCTCGTCGGCCCCGGCCGTGGTGGCGGCCCCACCCCAGGCCGCGCCCGCCGCTGCCCCTGCCGCCAACGGCAGCGCCTGCCCGCCATTGCTCAACCACACCTTTGCGCGCTTGCAGGACGAAAAACCTCAGTCCCTGTGCCAGTACCGTGGCAAGGTGCTGCTGGTGGTGAACACCGCCAGTTACTGCGGTTTCACCAACCAATATCAGGGTCTGGAAGACCTGTACGCCCGTTACAAGGACAAGGGGCTGGTGGTGTTGGGTTTTCCTTCGGGCGACTTTTTCCAGGAAAAGAAAAGCAACGAGGAAATTGCTGAGTTTTGCGAAAATACCTTCGGCGTGAAATTCCCGATGTTCGCCAAAAGCTCGGTGCGGGGCTCGGACGCCTCAGCGTTCTACAAGCAGCTGGCCCAGCAGACGGGCGTGTCGCCCAAGTGGAATTTTTACAAGTACCTGATCGGTCGTGACGGACAGGTGGTGTCTGCCTACGCCAGCACCACCGGGCCGACCGATCGGAAGTTGCTGGGCGAGATTCAGGCACTGCTGGCCAAACCCGCACCTTGACCGGCCCGCGCCTGCCCAGTTGGGTGGCGCCGACAGCCGTGGGTGGCTGACGGTGCTGGGACGACCCGGGTGGAGTCGTGCCAGAGGGGGGCTCAGCCGGCGAGGATTTCCCGCATTGCGCTGACCAGGGCGTTGCACTGCGCGTCGGTTCCGACGGTGATGCGCAGGAATTGGTCGATCCGCGGCAGCTTGAAGTGCCGCACGATGATGGCCCGCTGGCGCAGCGCCGCCGCCAGTGCCGCGCCGTCGTGGCCCGGGTGGCGCGCGAAGATGAAGTTGGCCGCCGATGGCAGCACCTCAAACCCCAGCGCAGTTATGTCTTCCACCAGGGTGTCGCGGGTGTCGATCACCTGGCGGCAACTGGTCTGGAAGAATGCCTCATCTTCCACCGAAGCCACCGCACCAGCGATGGCCAGCCGGTCCAGCGGGTAGGAGTTGAAGCTGTTTTTCACCCGCTCCAGCCCTTCGATCAAATCCGCATGGCCGATGGCAAAACCCACCCGCAGGCCCGCGAGCGAACGGCTCTTGGAGAAGGTGTGCACCACCAGCAGGTTGGGGTAGCGGTCGACCAGTGCGATCGCACTCTCCCCTCCAAAGTCCACGTAGGCTTCATCCACCAGCACCACCGCCTCCGGGTTGCCGGCCACGATGCGTTCCACCGCTTCCAGCGGCAGCAGCCGGCCGGTGGGGGCGTTGGGGTTGGGGAAGACGATGGCACCAGCCCGCTGCCCGTCGCGCGGCAGGTAGTCCTCCACGCGCAGGGTGAAGTCGTCGGCCAGCGGCACCACGCGGTGCGCGATGCCGTACAGGCCGCAGTACACCGGGTAGAAGGAATAGGTCACGTCCGGGAACCAGAGCTCGCCGTCGTGCTTGAGCAAAGCCTGGAAGGCGTGCGCCAATACCTCATCGGAGCCGTTGCCCACGAACACTTGGTTGGGTTTGACGGAGTAACGCTGGGCCAGTGCCGCTTTCAGCGCGTCGGCGTTCGGGTCGGGGTACAGGCGCAGCGCGTCCGAGGTGGCGGCGCGGATGGCTTCCAGCGCCTTCGGCGACGGGCCGTAGGGGTGCTCGTTGGTGTTGAGCTTGACCAGGTTGTCGAGTTTGGGCTGTTCGCCCGGCACGTAAGGGGTCAGGCCGTGGACGACGGCACTCCAGAATCGGCTCATGGGGTATAGGGGTAAAGGGCAGCGTTTGCCTTGGAGGTGGATGGTATCATGGCCCCTCGAACAACCCTTGG
>JACCDQ010331574.1_pt1 | contig 11672 bp, 14 predicted proteins | sample 7446031 | NCBI WGS metagenome assembly JACCDQ01 (sample SAMN15323442, study PRJNA562643) | freshwater metagenome | isolation source: river surface water | place: USA:Blue River Watershed | collected 2017-08-17
CGCCGGACACCTGCGCGCGCACGACCGAGGTCGCCACCGGGGTCACGGTGCCGAGCGCTTCGAGCACGACCGGGAAGGCCTGTTTTTCCGCCGTAGCCACGCCCACCGTCACCGGCGGGCGGCGCGAGCCGCGATCGCCGTCGCCATTGCCGGCACGCTTGGCCAGCACGTACCAGACCAGCGCGCCCACGGCTGCGGCCAGCAGCAGCGCGATCAGGATAGGGACGAGCGGCGATCGTTTGGCGGGGCTGGCAGGAGGCGGGGTGTTGACCATGGGGAGGCGGTGGGGTGCTGTGGCGTCGTTGTTATGGTGCCTGGGGTGCCGGGGCCGGGCCGGATACGACATCGGCATCGGCATCGGCATCGGCATCGGCCCCGTGCATGGGGCGCGTTTTCGCAGGACGCAAGCTTACCTGATTTGGGGTTTCCGCTTTATTACAGGATTCCATTCGGCCTCGGCTCGGTCCCGGGGCCTACGCGCCGGGCCATCCGCGCTGCCGGTCGCCACGGCTGGCTGCCGTCCAGGCTTACCACTGTGCCGCGCAATAGATGATGGCCGGGAAGCTCGCCAGCCACGCCCAGAAGAAGCGGTTCAGGCCAAAGTAGCGGAACACCAGGAAATGGAACAGCGCCGCCACCGCGCAGAATACGGCCGCGATGCGCGGACCGGCCAGCGCAAACGGGAACAGGCATTCCCAGACGATGAAGGTCCACGAGCAGGCGATGGCTACCGGCAGGTGGCGATAGCGGCTGTCGTCAGGAAGGGGACCGTGCAGGCCGCCGTCGAGGAAGTAGATCAGCGCGCGGCCGTTGCGCCATTCGGGCGTGACCAGCTTGATCGCGCCGGAGATGAAATAGGACGTGATCGCATGGATGGCGACGTACCAGAGGCCGGCCTTCCATGCCAGCACCGGGCCGACCCACAGCGCGGCGAGGTGGGCGGCCAGCAAGCCCGTGAGGACGATGATGCTCATGAAGTCGCTGCCGCCGTTGAAGGCGCCGCGCCAGCGGATCAGGATCAGCAAGGTGCTGGCGAACAGCAGCAGGGCGCTGGCCAGGCTGCTGCCCCACAGCAGGCTGGCGGCGGCAGCCAGCCGTACCAGCAGATGGATGCGATGCACATCAGGGCGGTAGACCAGGTCGAACAGGCGGCGCAGCGGTGCCGACGCATGCGCGACGTCGCCGCGCTGCACCGACCAGGCCCACAAGCCGCCGGGCGCCTGCACACGCTGAATCCGCAGGAATTCCAGCGTCTGGATCAGCAGGCTGAGGCCCAGCAGACATTCGAGCGCGCGCGCGGCCAGGTAGAGGCTGTTCATGCCGCGTCCCCGGGCGCGGCCTGTGACGGATGCGACGGCGAGGGCAGGGCCAGCATCGGCGACGTGAGGATGGCCATGTCCTCGGTCGGCGCCTGCAGTGGCGGCACCAGCCGCAGCTGGAACTGGTACTGCGTGCAGGGATTGCCGCGGGCGTCGATCAGCTCGCGCGCAAGGCAGTCGGCCATCTGGTAGGTGACCAGCTCGCGCACATCGCGGCCGTCGGCCAGCGTCTGCACGTCGAAGCTCAGGTGATCGACCAGGTTCTGGTTGGCCAGCAGCAGGTTATTTCTCGGGTTGTGGACGAGGTTGGCAAGCTTGAACGGCGCGCGCGGCATGAACAGGGTCCAGTCGCCCCAGTGCCCGTCCGCATTCGCCGTGCGCGTGAAGAGCCGCGGCTGCGCGCCAAAGCCATGATAGAAGCGCCAGTTCGGAAAGAAGCTGCGCAGCAGGAAGAGCCAGGGCCCGGCGATCACCCGCCCGCGCCGGCGCAGGCTGGCGACCAGGAATACGAAATACGTCGCCAGCAAAATCAGGCTCAGGGTCTGGATCGTGGTCACGTGGGGTCGGCCGGGGCGGTTTGAGGTGATTCAATGAATCTTGCAATAGGGAAAGTTTAACAGTCCAGTTCCGGAGCGTTAACCGATGGCACTGGATTACACTAGCGTCCATTGCATTCGGAGGTTTCAATGGATAGTGCGGCGATCGAGACACGCCACTGGGTTTTACTGGTTTTCATCGCATCGGCTTTGTATGCGCATCTGCGTGGTACCGTGCGTTTCGGGCTGGTGCGTGCGCTGACGGATTTCACGGTGCTGATCGCGCCGGTCAATGCGCTGATGTACCTGTTCTCGCGCACCCGCCGTTCGGCCTACATCGACCAGACCGATTTTCCGGAGCTGGAGCCGCTGCGCGCGCACTGGCAGGAGATTCGCGATGAAGCCATGGCGCTGGCAGGCACGGGACAGATTCGTGCGGCGTCGGGTTACAACGATGTCGGCTTCAATTCCTTCTTCCGCACCGGCTGGAAGCGCTTCTACCTGACCTGGTACGGCAAGGAGCTGCCGTCGGCGCAGGAGCAGTGCCCGAAGACGATGGCGCTGCTGAAGCAGATCCCGACCATCAAGGCCGCGATGTTCGCATCGCTGCCGCCGGGCGCGACCCTGGTCCGTCACCGCGACCCGTATGCGGGCTCGCTGCGCTATCACCTCGGGCTGGTGACGCCGAATGATCCGGGCTGCTTCATCGAAGTCGATGGCCAGCGCTATCACTGGAAGGATGGCGAGGCTGTGATGTTCGACGAGACCTTCATCCACCATGCAGCCAACACCACCGAGCACCAGCGCGTCGTGCTGTTCTGCGATGTCGAACGCCCGCTGTGGGGCGCGCCGGTACGCTGGTTCAACCGCCTTTTCGGCAAGTACGTGGTGGCCGCGGCTGCGTCGGAAAACGTCGAAGGCGAGGGCGTCGGTGGTCTGAACAAGTTCTTCAGCGTGTTCTACAAGGTGCGCCTGCAGTCGAAGAAGCTGAAGGCCAACAACCGCTTCCTGTACTACCTGACCAAGTGGATGGCCATCCTCGGCCTGCTCTGGCTGATCTTCTGGTAAGCGCCTGTCCGGCCAGCCTTGTCAGGCATTTCACGCTTGAAAATCAAGGGCTTGCGTGAAGTTGCTCATTTACAATATTTACGGAACGGGGTAGATTCACAGGGTCGCCGCTCATCCGTTCCGGCATGTCCCTGTCCTGTCGCCAGACCATTTCGCTGCTGAGTGTTGTCGTTGTCGCTGCTCTTGCCGGCTGTGCGTCGGAGTCCGAGCTGACGGCGATCCGCCTTGACCGCAGCAATCCCAAGTACGCGTCCGACGCTTGCCAGCGCAGCATGGCAGCCAGCAGCGTGCATGTCGATGTCAAGAACGCCAGCATGATCGCGTCGCCGGCCCTGATCCTGATGAGCGGTGGCTTGCTGCTGCCGGTGGTGGCGGCCAATGCCGCGATCGATTATGTCGACCGCACAGATGCATCGAACCTGTCGACGCGCTGCGGCGGCAAGGGCAAGACCCAGGCCGAGATCGTCGAAAGCGTATCGACGCGCGCCGTGATGGGCGTCGCTGCCAATGTCGTCCCCCTTCCTTTACCTGCATCCAAATGACTTGCAAACGTTTTCTGGCCGGCCTGCTTCTTCTTGCATGCGCCGTCCAATCGGCCCACGCCGAATGGACCTCGGTCTCGCGCCATAACAATGGCGAATTCTTCATTGACCGCTCGACCATCAACATCAAGGGGGCGCAGCGCGAAGTCTGGAGCATGATGAATTACAGTAATCCGCAGCTCAGCCGCAGCGGCCAGGTGTATCGCTCCACCAAGGCCATGCTGCAGGTCGAATGCGAATCCCGCTATGCGCGCGCCATCCACATGTCTTTCTTCACCGAGCTGCAACTGCGCGGCAAGGAATTCGGCAAGATGGGTTCGCTGCCGCCGTGGGAAAAGGTGCCGCAGGATTCGGCAATGCGCGAGATCCTCGACCTGGTCTGCAAGGCATGACACGATGAGCAAGCGTGACACCACCGGCGGATTGCGCTGGCACTGGCGCGCCTTCCTGCAGCGCCGGCGCTGGGCGGCAAGCACCGCGCAGATCGCCGACTGGCTGGACAGCACACAACCGGCATCGACGCAGCTGCTGCTGATCGGTGGCAGCGCCGGCTGGATGATGTCATCACGCTGGCTGCAGCGTCTCTCGGAAATCATCCTGGTCGATATCGACCCTTGGGCGCCGCGACTCTTCCGCCTCAACCACGGGCGCGCGCTGCGCGCCTCGGGCACCACGCTGCGTTACATGGAGGCCGATGGACTGCAGCAGCTGGAGGCGCTGCTTGCACAATTCCCGCAGGCGTCGCTGTTCTTCGACAATGTGCTGGGTCAGCATCTGTACCGGGTGCGTGAGATCGAGCGCGCGGAGGCGGAACTTGATCGTATTGCCCTGCGTTTGCAAGGACGCGACTGGGGTAGCGTGCATGACCTGTTCTCCGGGCCCGTCGACGCGCTGAAGGTGCCGGTGCAGCCGGTGCTTGGCTTCGATGCGCAGCGCGATGCGAGAGGGCTGGTGGTCGACGGTCTGCGCGACACGCCCATGCACAAGCGGCTGCTGGCGCAGGTGGGCGGCGTCAATGAATGGATGGACCACGTGACCGCGGGTGTCTTCCCGGTCGGTATCCGCAGCCGCCTGATCGCCTGGCCCTTCCTGCCGCACTATGCGCACTGGCTGCAGGCCGGCTGGGTCGCTGCCTAAAGTTTTTTCGTTTGTCGTCGATTTGCGAATACCGCTAGATTTTTCGCGGTATTGCCATCGGCAGGCGCTTTGCTGCGCCCGTTATTGTTGAGGAAAGCATGATGTCATCCGTTCGTCATTCCCTGTATCGCCCCTTGTCGGGTGCCTTGCTGGCTACGTGGCTGGCCGCCGTGGTGCCGACCGCCGCAATGGCCGAAAGCCATCCGCCGGCAGCTGCGGTACAGCGTCCGCCGTCGCCCGGCGCCAGTCACAGCACCAAGGTCGGTCATTGGGAATATGACGGCGAATTCGGCCCGACCAAATGGAATGAAGTCGATCCGGCATTCAAGACCTGCGGCTTGGGCAAGCGGCAGTCGCCGATCAACATTGAGACGCGCGACGCGGAGAAGGGCGGACTCAAGCCCATACAGTTCAACTACAACGCCGGTCCTGCCGAGATCGTCAACAACGGCCACACCATCCAGATCACACTGGAGAACGCCGGCACTGCGCGCTTCGACGGCCTGGAGTACCGTCTGGTGCAGTTCCACTTCCATACGCCCAGCGAAGAAAAGATCGACAGCATGGCGCAGCACATGGTCGCGCACCTGGTGCATCGCGCCGGTGATACCAAGCTGGCGGTGGTGGCCGTGATGTTCAAGCTGGGCAAAGAGAACAAGGTGCTCAAACCCATCTTCGACAACCTGCCGCAACGCGAAGGACAGAAGGCCAAGATCAATGAGTTCAACCCGGCCGATATCCTGCCGGGCGACCCGACCTATTTCGCGTATACCGGCTCGTTGACGACGCCGCCCTGTACCGAGGACGTGAAATGGCATGTGATGCAGACGCCAATGGTGATCTCGTATTCGCAGCTGGCGGCGTTCAAGAAGCTGTACAAGATGAATGCGCGACCGGTGCAACCCTTGAACGGGCGTCGGGTGCAGGTCTACGTGCAGCAGTAACAGGGCAGCACGGGAGCACGCAAACTACAAAGGGCGCCGCGGCGCCCTTTTGTTTGTACTCGTTGTTTGTACTCGTTGCTTGTGCTTGATGTTGGTACTGGGTGTGCGTGCTGGGTGTTCGTACTTCTTTTTTGCGCTTTGCCTTCGGGGCTCAGATCCTGTCCAGCGACTGGTGCAGCTTCAGGATCTTTTCCTTCAGCTCGGGGCTGGCGCCCATGATCGCGGGTTGTGCTCCCAGCTGACGTCGCGCTGCCTGTGCCGATTCCTGCGGTGCGGGCTGGTGGATGACGACCGGCGCAGGGCGCAGCATCACCAGCAGTGTCAGCACGAGGCTGGACAAGACCCACATCACCCACACACTGCCGGCCGGAATATCGTTCATCCGGGCCATTGCGCCATAGGCCGACAGCCAGGACGACCAGTCGATGCGCAGCCACCACAGCAGATTGCCCTGCGCCTTGCAGGTCAGCACGAAGGCGACGACGAACAACAGCCAGTTCAGCACCAGCAGCAGGGCGGGCAAACGGGAGAGCTTTTTCATCGCAAGGGGCGCGCGGCTGTGCGCGTCAGGCCTTCAGGGCGGCCGTCAGCTTTTCACTCAGAGATTCGGCGATCTGCATGCGCAGCTTCGACGTCTCGTGGATTTCCTGTTCGCTGCGATAGGCGTTCGACACCAGTTCGGCAGCGAGGCTGCGTACGCCTTCGATTTCGTTTTCAAGCGCGGTAACGCGTTCCTGCAGCGCCTTCTTTTCCTGCAGCTTGCCGCTGATCAGGCGAATCGCCGCATGCACTTGCGTCCATGCCTGCAGGCGCGGGTCGCTGATTTTCAGGCTATCGAAAACTTCCTGCATCGATTCGCCAATGTCCACCAGTGCTTCGGTCGGCAATTTGTCGAGGCCGGTCATGCCCACATTATTTTCCGCGACCGTTTCGGGATTAAGTCTTTCATTAATTGAAATTACCTGGCCGGTAGCGTCACTCCATCCGGATTGCGGTTCGAAACGCATCATCGTGGGTTTTGCCGAAGACTTTGCCATTTTGTGAATCCTTATTGAGGAGGTATCTGAAAAATGGTGTTTCATGCCGAGCCAGCGCAGCTGTGCGACGCTGGAGCCAAGAAAGCCGGAACCTCGACGCCATTTATCAATTCGCAAACTGATTTGGCTTTTAATAAATCATTGCTTGATTAAGAAAATACTTGGATTTCCTCGAAAGCCTGATCTATACTCCGCGTTATATTATGGCAAATTTTCCCCTGAAGCAACGTTAATGTAGTAAAGTCCAGAAAAATCAACGATTTGCGAGCGAATCCGAGGAACAGTATGAGCAAGGCACTCAAGGTCCTGATAACGAGCCAAAAAGGCGGCGTCGGAAAAAGCACGGTTTCGGCAAACCTGGCGGCTTATTTTGCTTACATTTCTGGCAAAAAAACCTCGCTAATCGATTTTGATCACCAGGCGACTTCGGGAAAATGGGTCCGCAAAGCTTATCCAATTGGCATTGATTGCAAGACTGTCGATTTGCCCAATGCCAAAGGCTCCGGCATCGCATTACTGAAGGCGAAAGAAGCACTGCGCAAGGCGAATGAATCCAGCGAAGTCGTCATTACCGACCTGACCTGGAGCGATGTGCTGCCGCCGGATTTCCTGTTCGAGTTCGATCTGGTGCTGGTGCCGAGCTCTCTGTCACGCGTCGAGCTCGACAGCACGCTCGAGTTCGTGAACCGCTTCTCCTATGTCTTCAATTCGCGCCTGAAAACGCCGCCCAAGCTGGTGATCGTTCCTTCGCGCGTCGACAACCTCGATACCTACGAAAGCATCTTCTCGAAGTCTTTCAATGCGGGCTTCTTCCTGTCGCCGCCGGTCATGTACAGCACCAGTGCCAACGAATTCTTCGGCACCGAATTTTTCGTGATGACGTCGAAGAAGGAAATTCGCGAGAACTTCCTCGAATTCGGGCGCTCGATCGAGCAGCTGGGCGAGATCGAAGCGGACCTGAAATCAGCGAAGGCAGGTGACGTGCGCCAGTCGTCGCTGACGCACAAGGTCAGCGGATCCATCCTCGATCGCTTCCGCGCGATTCGCAATTCGAACCCGACCGCGCCGGTGCGTGCCGCCGCCAATGACAGCGCGCGCCTCAGCACCACGACCCGACTGAAGTCGGCGATCCCGTCTTTCCTGATGATGGGCGGAGACTGAGCGCCAAGCTTGCCTGACGAACCCGCGCTGACGCACACGCGCATGAAAAAAGCGACGCCCTCGGGGACGTCGCTTTTTTTTTCGCCTGAGGCCTGCAGACGGTTGAGGGCGATGGTCAGTTGTCGAGGTCAGTTGCCGAGGTCGGCCGCACGGTAGGTCTTGCCCGGCCGCGGCACACCCCGGCGATCGATGCGCACGGCCTGCACGGTCCAGCCCAGTGCGCCATCCGCCTTCCAGTTCAGCAGCACCATCCAGCCGGTGGTCGTATCTTCATCGCTGAAACCGTCGAACACGAAATTGCCCAGACTGTAGAACACGGGCTTGCCGTTATAGGTTTCAACATCCTGCGTCACATGCGGGTGGCCGCCGATCACGGCATCGGCGCCGCTGTCGATCATCAGGCGCGCCATCTTGCGCTGTCGCTCCGATGCCAGTCGCTGGTACTCCCAGCCCCAGTGCGGATACACGACCAGGAAATCGATGCCCAGCACTTCTTTCGCATGGCGGATGTCATGCACCAGCTGGTCTTCATCCAGCCAGGCGTTGCCCGGCGTATCGTCCAGCGCCTCGAAGCTGCGCGGGAAGAAGCCGTTGTAGCCGAGGATGCCGATGCGCTTGCCCTTGATCTCGGCAATGAAGGGCCGGTGTGCATCGCGCAGCTGGCGGCCGCCACCAAAGTAGGGCATCTGCACGCGTTCGAGCCGCTGCAGCATGTCGGCGAAGGCCGGCTTGCCGAAGTCGCCGGTGTGGTTGTTGGCCAGCGAGACGGCGCTGAAATAGCGCTTGAGCAGCTTCAGCGAACGCTGCGGCGCGCGGAAGGTATAGGGCTTGTCTTCAGGGCGGCCCTTGGTCGACACCACGCATTCGAGATTGCCAATGCTGAGGTCGACGCCTTTCAACAGCGGCGCGACGTGGATGAACGGATCCTTGCCGGCGCGAATCAGCTTGCCCGGCCCGTCGGCCAGCATCAGGTCGCCGACGAAGGCCATCGTGATATCGGCGGGATCGGCGGCAGCGCCAGTCGTGCCAGTCATGTCGGGGCTGGCCGCCGGGACGATGCGAGGCTGCCGGACACCGGCTCCCGCGCGGGCAGGATCGGCTGGCAGGAGCAGCAGCGCAGACAACAGCATCACCAGGGCAGCGGGCTTCATGGGTTCACTCGCAGGTGCTGGTACAGCGGAAGAACAGTTCCCGCTCGAAGTCGGACGAATACACCTTGTTCAGCCCGAAGTCGGTCATGCGGTTGTCGACGGAGCTGCCGGGCCTGGCGGCGTGACAGGCATCCGCGGGCAAAGGGTACTCGGCCGCATGCAAGGGCACGGGGCCGCGCTCGCGCAATTCATAGACCCAGGCCTTGAGCTTGCCGCGCTCCGACAGGTACTGCGCCTGGAAGCGAAAGCGTTTGCCGAGAGTGACGGACTGCGTCGCATAGACATCCGTGGTCGGCTGCAGCAGCAGCGTTTCAGCGCGCCCGCCGTAGTCGGCTTCGCAGATCGCAGTTGGTTGAAGCGGCGGGGCCTCGGCAGCAAATACCGGGGGCAAAGCTGGCCACGCGATCGCCATCGCCAAAAACAAAAAGCCCCGGGCAACGGGGCTTTTGCGGGTCAGGATGGCCATGGCGGTGTGCGCAGCGGACCGATTATTTTTTCGGTGCTGCGCCGGCGCCGCCATTGGCGCCACCGGGGCCGCCTTTGGCATCCGCTTTGGCGGGCGCTGGCGGCGTACCGTACAGCAGGATCGCAATGTCCTTGTTGGTGGCTGCAAAGACTTCCAGCAAGCCGTCGATGCGCGCCGCCAGCGTAGCATTGTCGGCGTGCCCCATCCATTGCTGGCGGTTGTTGCGCATCACGACCAGCTGCTCCGCCGTGCACGATTTGCCGTGCTTGTTCAGCCAGGCCAGCGCCTTGCCGCGGCGCTGCTCGGCATCCTGGGTATCGATGCCGATCGCGCGGAAATCGGCCACCACGCAATCGAGCGGGTCCAGCTTGCCGGGCTTGATCGGCACCGGCGGCGGCTCGGGTTCTGCATCTTTTTTCTTTTGCTGGGCGTGTGCGTAGACGCTGAACGAGGCCAGCAGCGCCAGCATCGCGAAGAACAGACTGAGGCGACGGCGGGTCATTTCGCGGCGTCCTGATAGAGAATGGTGATCGAGATGCGGCGGTTGCGCGGGTCGGCCGGATTGTTCGGGATGTAGGGCGCGGTATCGGCCACGCCTTCGACTTTCGCGAAGCGGTTTTCCGGAATGCCGGCATCCTGCATGATGCGGCGCGTGCTTTCGGCACGGTCGCCTGACAGCGACCAATTCGAGCGCACGCCGTCGTCATACGCCAGGCTGTCGGTATGGCCGCGCACGGCGACCTTGTTCGGCATGCCGGTGACGGACTTGGCGACCTCGCGGATCAGCGTTTCGGCCTTGCCTTGCATTCTGGACGTGCCGACGCCGAACATCGAGAAGTCGGCTTTGTCGATCACTTCGATGCGCAAGCCTTCCTTCTCGCGGATGAACTTCACCTTGTCCTTGAGCTTGTCGAGCTGGGGATTCTGGTTCAGCTTTTCCTTCACTTCCTGCTCGAGCTTGTCGAAGTTCTTCTTGTCGGCCTCGGCGGCGATCTTCTGCTTTTCTTCTTCCGACAGCTCGCTGTTGTTCATGTCGTTCTTCTCGTCCTTCGAGTCGCCGGCGTCGCTCTTCTTGCCGCCTTCGGCGCGCGGGGTCTCGCGCTCGAACAGGCTGGTGCGCTGGCCGGCATAGGGCATGCCGTCCGGATCGAGAATGGAATTGCCGCCCATGATGCCGCCCGGGCCGGCCAGGTTGCTCATGTTGGCCAGGCTGTGCGAGGTCGGTTTGAAGTATTCGGCGATGCTCTTGCGCTGGTCTTCAGTGGTTGCGCCCAGCAGCCACATCAGCAGGAAGAAGGCCATCATGGCCGTCATCATGTCGGCCAGCGCGATCTTCCATGCGCCGCCATGCGCACCGGCATGGTCGCCATCGACTTTCTTCTTTTTGACAATGGGCTCGAGGGCCGGGGCTTCGGGGGCCTGACCTTCGGCGGGCTTTTTGTCGTCGGCTGCGTCAGCCATGGTGCTGTCCTGTACGTGCTTTCGGGCTTCGATCTTGGGAGAATCGACACCAGTACCGCAAACTCAAGGGTGTTTAGGCAGGAACCTGAACAGCAAGTATGCAGTGCAGGTTCGACTGTAGTGTTTATGCAAGATAATACAAGATAGTTACTCGAAAGCACCTTAATTCCTGCGGATTCCGGCCTATCGGCACCTGAGCCCTTTCATGAACGAACTTGCGAAATTGATAGCTGTATTGGCACTGGCCGCGTCGCTGTCGGGAGCGGTGCTGGCCCGCGATGTTCAGGCCCGCGATATTCAGGCCCGCGATGCTCAGCCCGATGCCAACCCCGAGATCGCCACCGGCGTCCAGCAACGGCCGGTCGTGCGCGCCAGGCACTACATGGCCGTGGCGGCCAATCCGCTGGCCAGCGATGCCGGCGCAGCCGTCCTGGCGCGCGGCGGCAGCGCCGTCGATGCGGCCATCGCGATGCAACTGGTGCTGGCCCTGGTCGAACCGCAATCGTCGGGTCTGGGTGGTGGCGCGTTCATGCTGGCCTGGGATGCGCGGTCGGCCCGGCTGAAATCTTATGACGGCCGCGAGACCGCGCCCGCTACTGCGACGCCTGAACGCTTCCTGAAGGATGGCAAGCCGCTGCGCTTTGGCGATGCGGTAAACAGCGGCCTTGCGGTCGGCACGCCCGGCCTGTTGCGCATGCTGGAGCTGGCGCACAAACGCCATGGCCGGCTGCCATGGGCCGACCTGTTCACGCGGGCGATCGAACTGGCCGAGCGTGGCTTCCCGGTGTCGCTGCGGCTGCACCGGCAGATCAGCCAGAACACCGATCTGGCGAAGCAAGCCGAAGCGCGC